>Ga0247738_10000677_pt1 | contig 12433 bp, 10 predicted proteins | sample UWRJL013104B2_FD_180936 | JGI IMG/M metagenome (GOLD analysis project Ga0247738, IMG submission 180936) | Plant litter microbial communities from Arlington Agricultural Research Station in Wisconsin, United States - UWRJ-L013-104B-2 | ecosystem: Environmental > Terrestrial > Plant litter >...
CAGGATCGAGAATGAAAAAGGTTTGAGAGCAATAAATTTCGCAGAGTACGCAAAAGCAACTGAATCTATCGCAATTTTGAAAAATGCAAAATAAGACTAGCAAAAAAGCATCAGTTATAGCTGATGCTTTTTTATTTATTAGCGATATAGATTATTGCTCTAATTTATCCTTTAGATTTTCAAGACCTTTTTGTAAATCGTTACCAATCATGTGATCCATTTTCATCATGGGCAGCATGATATTCATTGGGTAGGGTATAATCCCATTAATTCCCCATTTTACTTTGGTCTGATTTCCTGCAACAATTTCTGTAGACATAAACCCTACAGCGGTATCTTCCATTGGTTTCTTGAAACGTAAAGCAAAATCAATACGTTTTCCCTGTGTTATTTTGGTAATTTCCTGTTCGCCAACACCAACTTCTTTTACATTACTTTCCCAGGCAGATTTTGATCCAACTTCTCCTTCAGTTCCGCTATAAGTTACTTTCATTTTTGGATCCATATTGGCCCAAACGCTAAATTCATTTTGATTTTTTAAGGATCTGACGTAATTAAAAACGGTATCAACTGGTTTATTGATCGTAATTTCTCTCTCGATTGCATAATTTTTTGGCATCACATACGCCGCTATTAATACGATGGCAAGAATCAAAATGAGGACGATCAGAATTTTTTTAATGATTCCCATAATTTTTGGTTTTAAGGTTATTAATTGGTTTTTGTTTGTTTATTTAATGACAACTTATTTATTTAAAGCGCTTTAAATATAGAGTAAAGTTAAAAAACTAAAGACTTGAATTTATGATATGATATTTTTTTTGATATTTTTTCATTTTTACTGTAACATTTTGAATTAGATAGCGTCTATTATGTAGAAGCTTTTTTAAAAAGAGATAACATAAATTTTAAGCTTCACCGACATTTGTTATCTAAAAGTTAAGAATTAGTTAAAACATGGTACTTTGTTATACATAATACATGAATTAGAAGTACATTTACATAGAAATTAAAAATCATCATTAATCAATCAATAATTAACAATCAATCATTATGAAAAATTCAATCATTTATTTAGGAGTAGCTTTAGTAGCATTTGCAAATGTTTCAATGGCTTCAAATCAAACATCATTTGTACAACCACAAATGGAAATCGTAAACAGTTTCTCTACTCCGCTAAACGTGGCAGTAGGTAAGGGAGATCTTGAATTTGTTAAAAAATTAATAGAATATGGAGCTGACGTAAACGAAATATCCGAAGATTTATCACCTTTGATGATAGCTGCACGTTATAATAAGGTAGATATTTTAAGAGTTTTGCTGGCAAATGGTGCAAATGTATCTGCTAAAAATGAAAAAGGATTTACGGCTTTAAAATATGCACAATTATCAAATGCAACTGAGGCTATCGCCATCTTGAAAGAGGTAAAATAAAAGTTTAAATAGAGTTTTTGAGTTAGTATATAAAACGACCTTCCTTGAGCAGAAGGTCGTTTTTTATTTGGATACTTTTTTAGCCCCGATGGGAGGGAAAATCCTTTTGTGGTGGGGTTCACCACAAAAGATTTGGAAGGACAGCGGGAATAGCTCCTAAAAAAAACAGAAGATTCTTAAAAGTCTGTTTTTTGAATCTGATTATCCTGTATTTTCGCAAATAGAATCAATCCCACAATTGCGCCAATCGTAGCAAATAACATATCCGATTGTGTATCCCAAACATATCCTTGTGTTCCTAAAAATGCATCGCCGCCATCTCCGGTTGTTGTCGAAACAAACCATTCGATAAATTCGTATGCTGCACTAATAGCCAGACAAATGGAAACTATAATAAAATTGAAGAAACTTTGATTGGCAATTACTTTTTTGCGAATAAATAGTTCTCTTATGATCATTGCCGGAACTAATCCCTGGGCAAAATGTCCTACTTTATCATAATTGTTTCTGCTTTGATGAAAAACTTCTTTGATGTAATCAAAAAGCGGAACTTCAGCGTACGTATAATGTCCTCCAATGAACAGAATGATGCAATGAATTAAAATTAAGGTATAGGTAAAATTGGTGAATCTGAATTTTTTGAAAGTGAATGCTAAAATCAAAAATCCGATAATGGCAGGAATTACTTCGAGAAAGCAGGTAAAACCTTCTTTTGGGTTAATAACAGAGGCAAGTAGCGAAATAAAGAAAATGCTCACTAAAAAATAAATATACTTCATAAAGTTTTATATGTAATAAAAATAAGACGCAAGATAATGAAGTAATACTTAGTAAAAATAAAAAAAGCACCATTAAAAATAATGATGCTTTTTTCTTTCAAACCTAATCAAATTAATTTAACCAATTAATCTATCTTCAATTTCTTTATTCGATTGGAATATGTTTTTTGCGGTTGAACACCCAAAATATAATAGGGAAAACCAAAAGTGTTAAAACGGTGGCTGTAATTAATCCTCCGATAATAACAATGGCTAATGGTTTTTGTGACTCAGAACCAATTCCGGTTGAAATTGCTGCAGGCATTAGACCTATAGATGCCATAAGTGCGGTCATAACCACGGCTCTTGTTCTGGCTTTTACACCCATAAATATCGATTCTTCGAGTGTGAATTTGGCTTTTAAATTATGATGAAATTCAGATATCAGAATAACTCCGTTTTGAATACAAATTCCCAGCAAGGCAATAAAACCAACTCCAGCAGAGATTCCGAAGTTCATTCTGGTAAGATGCAATGCAATAATTCCTCCAATAATAGCAAAAGGAACATTGGCCAAAACCAGCAATGAATCTTTGATATTGCCAAATAAAATAAACAAGAGAACAAATATCCCGATTAAACTTATAGGAACAACCTGAGCCAAACGGGCACTGGCGCGAACCTGATTTTCAAATTCTCCTGTCCATCCTACAGTATATCCGTTCGGAAGTTTCATTTTAGCTACTTTTGCCTGTGCTTCTGCAATGGCACTTCCTAAATCTCGATCACGAACAGAGAATTTTACACCTATAAAACGTTTGGTATTATCTCTGTAAATAAATGCCGGACCGGTTATGGTTTTTAAATCAGAGATTTCTTTTAATGGAATTTTAATACCGCTAATAGTTGGAACTTTAAGTTCGGCAATATCATTTTCATCTTTACGATATTCTTTAGAAAAACGAACTCTGACATCAAACTTTTTATCGTCTTCATATTTCTCTGTTGCTGTTTTTCCTCCAAAAGCTAATTCTAAAACTGCCTGTGCATCACTTAATGTTACTCCGTAAGCCGCCATTTTATCTCTGTCGAGTACAACACTAATTTCTGGCTGACCAACATTTCTTAGAATTCCGGCATCTTTTATACCCGGAATATTTTTTATTTGTGCCAAAACTTCGTTTGATAACTCGTCTAATTTATCCAGATCATCTCCATAAATTTTAACAGCATTTGAAGCTTTAAATCCTGCCACAGATTCTGCTACGTTATCAATTACAGGTTGCGAATAATTATAAGTAATTCCCTGATGAACGCGTAGTTTTTCATCCATTTCATTAATTAAATCATCCATGCTGATTTTTCGTTTCCATTCTGATTTTGGTTTTAGATCAACCTGAAGTTGTATAAATCCAAATCCATTAGGGTCAGTTCCGTCATTACTTCGTCCGGTTTGTGATAAAACATTTTTTACCTCAGGAAAACTTTCCAGATCTTTTCTAATTATTGCAGCTGTTTTTACACTTTCAGGCAATGAAGTACTCATAGGTAATTCTGCCGTAACCCATAAAGCACCTTCGTTAAGTTGTGGTAAAAATTCTGTTCCTAAAAAAGTAGCCGAAAAGAAAACCACTACCAAAAGTGAGAGTGAACCAATTAAGGTTTGTACTTTATGCTTAAAAGTCCAGGCAAAACTTTTACCTACAATTCGATCCCAGAAATTAACAAACGGATTGTTTTTTTCTTTTACATTTTTATTTAAAAGGATATGAGATAAAACAGGAACTAGAGTCAGGGTAAAAAGCAATGCGCCCATTAAAGCAAAACCTAATGTATAGGCTAGGGGAGAGAACATTTTTCCTTCTACTTTCTGGAATGAGAATATGGGTAATAAGGCAGTAATAATGATTAATTTAGAAAAGAAGATGGCTTTACCCATTTCGGCTCCGGTTTTTTTAATCAAACTTCCTTTGGCAATTTTATTATACGCCGTCATTCCTAACTGATGCGCCCTATGATCTAAGACGACAAATAATCCTTCGACCATTACCACGGCACCATCGATAATAATCCCGAAATCGACCGCACCTAAACTCAGTAAGTTCGCGCTCATCCCCATCATTTTTAAACATAAAAAGGCAAATAATAAAGAGAGCGGAATAACAATCGAAACGGTAAAAGTAGTCCTCCAGTCGGCCATAAAGAGGAATACAACGCAGGTAACCAGAATAATCCCTTCGAATAAGTTGTGCATTACAGTTTCGGTCGTGAAATTCATTAAATTATCACGATCATAAAAAGTCACTAACTTGATGTCTTTTGGAAGAACATTGTCATTTAAGTCTTTTATTTTTGCTTTTATTAATGCTAATGTTTCCTGAGGATTTTCGCCTTTGCGCATTACAATGATACCTTCAACAACATCATCATTTTTGCCTAATCCGGTTTGTCCAACTCTAGGCATGGCGCTTTCATAAACCGAAGCCAGGTTTTTTACTAAAATAGGATTCCCGTTCGCATCATCAACAATAATATTTTCGATATCCTGAATCGATTTTAGAAGTCCAACGCCACGAACTACAAAAGCCTGACCATTTTTTTCGATAATATCTCCACCAACATTTAAGTTTCCTGCATTTACAGCATTATAAACCTGAAGTGGTGTGATGTTGTATTTTGCTAATTTTATTGGGTCAACACCAACTTCATATGTTTTGGTTTGTCCTCCAAAAACATTCAAATCAGCAACGCCGGGAACAGAGCGAAGTTGTTTGTCGATTACCCAGTTTTGATAAGTTAATAATTCTCTACTATCTCTGCTGTCACTTTTTACAATATATCTAAAAATCTCACCCGTAGGCCCATAAGGCGGCTGAACATCTGGTTCTACATCATCCGGAAGCGAGACATTTTTTAATAAATTGTTTACCTGAAGACGCGCAAACTGATCGTCTACGCCATCATCAAAAATAATTTTGATTACCGATAAACCAAACATCGTAATACTACGAACGCTTGTCTTTTTTTGAACCGAGTTCATCGAGATCTCGATAGGCGAGGTTACAAATCGCTCTACTTCTTCAGCACTTTTTCCGTTCCATTGCGTAATGATGATGATTTGAGTATTCGTTACATCCGGAAATGCGTCAATAGGCATATTTTTGAAAGAAATAAACCCGGCGACTGCCAATAATCCTACCCAGAAAAAGGTAAACGCTTTATTCTTTAGTGAAAAAGCAATAATATTTCGTATGAATTTGTTCATGTCTTATTCGTTTAAAGCGCGATAAATAAATAACTGATTGTTGGTAATTACTTTCTCATTTTCTTTTAAACCTTTAGAAATGTAGGTTACATCACCAACAACTCTGTAAACATCTACTTGTCTTGTTTCGATGTTATTACGATCCTTAAATACCATTACAAAGTTTTTGCTTTTATCAAAAACAATTGCCTTACTCGGTACGGCTATCATACTGTCTCCTTCGCTATAAGACAGTTTGATATTGGCATTCATATCAGGCTTTAGCATATAACCGGGATTTTGTAATTTTATACGTGCCTGCATGGCCTTGGTTTCGGGATCGATAACGTTGAAGATTTTGTCGACTTTTCCTTTAAAAACTTTATCAGGATAACTTAAGGTAGTGACATCAGCATCAATTCCTAATTTTACTTTATTAATGTCGATTTCATTAATATTTGCCAAAGCCCAAACTTCGCTGATCTCAGCAATATCAAAAATGTTTTCAGAACGGTCATTTCGTAAAAGCATATCCTGATTGATGCTTTTTTGAATAATAAAACCACTAATTGGTGCAGTTACTTCATAAATAGATCCCGCTTTAATGTTGTAGATTTTATACGTTTCCTGAATTTTACTCAATTGAGATTGCGCTTTATTTACTTCAGATTTTGCCTGAAGAACATCACTTTCAGAATTTAATTTTCCGTCAAATAATTCCTGAGCAACTTTCATTTGATTTTTCGCTACCAATAAGTCGTTTTTAGCATCAATAGATTGTTTTTCGAAATCAGCAATATCGGTACTTTTTATCGTTGCCAAAACTTGTCCTTTACGCACATAATCTCCAAGTTCAACATTTACTTTGATCACATTTCCGCCAACAAGCGGGTAAACATCAATCATTTTATTGTTATCAGCGGTGATTTTCCCGTAAAAACTTAAAACGTTTTTTACAGGCTGTGTTTGTGCTTCGGCTGTAGTAGTTGTTTTAAGCATCGAATCGCTTAAAGCAAAAGACGTATTAGTATCAGGATTTTCAACTTCCTTTTTGCAGCTTGCGATTGATAAACTCACAAGAGCAATTCCTATAATTAGTTTATATTTCATTTTGTTTAGTTTTAGAATAAGTCTTTGTTGATGGTACTATTAAGTTCTTCGCCCGAAAGCACTACTTTTTTCTTTAATTCATTTACCAGTATAGAAGCCTGATTATAACTCTCCATAAAATCAGTAAATTCCAATAAACTGATATTTCGTTTCTGAAAGTTGGTCAGGATTCCGTTATAAACCGCTTCAAAGTCTGAATTTACAGTAGGTTTTATCACAACATAGTTTTTGCGGGATTCGTCCCATTTGTTCCATGCCGATGTAATTTCGGTTTGCAATTGCAAGTCAAAATTTTGCTTCTCAATTTTTGATTGTTCTAAAATCGTTTGTGCATATTTAATGTTTCCTTTATTTTTATTCCAAAGAGGTAACGGAATTCCAAGTGTCAAATTAGCTTCGTTATTAAAAGCTCCGCTTCGCTGATCATAATTGGCTCCAAGAGTAAGATCCGGAATCGAAAGGGATTTTTGCCATTTTACATTTATTTCGTTTGCTTCAATATCTTTTTGTTTCGCTAAATAATCAGGACGATTTGCGATAGCATCATCTTGAAAAACCTTAAGATCAAACGGAATTGTTTTAATGTATTTATTAAATTCTTCCTTTGAAACATCAGGAACAATGTTTTCAGCAGAATTCAGTAATAATTTTAAGTTGGCCTGCTCTTCAATGTTTTCATTTACAACTCCCATTCTTTCATTTTTAAAATTTAGAAACAGAGATTGTAAACGCACCACATCGCGCAAAGGAACGTTTCCTTTTTGCGCCTGAATAGAGTAGGAGTTAATTAAGTCTTCGATATGAACAAGTTGTTTGTCTGTAGTTTCAAGACTTTTTGTGTTGTAATAAACGGTGAAAAAACTTTTTCGCAATTGAAGTTTTAAAGTCCTCAGCAGATCATTAAACTGTAGTTCGGCTAGCTTTTCATTAGTTTGAGCCAGCTTAATCTCATTGCGCTTTTTTCCGCCTAAATAAATCAATTGCTCAATCCCAAATACTTTTTGTCCGTCTTTCCCAATATCAAAATATTGCTTCCTCTCGGGGTTGTAAGCGTTTAATTCTGCGGTAATGGATGGATTGTCCCAAATACGGGCCTGAATCGTTAGTGCTTTCGATGCATCGATATTATATTGTGATGCCAACAAAAAAAGGTTGTTTTTAAGAAATTGGCTTTCGCAGTCCTGAAGGATGACTGTTTTTTGAGCCAAAACTACCGGACCGAAAAGTACAAGTAGGAATGCACAGAGTTTTCTCATTGTATTATTTTTAATTATACAAATATGCTATCACCAGACTTTAAGACTCCTTAAAATCTACCTTAAAAATACCTTAAAATAATTTAAAAATGAAAAAATAACTGAAATAAATTCGTGTTAATATCTGGAATACTGTAAGTTATGGTTGCTTTGTGCAATGTTAAGATGCGTTGTACAATACGCAAACCAAGGCCAAAGCCTGAAGTTCCTTTTGAATTTTCGCCACGCATAAAAGGTTGAAAAAGAATTTTTTGTTCATTTTCGTTTAGCGTGTTTCCCGTGTTAGAAATAGAAATAATTAAGTTATTATCCTGAGTGCTAATAACAACTTTCGCCTGTTTATTATCAGAGTAAACACAAGCATTTTTAAGAACGTTACTTATAGCAATTTCCAATAAATTTTTATTGCCTTTTATTTCTAAGGCAGTATCTATATTATCGCTTTCTTCTATTTCGAACAAAATTAAAAACTCAGGATAGCTTTTATTTAAATTCTCTATGGCCGAAAATAAGATTTCATCCATACGATGAACTTCATTACTTTCATGTTTCTTATTATCTATTTTAGATAAAATCAAAAGCGAATTAATTAATTCAGTTAATTGATTCACATCAGATAAAATAGTTTTCAAAAAATTCTTTCTCTCATTGCTGGTCTTAGTATCAGCAATTACGTTTTCTATTTGCGAAGTAATTCTGGATAACGGAGTTCTAAGTTCGTGAGAAGCATGTGCAGTAAATTCTTTTTGCCTTTGATAAGAGATTTCGATCCTGTCCATCATAAAATTGAACTCATTCGCAATCAAATCAATTTCATCCTTATTACTTTTAGATTCTACACGAGTATCAAGATTGTTCTCGTTTATATTCTTTATTTTCTGATGAAAAGTATTTAGCGGACTCATTAATTTTTTAACCGTAATCGAAGTAACTACCCAGCAAATACAAGTAAAAAATATATAAGATACTATTAGTGTATATCTTAGAAATAACAATCTGCGTTGACCAAAATTATCTGTGGCCGATATTAAAGCATAAAAATCCCTGTCATTGGTATCATAAAAAACACCGTAAACCTCATAGTTTCCTTGTTTCTTAAAAAAGGTTTTATGCTTTTTTAGATATTTTAGATCATCTATAGACCATTTTATTTTTGCATCATCAATACTACTATAGATAAGTTTGTAATTAGAATCAAAAACCAATGTTTTCTCATCATATAGTTTATTAATCGAATTTTGATCAATCATCTTCAAGAGCTGATTATCGATTTCCTTTACATTTACAAGAAGTTTAATGTTCGATAGCGCCTTAATTTCAAGACGATCCCTGAATTCATCTTTCCTGAAATTGGAGTACAAAACAAATATCAAAGTAGAAGCCAACCCAAAAAGGATTGTAAATAATAAACTTACTAAAAGTGATATTCGATTTTTTAATGTCATTCCTGATCGCTCAAATAATATCCGTAACCTACCTTGGTGCGAATAAGTTTTGTTTCATGGTCCTTATCTATTTTTTTTCTCAAAAAATTAATATAAACCTCAATTGTATTCTGATTCGTTTCGATATGATAATCCCAAAGTTTTTCGGCTATAAACTGTTTAGACAATACTTTTCCTTTGGCATGAGCCAAAATCAAAATGAGTTTAAATTCCTTGGGAGTCAGTTTAATCTCTTCGCCTGAACGAAAAATTTTCATATCGTCTTCCAGAATTTCTAAATCATTTATAATAATCTTGCTTTCACTTTGCTGCGGAATATCTTTTCGTCTTAACAAAGATGAAATCCGGGCAAATAACTCTTCAAAATGAAAAGGCTTCACCAGATAATCATCGGCACCATTATCAAAAGAAGATAATTTATCCTCTATATCGCTAAAAGCCGTTAGCATAATGATTGGTGTTTTTTTATCAACCTCACGAATACCTTTGCAAACATCAATTCCGTTAGTACCGGGAACATTAATATCAAGAATGATTAAATCATAATCGTAAGGAAAATATTTTTTTAATAACAAAGTACCATCATAATAGGGGAAACACTCGAATCCTTTTGTAGTAAAGAACGCTGAGATTTCTTTAGATAAAGTAAAATCGTCTTCGAGTAATAGTATCTTCATGCAGTTTTATATTTGCAAATTCGGCCATTTATAAAAATAACCGAATTTGCGTTTTTCAATCAGTTCTTATTTAAAATAAGAAAAAGTTTCATTGTTTTCAATTTTCAGTAACGATTCATAAATCAACTGAATCACATTTTCAACATCTTCTCTATGAACCATTTCTACAGTTGTATGCATATAACGCAAAGGCAAAGATATCAATGCCGATGCTACGCCGCCATTACTATAAGCAAAAGCATCAGTGTCAGTTCCCGTAGCACGAGAAGTTGCATGACGCTGAAACGGAATATTATTCTCTTCAGCAGTATCAATAATTAAATCACGCAATTTGTTTTGTACCGCCGGAGCATAAGCAATAACAGGACCTTTCCCCATTTTAAGATCACCTTCAACCTTTTTATCAATCATAGGTGTAGTCGTATCGTGGCAAACATCAGTTACAATAGCAACATTAGGTTTAATAGTCTGAGCAATCATTTCAGCACCACGAAGACCAATTTCTTCCTGAACCGAATTCACGATATACAAACCAAACGGAAGTGTTTTATTGTTTTCTTTTAATAAACGAGCTACTTCGGCAATCATAAAACCGCCCATTCTGTTATCAATCGCACGACAAACAAATTTGTTTTCGTTCAGGATCATAAATTCATCAGGATAAGTAATCACGCAACCCACATGTACGCCCATTTCCAGAACCTGTTCCTTAGTTTCGCAACCCAAATCAATAAAAATATTACTAATTTTTGGAGCCTCTTCCTTATCGCGCAAACGCGTATGAATCGCCGGCCAGCCAAAAACACCCTTTACAATACCTTTTTTAGTATGAATGTGAACCCTTTTCGATGGTGCAATTTGATGATCAGAACCACCATTTCTAATAACATATAATAAACCATCATCGGTAATGTAGTTTACATACCACGAAATTTCATCGGCATGACCTTCAATTACCACCTTAAAAGGCGCATCAGGATTAATAACCCCAACAGCAGTTCCGTAAGTATCCGTAATAAAAGTATCTACATAAGGTTTTAAATAATTCATCCAAAGTTTTTGCCCTTCGCTTTCATATCCGGTAGGAGAGGCGTTATTTAAGTAGCTTTCCAGGAAAGCAATCGAGGTATCTTTTAAGATAGATTCTGTGCTCATAAAAATATTTTTTTGCTAATTTATAAATTTGGTATTAGAGTTGTGTATAAATATATAATTTTACACTTAAATTATGATTCAATGAGATTTACCTACTGCATTTTATTCTTTATATTGGTTTCGTTAACGAGTCAGGCTCAGGTTACGCCCAAAGAAAACCAACAAATGGGTTACATCTTAACCGAGCAAGACTCCATTTTAAACGATACAATTCAATTGCCCGAGATTATTATTTCGAAAGAAAAACTTGATCCCGAAGCCCAAAAGCAATTCTTAATCCTTCAAAACAGGGTTTATAAAGTGTATCCGTACGCAAAACTGGCTGCAGATAGATTAACAGCCCTGAATAGCGGAATGGCACGTTTGAAAACCAATCGTGAAAAGAAAAAGTACTTTAAAATAGTAGAGGACTACCTTAATAATGAATTCGAAGCAAGACTTAAAAAACTTTCCCGTAAACAAGGTCAAATTCTGGTCAAGCTTGTTCACAGACAAACCGGCATCACAACATACGAATTAATCAAAACCCTAAAAAGCGGTTTCAAAGCCTTTGTATCCAATACAACAGCCAATTTATTCGACATTAGTCTAAAAACCGAATACAAACCCTACGAAGTCAACGAAGACTATCTAATAGAAACCATTCTCCTCAGAGCATTTGAATCCGGCCGCCTGGTAAATCAAAAATCTGCTAATCCCGTAAACTACGACGATCTAATGAATCATTGGGAAGCAAGAGCAAAGACACTCAATAAAAAATAACCCTCCTATATATAAGGTAAGATTTCATTCCCACAACCCGACAGTTTTCAAAAGCTGCCGGGTTTATTTTTTACACTTATATATAAGGAGAAGCAAATTTGTCCTCCTGAGTAACCCGAGGCTTAGGGAGAAGCATCATAAGATTGTAATTTGGAATTTTAAAGATTTGGAATTTGATAAAGATTAGGAGCTATTTCCCGCTGTCCTTCCAATCTTTTGTGGTGAACCCCACCACAAAAGGATTTTCCCTCCCATCGGGGCTAGGGCAGTAGTTTTGAGAATAAACATTAGTGAGAAGAAGGAAGAAACCGCCCCAAAAGAATAAACTTTGCGGCTTAGCTCCCGATAACTATCTGGATTGCGCGATTAAAAAAACAGTAAAACCCCAATTTTGCTGACTTTTTCAAAACAAAGCCAAGAAAAAAAGAAACCTTCGCGCCTTAGCGCCTTCGTGGCAAAACTCATTAAAACCACCCAAAACAGGCAAAAACCAACAAAGCCACCCAAACCATGAAAAAACTTCGCCTTGTAAGAATCACCCAACCAGCAACTTATAAAAAACATTGAAAATATATAAAGAAAAAGCTTGTAA
>Ga0247738_10000679_pt1 | contig 12397 bp, 13 predicted proteins | sample UWRJL013104B2_FD_180936 | JGI IMG/M metagenome (GOLD analysis project Ga0247738, IMG submission 180936) | Plant litter microbial communities from Arlington Agricultural Research Station in Wisconsin, United States - UWRJ-L013-104B-2 | ecosystem: Environmental > Terrestrial > Plant litter >...
GAAAACCAAAGGAAGTAAAAACGTCGAAGATTTTATTTTAGGAAACAACGAAACTCCCTGGTATACAGTTGGTCTTTCGGTAATGGCGACACAAGCCAGCGCAATTACCTTTTTATCAACTCCCGGACAAGCATATCATGACGGAATGGGTTTTGTGCAATTCTATTTTGGATTGCCAATTGCAATGATTGTGATTTGTTTGACATTTATTCCGCTTTATCATAAAAATAAAGTTTTTACAGCCTATGAATTTCTGGAGAAACGATTCGATTTAAAAACGCGTTCTCTTGCTGCCATTCTTTTTTTAGTACAAAGAGGTTTAGGAACCGGGCTTACCATTTATGCGCCTGCGATTATTTTGTCGGCACTTTTGGGTTGGAATTTAACTTTTATGAACATCATGATTGGTGTTCTTGTAATTATTTATACATTTTCGGGAGGAACAAAAGCCGTAAACGTCACCCAGAAACAGCAAATGTTTGTAATTATGTCTGGAATGTTTATCACGTTTTTCCTGATTTTGCATTATTTGCCAAACGATATGACTTTTAACAGTGCAATGCATATTGCCGGTGCAAATGATAAAATGAATATTGTCGACTTCTCTTTTGATCCCGAAGAAAAATATACTTTTTGGAGTGGTATCACAGGCGGATTTTTCTTAGCTCTTGCCTATTTTGGAACAGATCAATCGCAGGTTGGACGTTATTTATCAGGAAAATCGATTCGCGAAAGCCAAATGGGATTAATAATGAACGGACTTTTAAAAGTTCCGATGCAATTCTTTATTCTGTTAACCGGAGTTATGGTTTTTGTATTTTTTCAATTCAATCCGGTTCCGTTAAATTTTAATCCGAATAACAAAATTGTAATTGAAAAATCGGCTTTTAAGGAAGAATACCATGCCTTAGAAAAGAAATTAAGCAAACTTTCTGAGGATAAAAAAGTAATCAATTTATTGTATATCGATCAGTTAAATCAGGATTATGACAATCCGATTTTGCGTAAGGAGTTAGTTGCTTTATCCAATAAAGAAAAAGATTTACGCGACCGTGCCAAAGAAATCATTTCAAAAGCCGATAGTAATAGTGAAACAAATGATAAAGATTATGTATTTTTCCATTTCATTTTGCATTATTTGCCAAAAGGTCTAATTGGTTTATTATTGGCTGTAATTCTTTCGGCAGCAATGTCATCAACGGCCTCAGGTTTAAATGCATTGGCTTCTACAACAGCAATTGACATTTACAAACGAAATCTGAAAACTGAAAAATCAGAGAAACATTATTTGAATGCAACCAAATTCTTTACCCTTTTCTGGGGAATTGTAGCCATACTTTTTGCCTGTGTGGGAACTTTGTTTGAGAATTTAATTCAGCTTGTAAATATTATTGGTTCTATTTTTTATGGAACTGTTTTAGGAATATTTTTGGTTGGATTTTATTTGCGTCGCGTAAAAGCAAAAGCCATGTTCATCAGTGCTATTATTAGCCAGACCACTATATTTATTATTTATTATTTCATGATATACAGTCAGGAAAAACTAGGTTATTTATGGCTAAATTTTATTGGAGCTATGTTGACAATCATTTTGTCATTGTTGATACAATTTTTCTTTTTTAGAGGAGAAAAAGAGGTTGATGAAATAGTTTTGGAGTAATTATTTAAATACACATAAAAAGAATAATGAAATTGTATGGAATATTTAAAAAACACACTCTTTTTCTATTCTTCTTTTTCTGGAAAATCTGGAAGAATCGAGTATGGAATTTATTGCATAGTTAATATTTTAATGTATTATTTTGCTTTAGATCTATACGATGATGTTAATTTAGATAATGAAAAGATTCTTAATTTATTTTATGTATGTCTCATTATTCTAATAATATTTGTTCCAATGCAGGCAGCAACGACAAGAAGGCTTAGGGATTTAGATGCGAATCCGACATTTATTATTTTTAATTTTATTCCTATCCTCAATTTAGCTTTTATATTTTTTTTATTAATAGCAAAGAGAAATATTAAATTACAAACTAATTAAATATTTAGTAGCTATGAAAAAGAAATACCAAATCCTAAAAATCATAAAAAGAGTATGGTTTACCATTGCTATTTTGTTTACGATTTGGTTGTTTTATTCTTATCAGGCTAAAGATGTTCCAGATTCCTATTTCGAAAGCAGTTCTAAAATATCAGTAAAAGACAGCGATGATTATTTTCTGTTTGAACCAAAGCAGAAATTTGATAAAATCTTTATTTTCTATCCCGGCGCAATGGTCGATCCAAAAGCGTATGTGCCATTATGCAGAAAAATTTCAGAAAACGGAATCAAGGTTTATCTGATAAAAATGCCATGGAGATTAGCTACTAATGGTTATGAAATCCCAAAACAGCTTGATTTATTTGCCGATAAAACCAAAACCTATATTTTATCCGGACATTCGCAAGGCGGAAAGATGGCTGCTCAGTTTGTAAAAGAAAATCCGGATTTAATTCAAAAACTGATTTTAATTGGAACAACACATCCGCGAGATATTTCATTGGCAGAAAGTAAAATTCCCATATTGAAGATATACGGTTCAAATGACGGGATTGCCGATGAAAAAACAATTTTTAAGAATAAATCTAAACTTTCTGAAAATACAAAATTTATAAAGATTGAAGGTGCCAATCACGGACAATTTGGCTATTATGGTTTTCAATTGGGAGATGATTCTGCAACAATTTCCCGTGAAAAACAACAGGAAGAAACACTCCGCCACATACTTAATTTTATAAGTAAATAATTATGTCATAATTGTAATAAAAAGACTATTTTAGTATTTCCAAAATCTAGCCTTAAACAAATAAATGATTTAAAATACTGATTATCAATTCAAAATTAGTTACTAGAGTAATTTAACTATAAAATTAGTAAATGAAATTTTCAGATGATATAGAGAAATTACTTCCGCTAGGTTATATCTTCCTTGTAATAATGGGGATATTGAAGGACAGTTTTTTTTATTATCAATTAGGAATCAACATTTTAAAATATTCTACAATAATGGACATCTTAATGAGTCCAATTGCTGAATTTACTTCAAATCCTATAATCTTAACCGCCATAATTCTATTATTTGGTTTGCATTATTATTTGCCTTCACTATTATTAAAATATAATAACGTAAAATCCATACAAAAAGCATTTGAATTAAAACCCACAGAAGGTTTATCAATAAATGAAACTAAAAGTTATTTCAATAGTATCGCAATAAAATCTCTGGCAATTTTTTTATGCTCTTTTTTTCTTGGTTATGGGGTTGCGGGAGGATATTTTACATCAAAAAAAATTAAAAATAATAAGATAAAGTACAACTATAAATTGAACTATAACAGTGGAGAATCTGAGGAAATTTATTTGATAAATACAAACTCCTTATATTATTTCTACATCAGCAAAGGAAGTAAAACCATAGAAATAGCTCCATTGGCATCTATCAAAAATATAGAGTTAACAGATAATAAAATGCTTGGATTAGATTCTATAAAATAATTAGGATTTCATATACTGTTGTATTTTAAAAAACCTTTACTGAGAATTTAATATTTATAAATCAAACCTTAAACAAAATGAAAGACCTAAATAAAATCAGCAATAAAACCAAAGCTGCTTTCATTTTGCTGATTGTGATGCTGATTATTATTTTAAGTAATTTCAATACGCTGCATAACTCTAAAAAGGTAAATGAAAATATAAATGGCATTTATAAAGATCGTTTGGTAGTGGCACATTATATTTTTCAATATTCAAAAGAACTTCATTTTATAAAAGCTGAAGCGGAGAAATTGAATCTGAGCGATACTATTAAAACGGATGAAATTATCAGCACATTAAAAGTAATTCATTCGATAGATCATTTATATGAAAAAACAGTTTTGACACCAACAGAAAGAATATTTTTTCAAAATTTTCTAAATTCCTGTAATACAATTAATAAGCAAACCCAACATAAAAATTGGGATCAAATTGCAAAATCGAGTGAAAAAGCTTTAAAAACTTTAGAACAATTATCCCAAATTCAAATTACAGAAGGAAAAGTAAAATTAGCCAGCGCAAATGCTATGTATAATGACAATAACAGTCTAGGCCAGCTTGAGATTGCTTTACTTATTGTTTTGGGCGGGATTACTTTTTATTTATTAATTGTCAAGAAAACGAAACGTACTATCAAAATTCCGGAACCACCGAGTATGAATTAGGTTATTATTTCAGTTTTCTGTCTTCTTCTTTAATAGCAAGATCGTTTATACTGGCAAATCTTTTTTGCATTAATCCGTTTGAATCAAATTCCCAATTTTCATTTCCGTATGCTCTAAACCAGTTTCCGTCAAGATTTTGGTATTCGTATTCAAAACGAACCGCAATTCGATTTTCTGTATGTGCCCAATATTCTTTTTTTAGTTTATAGTTTCTTTCTTTATTCCATTTTTGTGTTAGAAAGGAAACGATTTCCTCTCTCCCATTTACAAACTGGTCTCTGTTTCGCCACTCACTATCAATAGTATAAGCTTTTGAAACACGTTCCGGATCCTGGCTATTCCAGGCATCTTCTGCCAATTGAATTTTTTCTAATGCCGTTTCGTATGTGAAAGGCGGCAATGGTAGTTTCTGTTCCATTTTTATAAAATTAAAGTTTTAATTATTTTTTTAGATTGTTCTATAAGATGGTTTGATTTAAACAGCTGACTTTCGATAATACAGCTTTCAAAAAGTAAATAAACATGATCTGCAATAAGATCGTTATGGATAAGATTCTTAAAATAATTCCGTAAATCTGATTTATGACTTTGAATTACATTCAGCACTTTTGTATTATCCGAAGGAATTTCAGAAAGCAGGTTTAAAAAACTACAGCCTCTAAAATTTTCTTTCTCATTCATATAAATCAAAAAACCAAACGAAGCCTGAATTTTTAATTTTGGATCTTCTGTGTTTAAGGTAAAATTTTCCAATTCATTAAACCAATATTCATGGCGCTGATTTAAAAAAGCAACGCACAAATCTTCTTTTGACTTAAAGTGTTGATAAAAGCTTGCTTTTGCCACTTTTGCCTCTTCAATAATCTGATTAATACCAGTGGCATTATAGCCTTGTTTGTGAAATAAAACAAAAGCTTTGTCTAAAATTCGTTCTTTGGGTAACATTTGTGTGATGAATTAGAAATACAAATGTATGGAAAAATAAAACAAACAGACAAGTCTGTCTATTTATTTTTAAAATATGTTTACTACTATCATTTCGAACGAAATGACAAAAAAAGATTTTAATTCGTTTTCTAATTAAAAAAAGAATACAAAAAAATCCCAAATTCCAAAGTCAAAGCTTTTGGAATTTGGGATTTATCCCGAAACTTCGGGATTGGAATTTTAAAGCATTATCTGCTCCACTCCGCAATACTATCTTTGTTTAATTTTACGTAATCCTGATTATTAGCAGTTTCAGCAGCTGCCAATGAAGCTTTTGCAGTTTCAACGGCACCTTTTTTATCTCCTTGTTTTGCTTGTATCAACGATTTTAATCTTAAGATGAAATAAGGTTTTTCAGCACTCATATCTAGAGATTTATCTACATACGTTCTTGCTGTTTCGATATTTCCGTTTGATTGAAATAAATATTGAGATGCAGCAAAATAATCATTTGCTGTTGGTCCGCCTAAAGTTTTTTCAATACTTGCAATCGCATTTTTTGCAGTTGGAACTTCAAATTTTAAAGCAACATGAGAGTTTTCCCAAGCCATTTCTAAATATCCGAAGTTTGGATCTAAACCATTAATTCCAATTGTAAATGTCTCAACAGGAGTTGGTAAAGCATCTTCTTTTACTGTAGTTCTTAAAACAACATACGATTCATTCCAATTTTCAGGTAATCCCCAGTTATCTGTAGAAAGGTAAAAAATTACTTCCCAGCTTTCGATTTTAGGAATTGTATATATTGCATATTTTCCTTTTTTTAATGTTTTACCATCAATAATAACATCATCGCTAAAATTAATGATTGTATTTTCGTTAGCCCCTGTTCTCCATAATTTACCAAACGGAACTAAATTTCCAAATACAGCTCTTCCTCTGGCACCTGGTCTTGAATATGTCACTTCAACATCAGTTAAACCTACAGTTTGTTTTATATAACCTTTCGGGCTCGCTTGTGGTGTTTTTATTTGTGCTTCTGTAGCAAAAGGAGCCAAAATAATGGCTAATGCAATAAGTAGTTTTTTCATTTCTTGTTTATTTTGTTTTGCCCAAATTTACAAATTCAATCAGGGAACAAATGTTAAATATTATATAATTCAAACGCCTAACTGTGATATTTTTTGTGCGTTTAATTCATTAAAATGGTTGATAACTAAATCAGCAGCAGATAAATCCTGCATTTTAGAATGATGACTGTTATAACCTACACAAAATAGGTTTGCCGATTTTGCTGCTTTCACTCCGTTTGTACTGTCTTCAATTACAATACAATTTTCTGCCGGCGCCACAGACAATGATGCTGCATGAAGAAAGATTGCCGGATTAGGTTTTGATTGCGGAAAATCTTCTCCACTTACAATATGTGTAAAATATGAATGCAAATTAAATCTTGTAAAAACACGATCAATCGTTACTTTTGATGCTGATGAAGCTAATATCAATTGTATTCCATTGGCATACAGATCTTTGATTAAATCTTCCACACCTTCTAACAGATACAAATCTTCTTTGGTATCAAAAGCATCATTAAAAATATTCCTTTTTCTCTGAATCAAATCTTCAACTTCATGTTCAATCGTTGGGAAAAAGCCTTTTAAGGTTTGAAAAGTATTTCGGGTCGAAAACCCAGTAAACGAAGTATACATTTCTTCGGTTACTTCGATATTCAATTCTGTAAATTGTTTATAATAAGCATAACGATGAACGGGTTCTGTATCGACAATTACGCCGTCCATATCAAATATTACTGTTTTTATCATTTCTTTCTTTTTAAGGTACTAAGATTCTGAGATACTGAGGTTCTAAGTTTTTTAGCTAAGTTTAAAATCTTAGTAACTTAGAACCTTAGCATCTTAGTATCTATTTATTCAACAAATGTCTAATTACGGTTTCGGCAGCGTGAAGTCCAAATAATCCTGGCATATAGCTGTTTGTTCCGTAAAATGATTTTTTGAAGTTTTTTCCGTCGGTTAATTTTAAGCTTTTCTCGTCTTGAATTTCAGAAGAGAAAACTACTTTCAATTTGTTGATTTTGACTTCTTTCAGACGTTTTCTGATCGTTTTAGAAAAATAACAGTTTATTGTTTTTGAAATATCACTCACTTTTACTTTCGAAGCCAGCATTTTTCCGCCAGCGCCCATACTGCTTATTATTTTTACTCTTTTGCGTTTGGCTGCAATAATCAAATTTAATTTTGGTGTGATACTGTCAATACAATCTAAAACATAATCAAATTCTGGAGAAACAATCTCAAAAGCACGTTCAGGAGATAAAAATTCCTGTACACGTGTTAGCTTCAATTCCGGATTAATATCCATCAATCGATCGCCAACAATTTTTATTTTTGGCTCACCAACTGTCGAATGCAAAGCCGGTAATTGTCTGTTTATATTGGTAATATCCACTACGTCACCATCTACAATTGTCATATTCCCTACTCCTGCTCTTGCCAAAAATTCTGCTGCAAATGAGCCAACTCCTCCTAAACCAACTATTAAAACATTCGAGTTTTGCAAGTTCTGTAATCCTTCTTTTGTAAATAAAAGCTCGGCTCTTTCTGTCCACTCTGCCATATAAAATTCTTTTGTTTATTTTGTTTTTTCTTGTTTAATGTTTCAAGTTTTGGATTGCGATTTCTTTAAAATTACTTGAGATAATGTCTTGTAATTCTTTTATATTCAAATTTTTATATTCTGCTGCTAAATTGTAAACCTGCTTAATACTTTCTTCAACTGTATCGGTTTCCAGAAAAAAGCGATCATTTGGAATTTGCTCAAAAACCGTTTTCAATTCCGGATTTCTCAATAAATATTTTCCAAACGAAAGATAAAATCCATCCTTAATAAGCTGATTTGCAATTTGGGCATTTTTTGAAAAACCATGCATAATCATCGGAACTGAGATTTTCATTTCTTTCTTGATTGCGGTTATTTCCTGAAAAGCCGCAACACAATGAATTACAACGGGTTTCTTATATTTTTCGGCTAAAGCCAATTGTTTTTTAAAAACTATAATTTGCTGTTCTAACGGAATCTCAATTCGTTTATCTAAACCACATTCGCCAATAGCCAGACAATTATTAGTTTGCAATTTTTCCTCGATAATTTTTAAATCGGCATCAACTCTGTCTTCTACAATATACCAAGGGTGAATTCCAACAGAATAAAACGGAATTTCAGCATTAAATTCCTGCGGATATTGATTAACCAATTCTAAAATATCAGGCTGGTTTGTAAATTGATGTGTATGAAAATTAAAGAATTCCATTAATGAAATGTTTTAACTCCGGCTTTAACTTCTACTTTCAAATCATTTTCTAAAGGAACCAACGGACATGAATACTTATGATTATAAGCACAATACGGGTTATAAGCCTGATTAAAATCGACTGCGATTGTGTTTCCCTTCGGAATTTTCAAATCAATATACCTTCCTCCTATATAGCTTTCTTTACCACTTGTTAAGTCCGAAAAGGGTAAAAACAAATGATCTTTGTATGCTGCCGTTTTAGAAAGTTCGATATTTCTGTAAACGTTCAATTGCAGGGCAACACCGTTTAAGGTAAAATATAAAGTTCCGTATTTAATATATTGTGGAGTTCTTGTTCCGGTAGTTTTCATCTCAAAGACTTTTTCATTCTTTGCTTTTACAAACTTTGCATTCACAAAATATTTTGAATCTATAGGATAAAAATCTAAAGCTTTAAAAGCCTTTAAATCTTCTTCCATAAGCGGACTAGTCTTAGGATCAGCATATTCTGAGTTTATTGTTTTCTGAAACTTTTCTGTTTCTTTCTGATCAAATTTTTTCTGACCAAAACAAAAATTAACCAGTAACAATACTAAAAAAGCAATTACATTTTTCATCTTTGAAATTTTAAGCAAAAATAGTTTAAAAGTAACAAAGCTACAACCACAGTAAATGACAAAGTTTCCTAACTTTGTTGCAAATACATATTTATAATGCTCAGATCTGCTTTTACCCACTATATCAATAATTTTAGAGGATTTTCAAGAGAAATTTGGATTCTTACCCTAATCACTTTTATCAATCGTGCCGGTACAATGGTACTTCCTTTTTTGTCAAAATATTTGAAGGAAGATCTGCATTTTACTTACAATCAGGTGGGTTGGATTATGGTTTCTTTTGGATTAGGATCGATGTTGGGTTCGTGGTTGGGAGGAAAACTATCTGATAAAATCGGGTTTTACAAAATCATGATTTTTAGTTTATTTACAAGTGGTGTTTCGCTGTTTCTTGTCCAATATATTACTACATTTTGGGCGCTATGCGGTGCTATGTTTGTTTTAATGACTATTGCAGACATGTTTCGACCTGCAATGTTTGTTTCTTTGGGCGCTTATGCAAAACCCGAAAATCGTACTCGTGCATTGACTTTAGTGCGTTTAGCAGTAAATCTTGGTTTTGCTGCAGGACCTGCTTTGGGAGGTTTGATTATTATGGGAATTGGTTATCAGGGACTTTTTTGGGTTGATGGTGCATCTTGTATCATTTCAATTTCCATTTTTGCTTTATTGGTTAAGGAAAAGAAAAAAGTAAATCACGGTGATAAAATGGAAATTTCGACAGAAATTAAATCAGTTTTTCACGATCGTATCTTTTGGGTTTTCTTGTTTGTGAGTTTTATTACGGCAATGATTTTCTTTCAATTATTTACGACTTTACCTTTATATCATAATGAAAAGTTTGGCTTAAGCGAATTTCAAACGGGATTATTAATGACTTTAAACGGACTCCTGATCTTTGCTCTTGAAATGCCAACAGTTGGTTTTATGGAGAGAAAAGCTTTCCCGAAAATTAAAATCATTATCCTGGGATCGTTTATTATGGCTTTAAGTTTTTTCTTATTACTTATTAATGTATGGGCCGGAGTTTTGGTTATAAGTATGATTTGTATTTCGATTGGTGAAATTCTAACGTTTCCTTTTTCGAATGCATTTGCTTTAAGTCGTGCGCCACGTGGGCAGGAAGGTCGATATATGGCACTTTATACTATGAGTTTCAGTTTAGCTCATATTATAAGTTCAAAAGTTGGTTTCGAAGTAATTTCGCGTTTGGGTTATCAAATCAATTGGTTATTTATGGCTTGTATTGGGGTTATTGCAACTTTTTGCTGTTTCTGGATTAGAAAAGCTTTAGTCGACGAGAAAATTAATTAAACACTGGTTTGTGTGATTTTACCGCAAAGTGCGCAATCCCGATGGCTATCGGGATACACAAAGTTCGCTAAGTTATTTTTAAGGTGATGTGTTAATAAACACAAAGTTCGCAAAGCTTTTTCAATACAAAGCTTTGCGAACTTTTTTTATTTAATAAAATCATACTTTAGAAAAAAAACTTTGCGCACTTTGCGGTAAAATTTTTATTCTCGTTTTCGCTTTATGGGAAATCGCGCAATCCCGATAGCTATCTGGATACGCAAAGTTCGCAAAGCTTTTTCAACACAAAGCTTTGCGAACTTTTTTTATTTTATAAAAACACTTTCAAATAAAAACTTTGCGTACTTTGCGGTAAAATTTGATTACGCACTGAAAATCAATTAATTGAACTCGTATTTTCTATACATAAAACATAAACAAACGTTTTTTTTAGTTAAATAACTACATTTATAGTTGTGTAACTAAAAAAATAGTTGTAGGTTTGAATTAAAATTAGAAAACATGCAAAAGTTAACCAATAAAGAAGAAGAGATCATGCACATTTTATGGAAGCTCAAAAAAGCTTTTGTAAAAGAAGTTCAGGCAGAAATTACTGAAGATCAGCCGCATTACAACACACTTTCGACAATTGTGCGTAATTTGGAAGAAAAGGGATATGTGGCGCATAATGCTTTTGGAAACACACACCAATATTATCCAATTGTGAGTATTGAAGATTACAGAAAAGGATTTATGAGTACTGCAATCGACAACTATTTTAATAGCTCTTACAAAAGTATGGTTTCGTTTTTTGCTAAGGAAGAAAAAATTTCTGCTGATGAATTACGCGAAATCCTTGCTATGATCGAAAATCCGAAAGAAAAGTAAGAAAAAAAACAACCAAAATAAAATAACCTTTTTATGGAAGCACTTTTCATATTTGTCGCAAAATCAAGTGGATTATTAATCTTGTTTTATCTTGCTTATCATTTTTTACTACGCAAAGAAACATTTTTCAATAGTAACAGATGGTTTTTACTAATTGGTTTGCTAACCTCGGTTGCGTTGCCCTTTTTAGTTTACACCAAAGTTGTCTGGGTTGATCCTACTCCACTGCCAAATTTTAACTATTCACATACTTACGTTCCACAAAGTACTGAAAAAGAATTATTTGTGATAGACTGGAATTTAGTTTCCCTTGCTATCTATGCCATCGGATTTTTGGCTTTTATGCTAAAGTTTGCTCTTGATTTTTATAGTTTAAACTCGGTTTTAAAAGGTAAAAAAGTACAGCAACAAGCTGATTTTAAATTTGTTGACATTAAAGAAAATATTGCGCCTTTTTCTTATTTCGATTATATCGTGTACAACTCATCAATGTACAGCGAATCTGAATTAGAGAATATTCTGGAACATGAAAAAGTGCATAGTGATCAAAATCATACTATTGACGTTTTAATTTCGAGAATCTTTTGTGTTCTTTTTTGGTTCAATCCAATTATCTGGCTGTACAAAAAAGCGATTTTGCAAAATCTTGAATTTATTGCTGACAGCGAAGCCACCAAAAAAATATCCGACAAAAAAGCGTATCAATACACGCTTTTAAAAATAACAACACACGAATCATGTGTTGCAATCACCAATCATTTTTATCAATCATTAATCAAAAAACGAATTGTCATGTTAAACAAAAATCAATCAAAAAAATGGAATTATTGGAAGTATTACACCATTATTCCCGCACTTGTAGCCTTTGTATTTTTATTTCAAATCAAAGTTATTGCACAAGAAAAAGAAAGTAAAGAAAAAACAGAAGTTGTTGAGAAAACAGATCCTGTTGATGTTTACAAAATTAATAAACACACAACAGATCAGGATTTAAAGGAAATCGCCGAAGAGTTAAAGGAAAATTACAATGCTGATGTTGTTATTTCTAATGTGAAAAGAAATTCAAAAGAAGAATTGACATCTATTAGAATCGATATCAAAAAAGAAAATGAAGAAA
>Ga0247738_10000680_pt1 | contig 12387 bp, 15 predicted proteins | sample UWRJL013104B2_FD_180936 | JGI IMG/M metagenome (GOLD analysis project Ga0247738, IMG submission 180936) | Plant litter microbial communities from Arlington Agricultural Research Station in Wisconsin, United States - UWRJ-L013-104B-2 | ecosystem: Environmental > Terrestrial > Plant litter >...
CTCGAGGGTCGGGCTCGGGCTCGGGGGCCGAACTACAGCAGCTTGCGCGCCGTCGCCCAGACCGTGAGCTCGTAGCGCGACGAGAGCTGCAGCTTGCGCAGCACCGCGGAGACGTGGGTCTCCACCGTCTTGATCGAGATGAACAGCTCGCTCGCGACCTCCTTGTACGCGTACCCGCGCGCGATGAGGCGCATCACCTCGCGCTCGCGGGCGGAGAGCCTGTCGAGCTCCTCGCTCGACTCGGCCTGTTCACCGGCGACCGCCCCGAAGGCGTCGAGCACGAACCCCGCCAGCCGCGGCGAGAACACGGCGTCACCGCCGGCGACCGCCGTCGCGGCCCGGCTGACCTCTGCGCCGGAACTGGCCTTCGTGATGTATCCCCTCGCGCCGGCGCGGATGACCCCCACCACGTCCTCGGCGGAGTCCGAGACGCTCAGCGCGAGGAAGCGCACCGACTCGAGCAGCCCCGAGCTGCGTCTCAGCACCTCGGCCCCGCCACCGCCCGCGCCCCCGGGCAGGTGCACGTCGAGCAGCACGACCTGCGGGCGCTGCTGCGCGATGAGGTCGACCGCCTCGTCCACATTTGCGGCCTCGCCGAGAACCTCGATCGTGTCGTCGAGGTCGGCGCGCAGTCCCGAGCGGAAGATCGAGTGGTCGTCGACGATGATCACAGTGGTCACGGCAGAACCTCCAGGTGCAGGTGTACTTCGGTGCCCTCGCCGCCCGCACCGCGGCGCACGGTCGCGGTGCCGCCGGCCCGCGTCATGCGGCCGATGATCGACTCCCGGATGCCCAGCCGATCCGCCCCGAGCGCCTCCAGGTCGACACCCGGACCGCGATCGCGCACGAACACGTCGATGGCCGACGCCGACGTCTCGAGGTACACGGAGACCTCGCCGCCCGCGTGCCGGGCCGCGTTGAGCATCGCCTCGCGCGCCGCCGCGACCAGGGACGGGATGCCGCCCACCGACTCCCCCGCGGCGACGACCTCGATGCGCACCGCGTAGTCGAGCTCGATGGCCGCGGCGATGGTGTGCAGCTCTGCGGAGAGGTCGTCGGCGACCGGGATGTCCCTCTCGAACAGCCAGTCGCGCAGCTCGCGCTCCTGGGCGCGCGCGATGCGGGCGACCTCGCTCGAGGCGCCCGCGCGGTTCTGGATGAGGGCGAGGGTCTGCAGCACGGAGTCGTGCAGGTGCGCGGCGATCTCCGCGCGCTGCTCCTGCCGCACCCGCGTGGCGCGCTCGCGCATGAGGTCGCTCCACAGCGACACGACGCGCGGGGCGACGAGCACGGCGACCCCGAGCACCACAACACCGACCCCGAGAACGGCGTTGAGCGCGCTGGGCCGGCCGAACAGGGCCCCCGCGCCCGCCACGAGCAGGAAGGCCGTGGAGAGGGATCGCACCCACAGCCCGTAGGCGCGCGAGCGGGACGGGTCGTGGCGGTCGAGCCCGAGGCTCCACGCGACCGCCCCGCCGCTGCACAGAGTGGTGCTCACGAGGGCCGCGGTGACGATCCGGTCTGACCCGGCGATGGAGGCGATCGCCACGGCGAGCGCGGCCAGCCCCGCGAGCGCGGCCAGCAGCGCGGCGACGGGGGTCGCGCGGCGCACCTCGGCGGGGTCATCCGTCTCGGCGGCCTCCAGCGGGGTGAGCGCCCACAGCCACAGGTAGAGCAGGGGCCCCGCGCCGCCCGCCCCCGTCAGCCCCACGAGCGCGAGCCGGGTCAGCGGGAGAGGCCACCGCAGGTGCACGGCGAGCGCCGCACTCACGCCGCCGAGCACCACGCGGCGCGGGCGCTGCAGTGGTGGACGGAGCGTGAGCGAGGTCATCCATGAATCCAAGCAGGTTTGGGGGCGCCCCGACCCGGATTCAGGGTGCGCTCAGGGTGGTCCCCCATGGCAGCGCCCGCCGGGAGCGGCCACGATCGAGGTATGGCATCGACGACAGCACCGGACGACACGACCGACACCCCCGCACCCCCACCCCCCGCCGCGGGCAACCGCTTCTTCGAGTGGATGCGCGGCCTCGGCCTCACCCGTCAGCCCGGCTGGATCGGCGGCGTGTGCGCCGGCCTCGCGGCCCGACTCGGCATCGACCCGCTCATCGTGCGGGGCATCGTCGTCGTGCTCGCCGTGCTCGGTGGTCCGGCCTTCCTGCTCTACGCGGCCGCCTGGCTGCTGCTGCCCGACGCCAACGACAAGATCCACCTCGAGCAGCTCATCCGCGGCAAGCTCGAGTCGCCCATCGCTGGCATCGGCGCGCTCGTGCTGCTCTCACTGCTGCCCATCGCGCAGGGCTTCTGGTACACGGGCGCCCTGTACTGGGGCGAGCCGTCGTGGGGCGAGGCGATCGGCCGGGCGTTCTGGACGCTCGTCGTGCTCGCCGGCATCGTCGCGTTCGTGATCTGGGTCTCCCGTCGCGCGAGCGGCGAGCCGCTCGTGGTGCCCGCGACGACGGATGACCGTCCCGACACCATCCCGCAGCCGGCCACCGCCACGACCGTCGCAGACCCGGCAGCCCCGGTCGTGCCGCCGCGCAAGCCCACGCTGCCCGAGCCCCCGCGTCTCGCGCCCGACGCAACGCCGGAGGATGTCGCGGTGTGGCGGGCCCAGCAGGAGGCCTTCAAGGCGGAGCGCGATGCATTCCGCGCGCAGACCGCCGCGCACGCGCGCGAGACCGCTCGACTGCGCGCCCAGGAGGCCCGCGAGCGCACTGCACAGTTCACGGCGGAGGTGGCGGCGCAGCGGGCCGCCTGGCAGGCCGCCAACCCCCGGGCCGGCGCGGCTTACGGGGCGATCGCTCTGGGCACCGCCGCCCTCGCGGGAGGCATCGCGGTGATCGTGTCGCCCCTGCGCGAGCAGCAGCCCCTGACCGTGGGCTTCGCGGTCGCCGTCATCGTGCTGGGCCTCGCGATCGCCCTCGCGGGCATCCTGCGCCGCCGCACCGGATTCCTCACCTTCGTCTCCGTGCTCGTGCTGATCGCGACCCTGCTGAGCGCGGTCGTCCCCGCCGGCCGCAGCGTGCTGCCGCTCGGATTCAGCTACGGCCTCTCCAACGCGGTTCCCGGTCGGTACTTCCAGCCCGCAGGAAACCTCACCATCACCCTCGACCCCAGTCTCGGCGGCGGCACGATCGACGTCTGGCAGGGGGCCGGCACGATCGACGTACGCCTCGTCGAGGGCATGACCGCGCGCGTCGCCGTGGAATCCCGCGACGGCGAGGTCTGGCTGGGCGACGGCACCGGCAGCGCCTACGCCCCCCTCGACGGTCTCGCCCTGTCCGACGGCACCTGGCGCTCGAACGGCGTGTACGGCACCGGCACCGTCCCCACCGTCACGGTCCGCATCTGGCAGGGTTCGGGCTCCATCACGATCACGGAAGAGGAAACCCGATGAGCAACGACCTGACCCCCGACCCCCGACCGCACGTGCGCGCCGGCTCCATCGCCTGGGGCCTCATCGTCATCGCGGCAGCCTCGCTCGTGCTGTGGGTGTCGGCGCTCCCCGCGCGGCGCACGGCGGTCGCCGACTGGGTGCTCGGGCTGACCCCGGGGGATGCCGCGCTTGTCGCGGTGCTCGCGTGCGGCGCCATCGTGCTCATCGCGGGCGTGCTCGCCGCGATTCGGAGGGCGCAGCGCCGCAGCCCCCGCTGATCGAGCATCCACCGATCGGTGGAGGGCAGGTTCATCCCCTCCACCGCTGCCGCCGCGAGCCCCGCGGGGGCAGCATGGGGCTATGACGTCATCAGACCCGGTCGTGAGCGTGCGCGACCTCCGCAAGACCTACGGAAGCTTCACCGCCCTCGACGGCGTGAGCTTCGACATCGAGCGCGGCGAGACCTTCGCGCTGCTCGGCCCCAACGGCGCCGGCAAGTCGACCACGATCGAGATTCTCGAGGGCTACCGCGACCGCTCCGGTGGTGAGGCCAGCGTGCTCGGCGTTGACCCCGGCTCGGGCGGCCTCGACTGGAAGGCGAGGCTCGGCATCGTGCTGCAGTCCACGGGCGAGAGCGGCAATGTCACGGTTCGCGAGCAGCTAACCCACTTTGCCGGTTACTACCCCCACCCGCGCGCTGTGGACGAGGTCATCGCGGCGGTCGGTCTTGAGGACAAGCAGAAGACCCTCATCCGCAAGCTCTCGGGCGGGCAGCGCCGCCGGGTCGACGTCGCGCTCGGCATCATCGGCCGCCCCGAGCTGCTCTTCCTCGACGAGCCCACCACGGGCTTCGACCCCGAGGCGCGCCGCCAGTTCTGGGAGCTCATCGGCACGCTGAAGTCCGAGGGCACGACGATCCTGCTCACCACCCACTACCTCGACGAGGCCGCGCACCTGGGCGACCGGGCCGGCGTGATCGCGGGCGGGCGCCTCATCGACATCGGCGCCATCGACGAACTGGGCGGGGCGGATGCCCGCACCCCCGTCGTTCGCTGGCGCGAGGGCGGCGTGCTGCGGGAGGAGCGCACCACCACCCCCGGCGCCGTGGTGGCGCGGCTGGGCGAGCCCGAGGGGCTCGAGGTCATCCGCCCGAGTCTCGAAGACATCTACTTGCAGCTGGTCTCGACAAACTCGACCGGCGACATTCGCGAAGGAGCAGCCCTGTGACCACCCTCAGGCTCGGCTACAGCCGCATCGGCTACGAGGTGACCACCTACTTCCGCCAGGGCGATTCGGTGTTCTTCACCTTCCTGTTCCCTGTCGTCATGCTCACCATCTTCTCGGTCGCGTTCAGCGAGCAGAACTTCGGCCCGGACGACGCCCCGCTCAGCGCGGCCGCCTACTACCTCCCCGGGATGCTCGCCGCGGGCCTGCTGCTCAGTGGGCTGCAGAACATGGCGATCGACATCGCCGGGGAGAAGAGCGATGGAACCCTCAAGCGGTTCGCCGGCACGCCCCTCCCGGTGCTCAGCTACTTCATCGGCAAGATCGGCCAGGTGTTCGTGACGGGCGTGCTGCAGGCGGCCCTTCTGCTGCTCGTCGCGCGCTTCGCCTTCCAGGTCGAGCTGCCGACCACCCCGGAGGCCTGGCTCACCTTTGCGTGGGTGTTCGTGCTGGGGGTGACGACGTCGGCGATCCTCGGCATCGCCCTGAGCGGACTGCCGCGCAGCGGGAAGAGCGCGACCGCGGTGATCATCCCGATCGCGCTCGTGCTGCAGTTCATCTCCGGTGTCTACCTCACCTTCACCCAGCTGCCGGAGTGGTTGCAGAACGTCGCGAGCGTCTTCCCCCTCAAGTGGATGGCGCAGGGCATGCGCTCGGTGTTCCTGCCCGACGGCTTCGTGGTGCTCGAGGTGGGCGGGTCGTGGAACCTCGAGGGCGTCGCCATCGTGACGGGGATCTGGCTGGTCGTGGGGCTCATCGTGACGCGACTGACCTTCCGCTGGATCCGCAAGGACTCCTGAGGGTGGGAGGCTAGGGCCATGAAGTGGTGGGATCTCGCGTTCGGCGCGACCATCGCCGTGCTCGCGGTGCTCACGCAGATCGCGTGGGCGCCCAGCACCGCCAGCCGTGCCCTCGCCCTTGCGCTCCTCGGGGTGCTCGTGCTCGCCTACGTGCTGCTCGGTCGGCGTGCGCTGCTCGACGGCCGCCGGGCGCTGCCCTTCGCGATCATCCTCATCCTCGGGTCTGGCGCGGTCACGGCGTGCTCGCCGAACCTCGCCATCGTGCAGGTGATCGCGATCCCACTGCTGTGGTCGGTCATCCCGAGCATCGCCCGGGCGGTGGTCGCGACGATCGCCACGGCGGTCGGGGTGGCGATCGGCATCGTCGTCTCGGTCGGGGTCAGCGCTGAGGCCCTCACGCAGGCGGTGACCATCCAGAGCCTCTCCGTCGTCGGATCGATCGCCCTCGGCCTGTGGATCAGCCGCATCGCGGGGCTGAGCCACGAGCGCAAGCGCCTGCTGGACGAGCTGACGGCGAGCCAGAACGAGGTGGCCGCCCTGGGCCGCGATGCGGGGATGCTCGGCGAGCGCGAGCGGCTTGCGCGCGAGATCCACGACACCATCGCCCAAGACCTCACCGGGCTCGTGATGCTCTCCCAGCGCGCGCAGCGCGAGCTCGCCACCGGCGCCTCCGCGCACGAGACGCTGTCCCTGCTCGAGGAAAGTGCCCGCACCGCCCTCGCGGAGACCCGCGCCCTCGTGGCGTCGGGCACCCCGGTCGCGCTGTCGAGCGCGGGCATCGCGGACGCCCTCGAACGCCTCGGCGAGCGCTTCTCGCGCGAGACGGGGGTGGAGGTGACCGTGCACGCCGCCCTGCCGCCGCTCAACCGAGACACGGAGGTCGTGCTGCTGCGCTGCGCCCAGGAGGGCCTCGCCAATATCCGCAAACACGCGAGGGCCAGCAGCGCGACGGTCGACGCGTTCAGCGGGGACGGCTCAGTCGCCGTGCGCATCGCCGACGACGGCACGGGGTTCGACACCTCGTCGCCCACCGACGGCTTCGGCCTGGGCGGCATGCGCGAGCGCCTAGCTCTCGTGGGCGGCAGCCTCGACATCTCCAGCTCGCCGGCGGGTACCGTGCTCATCGCGACCCTGCCCATCGGGGCGCCCGCGTGATCCGCGTGCTCGTCGCCGACGACCACCCGATCGTGCGCGGCGGCATCGTCGCGCTGCTCTCGGCCGCCTCCGACATGGAGGTCGTGGGGGAGGCCGCCGACGGGCTCGACGCCGTGCGGCTCGCGGTGGCGCTCGCCCCCGACGTCGTGCTCATGGACCTGCGGATGCCCGGCCTCGACGGCGACGAGGCGACGGCGCGCATCCTCTCCTCCACCCCGGGCGCGCGCGTGATCATCCTCACCACGTACGAATCGGATGCGAGCATCCTCACGGCCATCGAGGCCGGCGCGAGCGGCTACCTGCTCAAGGCGGCGCCGCAGGACGAGATCCTGGCCGGCGTGCGCTCCGTCGCCCGCGGAGAGGTGGCCCTCGCACCCTCGATCGCGGCAATGCTCGTGCAGCGCGTCGCCAAGCCCGCCGTGACGCTGAGCCCGCGTGAGACGGAGGTGCTCGCCCTCGTCGCCCAGGGCTCGAGCAACCCTGCGATCGCGGCGGCACTGTTCCTCAGCGAGGCCACCGTGAAGACGCACCTGCTCCACGTGTTCGAGAAGCTCGGCGTGAGCGACCGCACCCGCGCGGTCACGCGGGCGATGGAGCTCGGAATCCTCTAGCCCCATCCGCTTCTCCGGAGAAACCCCGCCCCAACCACAGCCGTTGCCTCCCTCTTCGGCGTGGCGGCCCAGAACTCCGGAGAAGCGGAAGGCGAGCGGGCGAGCGGGCGGCCGGGTCGGGCGGGATGCCCCTAGAGGAGCACGCCCACGGCGACCGGCTCGGGCTGCAAGGCGACACCGAACCGCGAGAGCACCATGGCGCGGATGTAGCGCGAGAGCTCCCCGACCTCCTCCGCCGTGCCGCCGCCGCGGTTCGTGATCGCGAGGGTGTGCTTGCTCGAGATCGCCACGCGCGAGCCCGGCAGGCGGAAGCCCTTCGTGATGCCCGCCTGCTCGATGAGCCAGGCGGCGCTGAGCTTCACGTCCACGTCGTCGACGAGCCACTGCGGCGTCTCGGCGGGCAGGCCGCGTGCGAAGTTCTCGCTCACGATCGGGTTGGTGAAGAACGACCCGCAGCTCACGGAGTCGGGGTCGGCGGGGTCGAGCACCATGCCCTTCGCGGCCCGCAGTGCGAGCACCCCGGCGCGAATCTGCGCGACCGGGGCCGATTCGACCCCGAGCGCCGACGCCAGCTGGGGGTACCGGATCACGCTGTCGGCGGTCTCGCGCAAGCGCAGCTCGATGGCCAGCACGATCCCCGAGCGCCCCGCCTTGATCGACGAGGTGCGGTACCCGAGGCCCAGGTCGGCGGCGGGGATGCGCTGCCGATCGCCCGTGAGGAAGTCGAGGAACTCGACGGCGACGAGCACGTCGGAGAGCTCCTGCCCGTAGGCTCCGATGTTCTGGATGGGCGCCGCCCCCGACGAGCCCGGGATGCCGCTGAGAGCCTCGATTCCCGACCAGCCCTGCGCCACGGTGTGCGCGACGAGTCCGTCCCACGGCTCGCCCGCCTCGACGCGCAGCAGCACGCCGTCGCCGGGCAGCCGCTCGATCCCCCGCGTTGCCACGCGGATGACCGTGCCGTCGAACCCCTCGTCGCCGATGACCACGTTGGATCCGCCGCCGAGCACCAACCAGTCGTCCCCCGCGGCCCAGGTGGAGAGCGCGGCATCCACCAGCTCGTCGCGGGTCGCGGCGGTCACGAGGGACGCCGCCGGCCCGCCCACCCGCAGAGTGGTGAGCTCACCGAGAGTCACACCGGCCTCGGGACCCATCAGGTGAGGCTGACCCGAACCTGGGCCTTGCCGAGCACCGTGGCGTCGTTGAAGGTCACGGTCAGGTCGATGCGGGTCTCCGACTCGTCGAGCGCCCCGACCTTGGCGACGACCGTGACCGACGCCCCCTCGAGCGGGTCGACGGCGACGGGGCGCGTGAACCGCACGCTGTACCCGAGCACGATGCCGCGGTTGTCGAGCCAGTCGACGACCGGCTGCACGGCGAGGCCCATGGTGAGCATCCCGTGCGCGAGCACGCCCGGGAGTCCCACCGATTCCGCAACATCGTCGCGGTAGTGAATGGCGTTGAAGTCGCCGGAGGCACCCGCGTACCGCACGAGCGAGTCGCGGGTGATCGAGAACGTGCGCTCGGCGACGACGTCGCCCACGACCAGGCTCATGCGTCGCCCCGCACGACGAGAGTCGAGGTCGCGGTGACGACGTGCGCCCCGTTCGCGTCGACGATGGTGGACTCGGCGGTGACCATCGAGTTGCCCCCCAGTGACTTGATGCTCGTGACCGCGAGGGTCGCGACGAGTTCGTCGCCCGCCACGATGGGCCGGGTGTAGGAGAACGCCTGCTCGCCGTGCACGACGCGCGTGAAGTCGATGCCGCCGTCCGGTTCGGCGAGCAGCTGGGCGAGGGTTGCCTCTTGCACGACCACCGGGAAGGTGGGGGGCGCGACTACGTCGTCGTAGCCGGCATCCTCCGCGGCAGCGGGATCGAAGTTGAGCGGGCTCGTAGCGAAAACGGCGCGGGCGAACTCGCGCACCTTCTCCCGGCCGACGAGGTACGGGGCGGTGGGTGGGAACACACGGCCCTGGAGTTCGGGGTTCACTGGCACGTGTCACAGCTTAAATGGAGAAGCCCCCGTGAGATCACGGGGGCTTCTCGAATCTTTCAGCGGCTAGCGCCTACTGGCAGCTGTCGCACTGCAGAAGATCCATCGGATCGACGGGGACTGCATAGCCGCCGACGTTGTCTTCGTTGTCCATGTCGGACCTCCCCAAAGTTTTGTGGTTACCCGCTCGGTGCGAGGTGTTTCACTATATAACCGGAATGACACTGATGTCATTCCCCTAGATGTAGTGGTTCGGCGTGTCGCGGGATTTCTTTTAATCTAGGCGCGACCACCGACATTCCTCCGAGTTCACCGCGCCCCCTCGACAACGGAGCGCGCGAGGCGTTTACTCGTGCGTACAGCGTGTTCTACCCCGCATCCCGCACCGGTTCTGCCGCAGCTTTCACTGACGAAAGTGGAGGAGTACGACATGACGATCACCAGCCCCAGGTCACCCGCAGGCTCGACCGCGGGTCGCAACAGCATCCGCTGGACCGCCGTTCAGGCGGGCCTCTGGGTGGGCAAGGTCAACGGCGAGTTCGCCGGGATGATCGAGGCCAAGTGGGGCGAGGGCTTCACGGCCACCACCCGCCTCGCGAAGAATCTCGGCACCTTCGCGACCGTGGAAGAAGCCAAGGCGAGTTTCACGGAATAACGCGCTACTCCGCGCGCGCCGGTCGGGGTGTGTTCTCACCCTAAACTGGGCGTCTTACCCGACCCCACAGACCGGAGCACCAGTGTCATCTGACGCCACCACCGAGGCGCCCCAGGGCCTCTCCTTCCTGCGCAAGAACATGGAAGTCATCATCGCCATCCTCCTGGGTGTCGTCTCGATCGCGACCGCGTACGTCTCCTTCCAGAGCTCGCTGTACGGCGGCAACCAGGCTCAGTCGTACTCCGTCGGCAACAACCTGTCGACCGAGGCCGAGTCGATGTACCTCGAGGGCAACCAGCAGTACGTGCAGGACTCGCAGCTCTGGCAGACGCTCACGGAACTGCGACTCGACATCGCCAACCCTGACCCCGCCATCGCGGAGGCCGCGCAGGACAAGTACGACACGATCTACTTCCAGTCGGTCTCCGAGGACTTCGGTGGCGCGATCGAGCGCGCCGACGCCGAGAACGAGGCCAACCCCGACTTCTACGTGGATCCCAGCGACGACGAGGAGTACCAGGAGTCGCTGTTCAGCACCTACGGCGAGACCAAGGAAGAGTCGGAGAAGACGATCAAGGACGGCGACCAGGCCGGCGTCTACAGCGACAAGCTCACGCTCTCTACCGTGATCATGGCCGTCTCCCTGTTCCTCTTGGGTATTGCGGCGGTTGTCTCGGTGTTCCGCATCAAGCTCATCATGGGCGCAATCGGCGTGGGCATCTTCATCGTGGCGGTCATCATCGCCGCCGCGATCCCCTATTCGCCGATGTTCTAAGCACGCATGACGGATGCCCGGTCGCGACTCGCGGCCGGGCATCCGTCATGTCGGCGAGTATTCACCCCGATGTCACCCGGATACGGCAGCATTGCCCGGTGACCTACACGGAGCACTTCTACTTGATCGAGGACGGGCATGGTCGCTGGACGATCAGGCACCAGATCACGGACATCATCGCGGGCACCATCCTGCGCACTGCGGGCGGCTTTCGCCTGAAGAACGAGCACGCTCGCACCATCGGCAACTTCGACTCCATCGAGAGCGCCCTGCAGGGCCTGTACGCGGTGGTCTAACCGCCAGAAACCGCCGCTGACCACTTGGTCACTTTCTTTGCTAGATTTGCCACATGGGTGTCGTGGTCGACGGTCGACGGCAGCGCGGTGCGACGACGCGCGCGGCCATCCTCGACGCGGCCGAAGTGCTGTTCAGCACCGGCGGGTTCCACGGCACCTCCCTCCGGGCCATCGCCGCCCAGGTGGGGATGAGCCATCCCGGCGTGCTCAAGCACTTCGCCGGCAAGGGAGACCTGCTCACCGCCGTGCTGGAGCGCTACGACGAGCGCAACCGCGCGTACGAGGCCACGCTCGGCGGGCTGGCCCCGGAGGAGCGGCTGCTCGCACTGGCGCGCTTCATCATGTCCACTCCCGCGATCGTGCAGGTGAATGTCGCGCTGCTCGGCGACGCGATCGACGAAGACCATCGCGGGCACGACTACGTCGGCACCCTCGTCGACCGCACGGAGGCCGGCATCGGGGTGGACGGGCTCGCCACCTGGAACGGCGCGCAGCTGTTGTGGTTGTACCTTCCCGAGCGGATCGACCCGCCGGGCATCCTGCAGTCGTTCGTGAGAAGCCCGGCCGCGGCCGACAACCCCGTGGCCGCGGTGCGCGCGCCGCTCAAGCACGACGACGAGCGGCCCGCGGCCACCCGTGAGCAGGAGATCGTGGCGGCTGCGGCCGAGGCGTTCGCCCGGGGCGGCTACCGGGCGACCGGCCTGCGCGAGATCGCGGCAGCCCTGGGCCTCACCCACGGCGCACTGCTGTACCACTTCGCGAGCAAGGTGGACCTGCTCACGGCCGTGCTCGAGGAGCGGGACAGGGATGAGGCCCTGCCCTGGTCCCTCGGCTCGGAGCCCCTCGACTACCTCAACGGGATGTACCTGCAGGCGCTGCACAACGAGGAGCATCCGCAACTCGGCCGCCTGTTCTCGACGCTCGTCTGCGAGGCGACGGACCCCGGGCACCCCGCGCACGCCTACTTCGCGGGTCGCTACGCGCGCTTCCACGACGAGCTGAGGGGGGCGCTGGCCGCCCTCGTCGCGGAGGGCCTCGCCCGAGCCGATCTTGATGTCGACCTCGAGGCGTGGGCGCTCATCGCCCTGTGGGAGGGGCTCGGGCTTCGGCGGTTCTATCGCGACGACGACACCGGCATCCCCGAGCGCCTTCGCGCTCGACTGAATTCTCTGCTGAACGTGAAGCTCGATCACGCTTTGGTAACAACCGGTTGACCAATTGTTCACAAAGTTCTGACCGGCTGGTAACTTAGCTTTTGTCGAGCACCGGCCGGTTCACGGATCCCCGGCCGGTGTTCGGCACCTATCCTCTGGCACAGAGGGCCGGGTAGGTGCCGGGGAAGGATCCGCGCTCTGACGGTGCGGGGCGTCACACTGGAAGCAAGATGCCAAGGGCCGACGATTCGCGCCCAGCGCGTTCGCGCTGCTTAGCTGTAGCCACAACCCGATCGAGGAGCAGCAGCGGTGGCATACGAAGTGGAACGCGACGCGGAGCAGTGGC
>Ga0247738_10000681_pt1 | contig 12375 bp, 10 predicted proteins | sample UWRJL013104B2_FD_180936 | JGI IMG/M metagenome (GOLD analysis project Ga0247738, IMG submission 180936) | Plant litter microbial communities from Arlington Agricultural Research Station in Wisconsin, United States - UWRJ-L013-104B-2 | ecosystem: Environmental > Terrestrial > Plant litter >...
GTATAGTTAGTTTTTGTTTTTTTTCGTACCTATAGTTCTCAATTACTGAAAAATCTGCTTTTAAAATCGGTGTATAAAATTCTATTAATTCAGGATGATTTCTCAATTCATCTGGAATGCCACCTAATTTTACAACTTCCTGCCAAAATTCATTATCTCCCAAATGAGATATTTTTAGTTCTCTTTCTACAGATGGTGCTTTCTTACCACTTACCACTAATTTTTGTGGCTTTTTAAGTCCTAGTTCCTCTATTTGTTGACAGATTAAATAACCTACTAAGGCTCCCATACTGTGCCCATAAATTATATAATCTTCATTACTAGAACCTATTTCAGTTTTTAGCTTTTGGAGTATATCTTCAATAAGTAATTTGATATCGATTATAAAAGGTTCCCTTATTCTTGATGATCTTCCTGAATATTCAAATACAATCAAATTATTAATTTCATTTGAAAATCTTTGAAAAGAATACTTACTGCCCCCAGCAAAAGGCAATCCAAATATTTTTATATTAGTACTATTCATTATTTTTCACTAACGTTATCGTTTGTTTTCTTTCTAACTTAACTACAAAATTGTCCATTATGTCTTTGGTAATTAAACAATCTGGTCCAATTATAACGTTATTTCCAATATTGATAGCTCCCAAAATTCTTACTCCGCCAGAAATATGTACATTATTACCAATTGTTGGGTGTCTTTTTTCATTTAAATTATATGTGATTTTTCTTGAACCTAGAACTACATTTTGTAAGATTGTACAATTATCCCCAATCTTGGATGTTGCTCCAATCAATGTATTTACACCATGATCTATAACGAAAGACTTACCTATTTTTGCTTGAGGATGAATTTCTATACATGTTGTACTAGTTGCAAATTCTGAAATTCTAAAAGCACAATATTTACAAATATTATTTTCGTCTTTTTTGTCATTCAAATAAAAAATATGATGTGCTAATCTATAATAAAAAATAACTTTAAACGATCGAGAAAGTGAATATACAAATTCTTCAGACAAGGCAATCGGGTCCTGATCTACCCTAGCTTTAAGATCAATACTAATTAAATAAACAAGCTGCTCTAAATGAATATCGGATAGACTAACATTCAGTTCCACTAATTCTTTACAGAAAAAATTGTATACCTTTTTTAAATCTTCGATTATCCTATCTGTAGTAATTACTTTATTCAAAATTAAACATTCAAAATTATTAAAATCAAATTCTTCAAAATTTGTAATCATGTATTATGTGTTTTTATAAAATGAAATTAAATCTCCATTTCTTATAATTTTTTTATAGCAATTTTTCTCAATAGTAGGAGCTAATATTCCTTTTTCAAATTTCGTACCACCTGTAATAACTCTTGCCTCGTCCCAAATATTTTTATCTATAAAAGATTGCAAAAATCTCTCTCCTCCTTCAATAATTAGTGAAACTATATTTTGTTGATATAACGAATCTAATAATTGTGATAGTAGCTGATTAAAATCTACTTTTATATATTCTAGATTATCCTTAATCTCATTAATTTTTTCATTGAATATTAAAGTTTTCGAATCTTTATTGAATACATTAGAATTTATATCAAGTTTTAAATTTTTATCAATAACGATTCTTATTGGATTTTTACCTATAACTTCTCTAACTGTTAAGATTGGATTATCAATTTCAACTGTTTTTGTTCCTACAGCGATGGCACTTTCATCCGAACGCCACTGATGTGTTATTTTCTTTGTTTCCTTATGGGTTATCCAATTTATCCCTTTATCATCTTTCCTTTTTTTGTCAATAAAACCATCTTGTGTTTGAGCCCATTTAAGAATAATATATGGTCGCTTTTTTATATGGAATGTAAAAAATCTTCTGTTCTTAAAATAACATTCATCTGAGAGGACTGATTCAACTACTTCAATCCCTGCATCAATCAATTGCTGAATGCCTCTCCCATTTACCTTCTCAAAAGGATCTCTAGTCCCTACAACAACTCTCGGGATTTTAGATTCAATTATTAAGTCCGTACAAGGTGGTGTCTTTCCAAAATGACTGCATGGCTCTAAAGTTACATAAAGTGTACTCTCCTTTAATAATTCTTTATTTTTAACCGAATTTATTGCATTTACTTCCGCATGATTTCCTCCATACGAAGAAGTTATACCTTCACCAATAATATTCCCGTTATGAAGTAATAGTGCTCCAACACAAGGGTTGGGAAGCGACTCAAATATCCCTTTTTCTGCTGCTGTAATGCATTTCGACATATAATAAGTATGTATTTCCATTCTTATTTAATTTTCTTTTTAGCTATACAAAGAAGCGTTTTAACATTGTCAAAATTTCGTGTAACTCTTTCAGTTGCTAATAGTTCAAAGTTATTAGCACTCAACAAATTACTAATTTCTGTCTCTGTAAAAAACTTACACCTTCTTTTTCCTCCGTCTAAATATTCAATATGTCCCTGAACTAGGTCTTCTTTCGGTTCTTCAAAAACAGCTAGGTAGAAGTAGCCATTATCAACTAAAAGATCCTGTACTTTATTAAAAGTACGTAAATATAATTCTGGTTCGAAATGATGAAAACAACCATTATCTAAAACGATATCGTAATTTTCTTTTTGTGGATTAAACAATAATATATCTTCTACCATTGGTCTGAAACTTTCTCCATAAAATTCTTTTAATTTTTTCCAATTTTTATGTTCAACAACATCGATACCCGTTAATTTAAATCCATTTTTCAGAATGAATTCAGATGAAATGCCAGAACCTATGCCAATTTCAAAAACAGATTTTTGAGATAAAACAGAAGCATATTTTGTAAAAAACAGATTCACACAATCTTTTAAATAATCGTAATTACTCCAACTATCCATATCATGTAAATATCGTTTTGTGTAAACTTCCTTCATTAACTCATGCTTTTCCAAACAATCAGAAAATGATTGTATCGTTTGATTACCTATTTTCGCAATTTTTTTGATCAACGATTTTGGTCTGATATCTTTCCACTCTCTTTCAATAAAAGCTATGCATTCTTCTTTTGTATAAAAGCTTTGAACGCTTTTCCACCCTTTTGGAATTCCCTCTCCTTCCCAATAAGAAAATTGATTTTCATCATTTATAACTGCAAAAAAATATTTTTCCATATTATTATTATAATTTAATTCATGTAATACAACCACATAAAAGCTGTTTTGTTTACCTGTTAATTATTAGCATTCGTTATATTTAGTAGTATTTTTAAATAATTTAAATAGAGGAGCCTTGTATCTTCTTAATTACACAAAATCCAGCATGACCTAATGCCATTGCTCCTAGAACAAATAGAGTATTTTCATCTGTTTGATTCTCTTCATTGTAAGTAACTAAATTAATAATTGGATCAGACGAAAAGCAATGTCCATATTTCTGAATATTTTCATTAAAATGCTGAGATTGTTTATATCCAAGTCTGACTGTATTAATTTGTAATATTGGTTTATAAACATTGGTAAAAAAAATCTTTTTTACACCTAGCACATCGATAGATACTTTATTAAACAAAGCAGCATGGACACGTTGCAGATTTTGAAAATGACTGTCGTTATTTTCCATTTCACCTATCATTAGTTTTGAATTAGAACCTTGGCAACAAGCCAGTAATTCAAAATCTTCATCGACTTCACTCGACATTAAAAAAGACGAAGCAGAATCACTGTATATTCCAAATTCTCTAAAGCGGATTATATCACCAGAAATTTTATCTGATGTTGCTATTAGTATGTTTTTTTTTATTCCATTTTTCAATAACTCATTTGCAATGTCAATTGCAGAAAAAATGGAGACACATCCTAAATAACTTTGACCAAAAACTGGGATATTCGGTAAGCTAATATTTTTCAATAGACGCCCCAAATTCTCATTAACTAACTGGTATTGTTCACCCGTACCAGCAGAGCAATAAATCATCAAATCTATCTTATCTCTTGATATTTGAGTCCGTTCAAAAGTTTTTAGGATAGCCGATTGCACCAGATCAAAACTAGTTCTTTCTGATAATCTGAAATTTCCCCATCCCCAGTAATCTGGTCTATCAGTCAATTTATATTTATTTATTAAATCCTCTATGTGTTCAATATCACTGTATATCTTTTCATGTTCTCCTAGTTCAATTGCAATCGCTGATAATGTTATTTTCATTTTATTTGATTTTTAAGAAAATGTCTTTATAAATTTTTTCGTTAATTCTTCGAAATCTTCATATTTTGGTTGTTCATATAAATCTGCAATTGAAGGTGCGACACCAAACTTAGATTCTATTTTACCAATCAATATTGCGGCATCCAGAGACTGACCTCCTAAATTAAAGAAGTCGCTTTCAGTAGATACTTGTGAGGTCTTTAGTACATCTTTCCATAAGTCTAAAAGAGCATTACTCACCTCACCATTATCGTCTAAATTTGGCGAATTTTTGATTTGTAATTTCAATGCACTTTCATAGTCCATTTTCAATTGTGCTGTGTCTATTTTCCCATTTGGAGTTAATGAAAATTTTTCAATAAACTCAAATTTTGACGGTACCATATAGTGAGGTAATTTTTCTTTCAGTATTTTTTTTAGCTGATTACCAGATAGATTTCTATTGTTTGTGTTATAAAAAGCTACTAGATACTGATCATTTTCTTCAAAAAAAGCAAGAACCATTGCTTCATTAATTTCTTCTATTTTTTTTAATACTATATTAATTTCTTCTAATTCAATTCTAAATCCATTTATTTTGACTTGATTGTCTAACCTTCCAACAAAATCAATTGCATTATTTGGTAAAAAACGGCCTAAATCTCCTGTTCTATACATTCGTTTTCCAGTGCCATTAAAGGGATCTGGTACAAATTTTTCTGCTGTAAGTCCTGGCATTTTATTATAGCCATAAGTTACACCAATACCACCTAGATAAATTTCACCGATCTCATTTTTTCCTACTTCTTTTTTATTCTCATCTAATATGTAAACAAAAATTCCATCTACTGGATAGCCTATATTTACTTTTTCCTCATTTACAATACATAATGCTCTTGTACTTCCAATTGAGTTTTCTGTCGGACCGTAACAATTATAAAATTTTCTACCTTCCCCCCACTTTTTCACTAATTCTAAATTACAAGCATCACCAGCAGTAACAATTGTTTCTAATTTTGGCAGTGGATAATCATTACTCAATGTCGATAAAACTGCAGCAGGCATTTTTAAGTATGAAATGTCATATTTTGAAACTAGATTAATTAAATCATTTCCCAAGGTTAATTTCCTATTCTTAATCATAAATAATGTACCACCTTTACTTAAACATCCTGCCCATTCAGGTAATGATGCATCAAAACCTAAGGATGCAAATTGCAATACATTTTTTTCTAAGGGCCAAACACTCATCACTTCATCTAGTAGATTTTGTGCTCCCTGATGATGAACTAATACTCCTTTCGGGTTCCCTGTTGTACCAGAAGTATATAATATATACATTACATATGAAGGATCAATTTTAATTTCACAATTTTTATTCTCTTGCTCCTTAAGATTGATTCTATCAAACAGACATAGTTTAAGCTGTGGTAAACTCATCTCTTTTGCTAAGTCAGAAGTTGTAATAATTAAATTTGCATTTGAATCTTCCACAATGTGATTTATTCTTGACAGAGAATGAACGGGATCAATTGGAATAAAAACACATCCAATATTCAGAACTGAAAGAATCGCAATTATACATTCAATCGAGCGATCCATACAAACCACTATATTATCTTGAATTGCAATATTGTTCTCCAAAAGATAATTTGAAAAACAATTTATTCTTTTAATTAATTCACCGTATGTAATTGATTCATCTTCAATTTGTATTGCAATTTTGTCGGGATGTAATTTAGTTACATCTTTAATTCGATCCGTTGTAGATTTAAAATTATTTTGAACGATCATCTTTCTAATTTTATAGTTGTTTTAAAAGAGTATGTGCCTTCAATTAGCAAAATATTGAACTGTTTTTTAAAAATTGCACAAAAACATTATTCGATTCTGAGCATTGCATTTAATGATACAAAATTGCTTCTAGAATACTGAGGTGTTGACGCGTTAAGTTTCATTTCAATATAAATAGGTATGGAAGCTCCTAACCTAAATTTAACGAATGCAGTCCTGCAGATCGACAAATAAGCAGATCTGCATGAACGCATTTAAATTATCAAACTTGTAATGCCTTACCACGGGAACATTTACAATTTCATTTTTCAGTTTTAATTGAATGGAAAACGATGTTTCCTTAATTTTAGGATTAAGTTGAAGTGCATCTCATAAATGCAGGACATCCTAATGTTATTGCATCGTATTCAAATAAATCTTTCAAATGTTAACTTTCATTTTACATTTATAAAATTGATTTTAAACTTTGATAGTCAAATCTTTTTTATAACGTTACATTTAATTTAATTTAGATATTATTTCATTTTTATCTTCAACCAGACCATTACATGGAAAAACAGTTAATATGGTCTTACCTTTTCCTAACTCTTTTGCAATTTTTAACGATGTAAGAAGATTAGCTGCTGAGGAACTACCTATAAAAATTTTGTTCTTTCTGTAAAAATCAATCATGCATAATTTTGCTTCATCAAAAGGTACACAATGGTTCATGAAAATATTTCTTTCAATCTGCTCAACAAATAACTGTTTACGCCCACAACCTAATCCTCCAGAACCAGCAAACTTAGGTAATGAATTTGGAGCTTCATTAGTTCCATATGGCATTTCTAAAGGCATATTAGTATGTAACTGAATACTAGGGAATTTAACTTTAATTCCGTTGTATACTCCCGCTAGTGTAGCACCAGTCCCAATTGAAGCTACCCATGCATCAATAGATTCTACATGAGAATCTAAAATTTCTTTAGCAGTAACTTGATTATGAAAATTATAATTTGCAGCATTCTCATGTTGAAAAAGAAATTTCCAATTTGGATTCTCTAATTTTAGAACTTTAGCCCTTTCTATTACTCCCCAAAAACCTTCTTCTTTTTTTGTTAACTCGATTCTTGCATTTAAAAAAGTTAGCTTCTCAATAATACTTTTTGAAGTTGTTTCCATTAAAACAAGAACACATTTAATCTTAAGAGAATTACACAGTTCAGCAAGTGCCACAGAAAGCCCACCTCCACTATATTCAAGGACTGTAACTTTATCTATATCTTCGTCCAAATCATCTAACAACTTCCAAATCATTGCCAACGCCGCCTTTGCTTTAATTGTTTCTGCAGGATTATCCCATTCACACTTTGCAATAATTTTCGCATAATCATTTGGAACATCAATTTCCATAAAATGAGGTTTTCCGATCCTCATATAAAATTCTTTTAATTTTGGATACTTATCTAAAGTATTTCCATCAAATCCATTTGGTATATACATCAGTACTTTATTTAATTAATTAATAATCTTCCGCTAATCTAAATCCCATTACGTATATTTCCTTTGGATATCTACCATGTCTTCTTTTATTTCGTGCTAAATCTCTAAATCTGGTAAAACTTCCACCTCTTGCTACTCTGTAATCCCCATTTACTAAAAGTAAGTCGTCAACAATGTTTTTATCATTGTTGTATGATTTATAGTAATCACTAACATATTCTTCAACATTACCCGCCATATCAGAACACCCAAAACAAGAATCTCCTTTAGGGAAAATACCTACAGGAGTACTTTGATAAATACCCGATTCAACAGTGTTAGCACAATCAGAATCAAATAATTCACCCCAAGGAAATTCTAACCCTTCTGGACCACCTGCAGAATATTCCCATTCAGCCTCAGATGGCAATCTAAATTTTCTGCCTGTAGTTTTTGATAACCAGTCACAATAAGCAACACATGCATTATCAGAAAGGGTATACACTGGATGATTTGCAAAATGATGGGGATATTGACCAAATCTCCATGAAGTTGGAATTTCCTCGTAATTAGAATCTTTTAAAAAATCTAAATATTCTTTGTTTGTAACAAGATATTTTCCAACTCTAAAAGCTTTAATTTGAACATAATATTTTGGAGTTTCTTTTTCAATCCAACTTTGCATAATTCCAATATTTTTTAAATCATCTGTTACTCTTTGGACGTCTTTACTATCTAATCCCAAATAACCAGACCAACTTGGAATTTCAATCATCAAAGGATCTAAGGTATTAATTCTAGTATCACCTAAAAGAGATAATAACTGTCCAGATACAAATCGCTCTAAAAATGGCGTAAACTTGTTTTCCAATAATCGAACTAATTCAAATTTACTTAATTCGGAAATTTTAATATAGCAATCTTCTAATTTACTTTCCAAATCTCCAAATTGATAATGATTAGATAACCCCATCGCTTCTCTATCTGTTAGCTCATTTGTAGCTCTATCTGTATCTATCAAATTGGGGATTCTATTTACTAATGAATAGTTATTTTCCATCTTTACTTATTAATTGAAACTGATATCTAAAACTTTTCCATTATAAGAACTTGCTAGAAATTTATTTCCAATTTCATCGAAGGTCAATGACGAGATTCCAAAATCACTAATTTTAGAATGTTTAATAAATTTTTTAGATTTGATATCATATACTGAGCAACTTCCATTGTAATCACCAAGTGCTAAAAGATCTCCATTTTTATTGCTCGTGATGCACTTAATAGAATTTGTATGTGCCGTTGGAATTATAAGTATTTCGTCCTGATTAATTATGCGTAATTTTAAATCTCTACTAATACTTGCGAATGAATTCTGATCTATGAAAGTACAACCATTTGCTATTTTTGAATGCGCATCGTTAAAATATCGGATACAACTAAAATCATCTGTAGAATGAAAAGCTGCTGCTCCCGTAGCACAAACAGAATAAATTATTTCTTTTGAAGCAGAAATTCCTTTTATAGCGTTATTATGCAATTTTACAACTTGTTCGAAGGAAGGCTTTTTACCGTTCATATTTAAAACAATTCCTTCTCCTGTGTAAGCACCTATAACTATTTTTTTTATATTTTTAGACTCAAAAATAGTGGCACAGTTTAGAGGACTATTGTGCTGATAGATTTGCTCACCAGTTAAAGCATTAAAGATTTGTCCTGTTTGACCGCCAGTAATTATATTACCTTCAAATTCCACTAAGAAATTACATAAACTTCCCATGTTTGCTGATTTCATTCCGTCAACATACAATATACCAGAGTCTCCAATTGTATAAACTTTTCCATTATAAGTTAGGACAGAATTTATTCCACTTGTCTGATTAATATTAATGTCCCATTCTTTTTTTGCTAAATTAAAAGTAGCGTATTTATCTCCAAAAGTTCCAAAAACAATTATCTCGCTATTAAGGAAGGCACATGACCTTGCCCACACAATAGTTTCATATGAGTGAATAGACTCCAATGTGAAAATTTCATTTTCAAAATTCCATATTTTAAATGTTCTATCGTAACTTAAGCTAATAATCTTCTTGATCTCATCCGAATATATCAGTCTTTTAATCCCAGCTTTATGAGCAAATGTTTTGGATATTATTTCTCCATCCTTGATTAATACAATCTCGCCATCATCATTCCCGGCAAATATAATTCCCTCTTTTGTGATAGCTATTGTATCTGTTTCGACATCGTCAAATGATAAAGTTTTTAAAATTGCTCCTGTTTTAGTATCCCAATATCGAACCGTTCCATCATCGCTACTGCTAACTAATACATCAGTTCCTTTTATCCATTCCACAGAAATAACATCCGCTTCATGTCCTTCTAATTTTATTATTAGATTACCATCCAGGTCTGATACACAAATAGTTTTATCCCTTGAGGAAGTTGCAAAAATTGGCTTCTCATCATGAAATGACAATCCTTCAACATCGTCACTATGATGATTAATTATCGACATCAACTTCATTTCAGGCACAGACCAAATTCGCGCACTATAATCTGAACTTGATGTAGCTAAAAAATTTCCATCAGCACTAAAAACACATTGATTTACTAAGTGATCATGACATCCCCTTGCAATTGATTCCCCAGTTACAGCATTCCATAAAATAACTATATTATCGTACCCCGCTGTTGCAATGTATTGATTGTTAAAAGTGGCAATACCACTAATAGGTGATTTGTGTGTAATCATAAGATTTATATTTAAATGTTAAAAATTGATATTGTGATTTGCATGATTTTTTTTTGCTTCTAAATATTTTTTGTTGTGAATATTTAAATAAACTTTGGTAGGAATCATTTTTAAAACATTAATTCCATTATCTATCAATTGATACTTCTTGTTGTCATTATTACTTAAAAGGCATATATTTTCTTTTCCTAAAGCTTTTAACATCTTTGCAGCAATTATAAAATCTCTACCATCCTTTTCTAATCCTAATTCTAAATTTGCCTCAAATGTATTAAGTCCACTATCTTGAAGCTCGTAGGCTTTGAATTTATTATATAGTCCAATACCTCGTCCTTCCTGACGTAGATAAAGAATGATTCCTCCACTCTCACTCATCAAATCTATGGCTTCGTTCAATTGCTCCCCACAATCACATCTCTTTGACAAAAAGAGATCACCAGTCATACATTCAGAATGTATGCGGACTATGGGGTTATCGTTCTTTTCTAAATCCCCAAAAACAATTGCAAAATGTTCTTTCTCCCCATCAAATCCATCTCCCTTAAAAGATACGAAATTGGATAAAACTATTTTATCAACCCTCTGAATAGGAATATTGATGATCGTTTGTATTTCCGTTAATTTTGATTCCATATTTAAATTTTAAACATTAATAATTTTCCAATGAGAAGATATTGCTTTCAATATTTGATCTGTATTTTTAACTTTTAAGATATTAAACAGATTGAAAACGGCATATGCCAACTTGTAGTGATGATAATCCTTTATAGGATATTTCCAAAATTCGACTTCTAGCGGATTAAAAACTTGATGATTTTTTTCAGGTCGAAGTTCAGTTGGTTGTTTTTTATTGAAATAAATTTGCTTTTCTAAACCTCTTAAGCCTGTCTTAGCAAGATTAGAATAGCCCAACTTATCTAATAACATTAGTGCATTAGAATGAGTTACTTCGTGGAGACGGCTTCCTGAGAAATAATATGTTTTATCATTTATTACTTCATTGTTTAAAACATTTTCCTGATGATTTAAACAATAATCAGCAGCTTCATAGACATCTTTAAAATGATTTAATTGAGAATGTTCGATATTTAAAGTTTTATAATTTTCAACAGTCCAGTATCTGCCTACATTATCATTCTGAGCAAGCAATATTAATTTATTTATTCCCTGAATAATATCACTGCTAATGTTTATATCTAAAATATCTATAGCTTTAAGTGCCAAAGACCCATAAATTATCCCATGCCCATCTGCTGAAAAATTTTCTACATTTACTGCTATTGCATCTTCAATAGGTTTAATCGATTGCTTTATGTCAGAGGAAATATCTAAATATCGTATTAAATTTAAATCGATAATTTCATCAGCCTTCGAAATAATAACTTTTTCTACTTCAGAATTTAATGAATTCTCTTCTATAAATAATGCAATTGTTATGAGACTTGCGCCAATGTGCCCGGGAAACCATCTTTCTTCTTCAGAAGATTTTGACATTGCATACAATCCAATTTTTAATAATCTTTCTATGTTAGTATCCATAATTTTATTAAGTTTTAAATAAGTCATATATACGTTTAGTTAAACAAACTTTATTAATTCATTTGAGAACAACTGTTCAAATCACAACATTTTACAAGTATGTTTTTAAAATATTTGATTCAGCTATTTTAATCAGATAGCATTTGACAAAACAAATTGACAATTTTAGTAGCTTGCTCCTGTGTAAATTCATTTATATCATAATCACATTTGATTCCAAATTCATTGGAATCAAATGGATTCATACTAATATGTATATTAAATTTGTAATGATACCTATCTGACGAGTAAGCTGAATTTATTTTAAGATTAGTGGCTATATTCTCTTGGAACTCTACTCTATTTAAATTGTGAAAATTGGTAAAATTAAAGCAGAAAATTGGGGTTTTCCCTTTAATAATCTTTAGAATTTTTTTAGGTGAATAGCGTGCGAAATTTTCGTATTGATTTAGTTTTTCCTGAATTCTCAAATAATCAACCTCATCGTTAATCGTATAGACGAAAGGTAAAATATTCCAAAACAATCCCAGGGAATTTATGGGATCACTTAACTCATTGGTTCTTCCATTATATACATTGTTTATAATAACATCATTTTTCTTGTAAATTAAAGTCAAAACATGAATGAATTTTCCCAAAAAAATAGCTTTTACAGAAGTTTTACAACGT
>Ga0247738_10000683_pt1 | contig 12367 bp, 11 predicted proteins | sample UWRJL013104B2_FD_180936 | JGI IMG/M metagenome (GOLD analysis project Ga0247738, IMG submission 180936) | Plant litter microbial communities from Arlington Agricultural Research Station in Wisconsin, United States - UWRJ-L013-104B-2 | ecosystem: Environmental > Terrestrial > Plant litter >...
CCGGAACCGGGTCCGGGATCAGGATCGCGCCCAGGAGCACGTGCTGCTGCCCCGAGTGCATGTCCCGATCGCCGAAGCTGCCCTGCACCGCGGGTCGCGGGAAGGTGATTTTCACGGCCCGCAGCGCGGGCTGGCGGAAGACGCGGACGCCGTCGGCCGGGGTGGCGTACAGGGCGCTAATCACCGCCGGGTCGACGGCGCCCGAGGCGCACACCCGGTCGTACGTCGCATCATCGGGCAGGAAGATGTCCAGGGTCATCCAGAACGGTCCCGCGTTCTTGGCGCGGACGAGGTCGGCGATCTCGTGGAGCGGTGCGCTAGCCATGGGCGGGGATCTCCTCACTCTCGGTACGGAACAGCTCGGCCTCATCGTCGACGTCGATCGTGTGCTGCAGCACGAACTCGTAGCTGGCGCCCCGCTCGATCTCGGCGGGCGAGGTCGCGAAGGCGTAACTGGGCAGGTGCGTCATGCCGTTCAGGGGGAGGTGCAGCATGATCGGGTTGGCGATCTTCGCGATCGACGTGGCCGTCACCTGGTCAGGCGCCCTCACCTTGAGCAGAACGCCGACTTCCCGCGGCGGCGCACCCGCCGGCTCGAGGTCGCCGAGGACGGCGTTGTAGCCGTAGGCGCGGAGGGCGACATCGTAAGCGTCCGGCTCGAGGCCGAGCGCCGAGCGCACGCGGGGCTCGAGACCCAGCGTCGTGAACCGATCGATCCACTCATCCATGTGCGCAAGGATCTCCGGGTCCCTGATGCCGACCAGCGAAATCGTCTCGTACCCGCCGATCGCGCTGCCCTCGAGCTTGATCGTGGTCTGCTCGGCGACCTCGAAGCGGGAGCCCTCGACCCGTGTGACCCGGTCGGTCACCGCGGTGTACACCGCCGAGCTGGTGTCGAGGGTGCCGCCGGGCTCGCGCATGCGGAACGGGTCGGCGTTCTCGTACAGCATGTGCGCCGCGACCGTCAGCGGGGTTGCGGCCGCGGTGTCGTTCAGCGGGTGGACAGTGAAGCCCTCGTCGTCGATCTCGACGAGCACGCCGCCGCCGAGCGGTTCGGTGGTGCACTGGCTGCCGCACTCCACGGTCTTCGCGGCGTGCCACGTCGGCCCGGCGGCGATCCCCTGGCGAAGGGCTATCGCGGCGACCGACGCCGTGTCGGAGGCGCGGCCGGTGAGCACGAGGTCGGCCCCGGCATCCAGTGCGGCGGCGATCGGCTCGTGCCCCATCAGGCCGACGATGTGCTCGCAGCGCTGCACGACATCCGGGGCGAGTGCGCCCGCGGGCTCGAGGGCCCGGATCAGGCCCCTCTCGAGCCCGTCGAGCACGGTCTCGCGCGACAGCTCGCTGTAGATGCGCGCGAGCGTGAAGGTGAGCCCCTCCTCCGCGGCGATCTCCCTCGCGATCTCGGCGGTCCAGTCGACGCCCGAATCGGTGCCGGATGTTCCGCAGGTCGTGACCACTATGGGAATTCCGGCCGCACGCGCGGCGACCAGCAACACCCGCAGGTCGCGCTTGACGGACCCGCGCGACGACTTGGACGTCGCTGCGCCCAGGTAGTGCGGGCCCGAGTCCGTCGACCCCGCATCGACTGCGATCGCGTCCGCCCCCATCGCGATTCCGCGGGTGACGGTCTCCTCGGGGAACCAGCCGCCCAGCATGCCGATGGGGAAGATGATACGGACCGTGTTGCCTGAACTCATTCGTCACCGAGCCTTTCCTCCTCGTAGGCTATTTGCTATATCACGTAGCGTCAAGGAGTGTCGGATGATCCGCCGTCCGGTCAGCGACTAACGTGGAGTCCCCGAGGGATTGAGGACAGGTGAGTCTGGACGGCACGGTGCTGCAGGTCGCACGTACGGGCTCGCTCGCCGAGCAGGCCTACCACGCCGTGCGCGCCAGCATCGCGGACGGCCGACTCGCCCCCGGTGCGCGCATCACCGAGCGCGATCTGGCCGCTGCCCTGAATGTCAGCCCCACACCGGTGCGGGAGGCGATCAGCAAACTCGAGCACGAGGGTCTTCTCGAGCGCGTCGGCGTGCGCCGGTTGCAGGTCGCCGACCATCCGACCGAGACGCTGCACGAGCTCATGGAGGTCGAAGTGATGCTCCGCGGGGCGGAGGCCCGCTTCGCGGCGCGGAAGATCTCGCCGGAGGCGATCCAGCGCATGCGCGACTCCATCGAGCAGGTCATCGAGGCCCGTGAGAGCCTGAGCCTCGCCGAGCAGTACGCGATGGCGCAGCGCTTCGATGCCGAGATCGCCGCTGCGGCGTCCAATCCGGCCCTGCGGGGCCTGATCGAGAGCTACGGGATCTACTCGACGGACTACCGGCTGCACCGCGCCGAGAAGGACGCCCAGAGCCCCGAATGGGTGGCCTCGCGAGTGGCGCAGCACCGGGACATGGTCGAGGCCCTGGCCGCCGGCGACGAGGACCAGGCCGAGCGCGTCATGCGGGGCCTGGCCCGATCCTCGATCCGGGAGCTCTAGGCGCGCGCCGGTCCCCCACCGTAGGAGCGCTGGGCGCGGTAGCCCTCGAGCGTGAACGCGGGGCTGTCGATGTAGTCGAGGTCGCGGCGCTCCGAGGACTGGATGGCGTCCACCGCCTCCTGCAGCTCCGGCAGACCCACGTCGGGAACGATGACGATCCCGTTGGCGTCGCCGTGCAGGATGTCGCCGGTCCGCACGAGCTGGCCGTCGAGCAGCACGGGGTCGCCCACCTGGGACAGCTCGAAGTTGGCGTGCGACACCACCGGGTACCGCATGAAGTAGTGGAAGCCCTTGGCCCGCACCTCGGGCAGGTCGCGCAGGGCGCCGTCGGTCACGATGCCGATCGCACCCAGGCGGCGAGCGAGAGTCACCATGATCTCGCCGGCGTACGCGACCCGGTGCGGCGTGCCGCTCGCATCCTTCATCACGATGACGACCGGGTCGCTGATCGCCTCGAGCGCCGACCACAGCTCCCAGTAGCCATCCTGGTTGGCGGGTCGACCGACGGCGTTGCCCACCGTGACCGTGAGCGCGGTGCCCACCATCGCGCCGAGCTCGGGGAACGCGCACTGCACCGATCCCCCGATATAGCCGTCGCTCCGATCGCGCAACTGGAGTCGCTCGAGGGCGTTCGCGATCGTGGGGCTGTCGACCCCGCGAAGGTACTGCAGGACGTGTTCGCTGACGATGGACATGGAGGACCTTTCGACGGATGCTCGGCTGTTTCTATTTGCAATAGCAAATGGTAACCTGCGGATGCGCATTCGCGCCGTGATCAACAATGGAGTTAATCGTGACCGCTGCCCCTCCCCTCCGAACCAACCGTCGGCGTTTCCAGCTCCGCCTCGCGCTGCTCGTCTCGCTGGGCGTGTTCGCGCAGGAATCCGTGTGGAATTTCCACGACTCACAGACCCCGGTCACCCTCGGCGGTTACACCACGAGCGTCGCGCTGATCGGCCTGATCATGGGCTTGGACAACATCATCGGCATCTTCGTGCAGCCGCTGATGGGCTTCCTGAGCGACCGAACCCGGAGTCGGTGGGGGCGGCGAACGCCCTTCATCGTCGTCGGGGTGCCGGTCGCGGCGCTGCTGTTCATCCTCATCCCGCTGGCGCCCGCATTCCCCATCCTCATCGCGATCATCGTGCTGTTCTCCCTGACGGCGAACTCGTTCAAGCCGATCACCGAGGCGCTCATCGCCGACCAGCAGCCGCCCGAGCACCGGAGCAAGGCGAACGCCTTCGGCCGGTTCGCCTCCGGACTGACGATCATCGTGTCCGCCCTGCTGAGCCTGTTCGTCGTCGACGAGAGCGTCGAGCTGGCTTACGTGATCTCCGCGGTCGTGATGGTCGCCTGCTTCGCGATCCTCCTGCTGTCGCTGCGCGAGTCGCGCACCGCCGCGTACAAGGCGGTAGTCGTCGAGGACGAGAAGCACGGCCGCCAGACCACGGGCTTCTTCGGCGTATTCAAAGACATCTTCACCGACCGCGATCGCAGCCGCCTCTTCATGATCCTCGCGGTGATCGTCACCTGGGGCGCGTGGGCGGCAGTCCGCGCCCTCCTGACCCTGTACGGGGTTGAGCACCTCGGGCTGTCCCGTGGCGAGGCGGGCGGGCTCACCCTTCCGGCCAGCGTCGCGTTCCTGCTGGTGATCATCCCGCTCGCGATCCTCTCCGACCGCTGGGGGCGCCGTCGCGTGATGCGGATCGGGATCGTCGTGTTCGCCGCGGGAGCGCTCGTCGCCTTCCTCTTCAACACGTCGACGACCCTCACGCTCGTGGGCATCCTGCTCGCCGCGGCCGGCTTCGCGGGGTTCGCCGCCAACGCGACGGTCATGTTGTGGAACCTGGCCCCCTCGCGGCGGCTCATCGGCGTCTACACCGGGATCTTCGCCGTCTCCCAGGCCATCGGGTCGTCGGTCGGTCCTGCCGCTGTCGGGGCGGCGGTCGACGCGACCGACTGGGGCCTGTTGATGCTCTTCCTCGTCGGCCTCTCACTCATCGGCCTGCTGCTGACCCTCGGGGTGCGTCGCGAGTACTCGGCCGCACAGCTCGAGGAGGAGGCGCTCGCCGACGCGGAGCGGGGCGAGTGATCTCGGTTGTCGTTCCGACGGCGGAGATGAGTGGGCGCCTGGAGTCCCGGCTGGGTTCCGCGCGCATCCAGGTGTGGCGTCTCGGGGCGGCGGAGCCCTTCCCGGGCCCGGTCGACCTGCTCGTCCTGCCGTACATGCTGCCGGCGCCCGAGCTCGCCCGCCTGAGCGGCCTCCCGGTCAGGATCGCGCAGAGCCAGACGCTCGGCTACGACGGGATCCACGACCACCTCCCCGCGGGTGTGGTCTACTGCAACGCCGTGGGCGTCCACGAGGGGTCGACCGCCGAGCTCGCCGTCGCCCTGGCCCTGGCGACCCTCCGCGGCATCCCGAAGGCCGTCCGCGATGCCGGGCAGTCGCGCTGGGACCACCAGCGGCAGCCCGGGCTCGCCGGTCGCCGGATCGTGCTGCTCGGCGTCGGCGGAGTCGGCCGCGAGGTGCTCCGACGGCTCGCGCCCTTCGATGTCACCGTCGAGCTCGTGGCCCGCACGCCGCGCGCCGGAGTGCACGGCATCGACGAGCTGCCCGGGCTCCTGCCCGACGCCGACGTGGTGTTCGTCGCGATTCCCCTTTCCGCGAGCACCCGGCAGCTGGTCGACGCCGACTTCCTCGCCGCCATGAAGCCCGGCGCGCTGCTCGTCAACGTCTCCCGCGGCGGAGTTGTCGACACGGATGCCCTCGTCGACGCCCTCCGCGAGGAGCGGGTTCGGGCGGCGCTCGACGTCACCGATCCCGAACCGCTGCCCCCGGATCATCCCCTCTGGACGTTGCCGGGCGTGGTCATCACGCCGCACCTCGGTGGCGACACTGACGCGATGGACGTCAGGATCGACGCGATCATCGAGGAGCAGGTGCGACGCATCGGCACCGGGGAAGCGCCCCTGAACGCGGTCAGCGCTCCCTAGCCGGGCGGGCGCGCCATCGCGAGCATGCGGAGTGCGGATCTACGGCAGCTCCCACGCAAGCCGGTGCTCCCACGCGTAGCGGTAGTAGTCGGCGTGCTTGAGCTGGGACGCGGCGGCCTCGTCAACGATGACGGTCACGCGCGGGTGCAGCTGGATCGCGGATCCCGGGAGCGAGGCCGTGAGCGGCCCCTCGACCGCGCCGGCGAGCGCGGCGGCCTTCGCGGAGCCGAACGCGAGCAGTACGAGGTGCCGCGCGCGCAGGATCGTGCCGAGCCCCTGCGTGATGCAGTGCATCGGCACGTCCTCGGGCGAGTCGAAGAAGCGCGCGTTGTCGCGGCGGGTCTGCTCTGTCAGCGTTTTGACCCGGGTGAGCGACGCGAACGACGAACCGGGCTCGTTGAAGCCGATGTGCCCGTCGGTGCCGATCCCAAGAACCTGCAGGTCGACTCCGCCCGCACCCAGAATGGCGGCCTCGTAGTCGGCGCCCGCGGTCTCGATGGGCCCGCTCTCGGCCGGCACGCGCACGAGCGACGGCGTCAGCCCGAGCGGCTCGACCACCTCCCGCGTGATGACGGACCGATAGCGCTCCGGATGCCCGGCCGGAAGCCCCACGTACTCGTCGAGTGCGAATCCGCGCACGCCGGAAAGATCGAGCCTCCGTGCGGCGAGCGCCCGCCAGGTCGTGAGGGGCGTTGAGCCGGTGGCGAGCCCCAGCACCGCGGTCGGCGTCTCCCGCACGAGCCGCTCGATGGCGTCCGCCGCCACCTCGCCCGCGGCCTCCGGCGACTCGACGATGACGACCTCAGCCACTAGCTCAGCCCCACGAGCGCGGCCCCGACCGCGGCGGCGGGGAAGTCGAGGGGCACGATGGCCACGCGCTCGCTCAAGCGCGTCGAGGCGAGGAACGGCGAGGCGGCCTCCCACGACGCGAGCACCGCGCGAACCTCGTCGAGCAGCACGGGGCCGAGGGAGGAGAGGCCGCCGCCGATGACGACGCTGTCGACATCGACGGTGAGCACGAGGATCCGCACGGCCGCCGCGACGTTCTCGACGAAGCGCTGGCGCACCCGCAGTGCGCGGGCGTCGCCCGCTGCGGCCGCGGCGAACAGCGCCCGGGCGGGCTTGGGGTCTTCGGTGGGCCACTGGCGCGCGATCGCGGAGCCCGAGGCGAGCATCTCCAGGCAGCCGCGCTGGCCGCACGGGCACTCCGGGCCCTCCGGGTCGACGGGGATGTGGCCGATCTCCCCCGCGGTCCCCCGCGATCCGCGCCACACCCTGCCGTCGATGACGATGCCGGCGGCAAGGCCCGTGCCGAGGTTGAGGAAGGCGAGCGAGTGGCTCTGCTGCTTCTCGAGCAGGTGGAACGCGCCGAGTGCCGCGGCGTTCACGTCGTTGTCGATGCGCACGGGCCGGCCGAGCAGCCGTGAGAGCTCCGCGCCCAGCTCGAGGCCCTCGAGTCCGAGGTTGACGGCGTGCGTGACGCGGCCGCTCACGGGGTCGACGGCGCCCGGGATGCCGATGCCGATGGACGCGAACTCCGAGACCGGGACGCCGGTCGCGGTCGACAGCGAGGTGACGGCGGCGACGGCGGTCTCCACGACGGCCTCGGGGCCGAAGCCCGTGGGCAGCCGGAGCCGCTGCACGATCTGACCCGATTCGGCGACAGCGACGGCATCCGTCTTCGTGCCGCCGATGTCGATACCTATCCGCAGGCTCATCCCTTGACCGCCCCGCTCACGAGCCCCGAGGTGAGCCGGCCCTGCACGATGAGGAAGAAGATGATGACCGGCACGGCCACGAGAGTCGATGCCGCCATGACCTGGCCCCAGTCGGTCTCGCGCGTGGCGGAGGCCTGCACGAAGCCGCGCAGCCACAGCGGCAGCGTCTGGGCCGACTCCGAGGGCAGCAGCACGAGGGCGACGGTGAACTCGTTCCAGGCCTGCAGGAACGCGTAGACCCCGGATGCCACGAGCCCCGGCGCGAGCAGCGGGAACGTAATCCGCATGAAGGCCCCGAAGCGCGACAGGCCGTCCACCATCGCCGCCTCCTCGAGATCGGCGGGGACCCCCGCGACGAAGCCCCGCAGCATCCAGATGGTGAACGGCACGACGGCGGCGATGTAGATGACGCTCACGCCGATCACGCTGTCGAGGAGGTGAACGCTCGAGACCATCTTGTACTGGGCGATGAACAGGCCCTCGGCCGGGAGCATCTGCACGACGAGCACGGCGATCACGAAACTGCGGCGCCCGCGGAAGCGGAACCGGCTGATGGCCACGGCGGCGAGGAACGCGAACACGATGCAGAACACCACGACGGTGAGGGTCACGGCCACGCTCATGCCGAGCGCGGAGAAGAACGACCCGTCGGCGACGGCGCCCGCGAAGTTGCTGAACGTGCCCTTCACCGGGAAGAAGGTGGGGATGAACGACTGAAGGATCGCCGTGGGGAGGAAGGCCGAGTTGACCATCCAGTACACCGGGAACACCCACACGAGCGCGATGACGATGGCGAGTGCGCTGAGCAGGCCCCTCGTGAGTCGAGAGCTCATGCCTCGTCCTCCTTGAGCAGGCTGCGGATGTAGAACCAGCTGAGCGCGACCGTGATGCCGAGCACGAGGATGGAGACGGCGGAGGCCATCCCGAAGTCCTGTGCGCTCGTGCCGAGCTTGTAGATGTAGGTGCCGAGCAGGTCGAACTCCCCCGACTTGGATCCGGCATCCTGCAGCAGTTTGATCTGGGTGAACACCCGCAGGTCCCAGATGAGCTGCAGCAGCAGCACGATCGAGATGACCGGGCGGATCATCGGCAGGATGATCCCCCAGAAGCGCTGCCAGCCGTTCGCGCCGTCCAGCTGGGCGGCCTCCATGACCTCGTCGGAGACCTGGGTGAGGCCGGCGTAGACGGAGAACGCGACGAACGGAACGCTCATCCACACCACGATGATGCTGGCGACGAGCAGGAACGTGAGCGGGGTGGAGAGCCAGTCGAACCGGTTCATGTTCACGCCGGGGATCATGTCGAGCAGGTAGTTGATGGCGCCGCGACGGCGGTCGAACAGCCAGATCCACACGGTCATGGCCGAGACGACGGGCATCGACCAGGCCAGCAGGAGGGCGACCTGCAGCACGAGGCGCGCGGTCTTGGTGACCGACGACATGAGCAGGGCGAGGGCGGTGCCGATCCCGAGCGTGAGGAACGCCGTGACCAGGCAGAACGCGAGCGACTTGGCGACCACGAGCCAGAGCTGGGAATCGGTCGCGAGCGTGATGTAGTTGTCGAGGAAGACGAACGGGGCCGGCTTGCCGAACTGCTGCGGCAGCCCGTACTCCTGGAACGAGGTCACCACCTGCCACACCATCGGGTACCCCATGCCCAGCACGAGGATCGCGATCGCGGGCACGATGAGGAGGAGCGGTACGCGGATGCCCCGGCGGGCGTTACTGACGGTGGACATGGCTGTTCCTCCTTTCGTGAGAGGGGGTGACCGGCTGGGCGACGCTGGCACGTCGCCCAGCCGGGTACTGCGGGAAACTAGCCGTTGATCAGTTCGTCGATCTTGGCGTCGTACTCCGTGGCGAGCGCTTCGATGTCGCCGCCGCCGTTGACCTTGCCGAAGAACTCCTCGAGCAGGCCCGAGCCCTCGACCGCCGCCCAGCCGGGAGCGGCCGGGGTGAGCTTGGAGCCCGCAGCGGACTCCGAGAGGGCGGTGGCGAACTGGTCGTCGCCGAGCGAGGAGGCGTAGTCCAGGTTGGCCGGGCCCAGACCGTTCTCGCCGAGCATGTTCTGGTACTCCTCGGAGAAGATGATCTTCATGAGCTCGCGGGCGCCGGCCTGGTTCTTGCTGGCCGCCGAGATCGCGATGTTCGAGCCGCCGGCGAACACGGGGGCCGCGCCTCCGTCGACACCGGGGAGCACGAAGTTGCCGAAGGTCGCGTCGTTCCACGTCGCGATGGTCTTCGTGTCATCGGCGGGGTCCGGCGTGAGGTCGCCGATCGACCAGTGCGCCCATCCGGGTGCGATGATCGTGGCGGCCTCGGGGGCACCCGTCGCGGCGTTGTTGTTGATGTTCACCCACGGGGTGCTGTCGGCCTCCGTGACCGGGGCGAGCGAGGCATCCTCGAACAACGACTGCAGCTGCGTGAGCCCCTCGACCGTGTTCGGGTCGGAGAGCGTCGACTTCCACGTGTCGCCATCCTTGGCCGCGAGGTCGCCGCCGTTGGCGAAGATCCACGAGACACCGTTGCGCCAGTCCTGGCCGCCGATGTAGAAGCCCGACTGGGTGTCGGTCTTGAGCTTGGCGACATCCTCGTTGAACTGCGCGAGGGTTGTGGGCACGTCGAGGCCGGCCGCGGACCACATGTCCTTGCGGTAGAAGATGTAGCGCGAGCCGAAGTAGTACGGCAGGGCGTAGTTCGCGCCGTCGACCTCGCCGATCTCCACGAACGAGGGGAGCAGCTTGTCGCCGCCGAGCTCGTCGTACAGGTCGCTGATGTCGCTGAAGGCGCCGACCGACGTGAACGTGGGCGACCACGTGTTGCCGATCTCCGTGACGTCCGGGGTATTCTCGGCATCAGGCAGTGCTGTGGTCAGCTTCGAAAGAGCGTCTGCCCAGTCCTGCTGCTCGATAGTAAGGGTGCCCCCGGTTGCGTCTGCGTACTCTGTCTTAAGGTAGTCGCGCAGCGCATCCGGGGTGTCACCGCCCATGACCCAGAGGGTGATGTCCTGGCCGTCAGCCGATTCCTCGGCGGGGGCCGAGGGGGAGCACCCGGCGAGAACGATGAGTGCAGCGGTGGCCGCGGCAACCGCTCCGATCTTTCGCTTCATTGTGTCTTCCTTCGTTGGTGGGATGGTGCAGGGATGGTGGGGCTCACGAGACCCCGAGTTGCGCGGAAAGGACCATGACGGCTGCGCCGCGCATGACGATGTCCTCGCCGAGCGTCGTCATCCTCAGCGTGAGATCGCCGTGGAACTCGGCCATCGTGCGGCTTTGGAGCGTCTCGATGGTCGCTTGGGCAAGCCGACCGTCAAGCAGTGTTGTCGGACCGCTCAGCACGACCTCGGCGAGGTTGAGCGCTCCGACCACGGGGGCGAGGGCGATGCCGAGGCGCTGCCCCGCTTCCGTGAGAATCTCGTCCCGTTTCTCGGGCGATGCGGCGATCGCGCGCTCGAGGCGGGGAGTGGCCAGCCAGGTCTCGAGGCAGCCGCGCTTGCCGCACACGCACTCGAGGCCGCCGTCGGTGCCGACCACGACGTGGCCGATCTCGCCCGCCGCGAAGCGGCTGCCGAACAGGGGCGTGCCGTCGAGCAGCAGGCCGGCGCCCACACCGTGGCCGACCTTGATGAGCATCATGTCGCTGTCCGCGTCGCCGAAACTGTGCTCGGCGAGGGCGGCGGCGTTGGCGTCGTTGGCAACGACGACCGGAAGCGCGAGGCTGGCGGCGAGGACGCCCTGCAGGTCTTCTCCCACCCACCCGAGGTTGGGCGCCGACAGCACAACGCCCGCGAGATCGACGACGCCGGGCGAGCCGACCCCCACGCCGAGCAGGGGCAGCGTCGCCTGGGCGAGCAGCGACTCGGCGAGCTTCACGACGAGCGCGGTGGCGTCGGCGCCCGTGGCGCCCGCGAGCGGCAGCTGCGCGCGGTGCAGGATCTGGCCGTCGAGGTCGAGCACGGCGCCGCGGAAGATGGCGGCCTCACTGAGGTCGATACCGATGATCTGGAACGCGTTGCGGTCGAGGTCGAGCAGCGTCGCGGGCTTGCCGGGACGGGCATCCTCGCGCTGGCCGGTCTCGATCACGAGGCCCTCGGTCATGAGCTCGGCGACGAGGTCGGAGACGGTGACGCGGGTGAGGCCGGTCTCGCGCGCGATGTCGGCGCGGCTCTGCTGACCGGCCCGGTAGAGGGTCTGCAGCACGAGGGAGCGGTTGTGGCCGCGCGCGTGCTCGGGCAGCACTTTGGTGGTGGGGCGCAGTGCCCGGCCGGTGGTGAACCCCGTCGTCATGTTTGTTAGTAAAGCTTACGAACAAACTAATCGCAAGAGATTCTTGTCGCGTTCACACGCTTGTTACACGGGGATGCGCAGGCCCGCCGACCCCGCCGTGCCCGCCGTTCCCGCGGGGGTTTCCGCGGGATGCGCCGGCGCCCGACCCCGCATCCCACGAAAACCCCCGCGCCTCACGCCCACAGAGCGCGCGGGCGTTCACCGTGTGTAGGACGCCATCAGGGGTGCCCTACACACGGTGAACGAGGTAGCGCCGGCCGCTAGAAGACTAGCCAGACTAGGGCTCGCGCCTGGCCGCCCGTTGTCGCCTCGTCACCGCTGTAGGTCGCCGTGACCGTGTGGATGCCCGACCGCAGCTTGGGCAGCTGCACTCTGGCCACACCATCGACGAGCGCCGCCGTGACCGTCTTGCCGTTGACGGTGACCGTCACCGCACCCGTGGGCGGGGCCGTCGCACCGCTGTCCACGGTCACGGTCGCCGTCGAGGTCTGCCAGGAGAAGTAGACCTGCCGGCTCAGCGACAACGACACGGATGCCGCGAACTTCACGGTCACCGGCTCTGAGGTGGCCGTTCCCGGCGGCACGCCCTCCTTCGTCGCGGTGACGACGACGGTGAGCGCGGTGCCCTGATCGGCTCGCTTCACCCGGTACGTGTCGGAGGTCGCGCCGGGGATGTCGACCCCGTTCGCCTGCCACTGGTAGGCGAACGTGAGCCCCTCGGTGTCCCACTCCCCCGGTGTCGCGGTGAGCTTCTTGCCCACCTCCGGCGTGCCCGAGATCACCGGGAGGGCCGTGTTGACGGGCGCCCCCGGCTCAGGGCCCTCGCCCGTGACGACCTGCACCGCGGTGAACTGGCCGGTGTCACCGTAGTTCACGAGCGCCAGA
>Ga0247738_10000684_pt1 | contig 12357 bp, 5 predicted proteins | sample UWRJL013104B2_FD_180936 | JGI IMG/M metagenome (GOLD analysis project Ga0247738, IMG submission 180936) | Plant litter microbial communities from Arlington Agricultural Research Station in Wisconsin, United States - UWRJ-L013-104B-2 | ecosystem: Environmental > Terrestrial > Plant litter >...
AATTTGACTTAAATAATAATGGTTGCGATGGTTCAGATTTAAGTCTTCCAAATTTAAAATTTAGCTTATCAGATGGAACTAATAACGCCAGCATAATAGCTAATGTAAATGGTGATTATTCAATTTATTTACCAGTTGGTTCACATACAATAACTCCGGTTTTAGAAAACCCAGCTTATTTTAATGTTTTGCCAACGGATTTTAATGTCACTTTTCCAGGACAAATAAGTCCGCTAGAACAAAATTTTTGTATAACTGCAAATGGTAGCCATCCTGATTTAGAGGTTTCAATTTTACCAATTACTGCAGCTATACCCGGGTTTAATTCTTCAAATAAAATTATTTATAAAAATAAAGGAAATACCACACAATCAGGTGTTGTAAATTTAACTTTTGATGATGCTATTTTAGATTTTGTTGCTTCAAATCCTGTTACGGCGACCCAATCGTTAAATAATCTATCATGGAACTTTAATAGTTTAAAACCCTTTGAATCAGGAGAAATTAATTTCACACTTAAAGTAAATACTCCAACCGCTGTTCCTCCGGTAAACAATGGAGATGTTTTGTCATTTAAAACATCTATAGTGTCTGCCTTTACTGATGATACACCATTAGATAATAATTTCACCTTAAACCAAACGGTTGTAGGCTCTTATGATCCAAACGATAAAACTTGTTTAGAAGGTTCTATTATTACATCTAGTCTAATAGGTGAATACGTTCATTATATAATTCGTTTTGAAAATACAGGAACATATCCAGCGCAAAATATTGTTGTAAAGGATATGATCGATTTAACTAAATTTGATATTTCAACTTTACTTCCAACAAGTTCAAGTCATCCATTTGTTACTAAAATTTCTGAAAATAATAAAGTAGAATTTATTTTTGAAGGTATCAATCTCCCTTTTGATGATGCAGCTAATGATGGTTATGTTGCTTTTAAAATTAAGACTAAACCGACGCTTGTTGTTGGAGATTCATTTACAAATGAAGCTAATATTTATTTTGATTATAATTTTCCGATTTTAACCAATAAAGCCATTTCAACTTTTAAAACTCTGGGGAATCTGGGAACTCAGGATTTCGAATTTTCTAATTATTTTACTTTGTATCCAAATCCGGCTAAAGATGTTTTAAATATTACTGCAACCCAAAGTATAGAAATAAAATCATTAGCTATTTATGATATTTTAGGACAATTAGTAATAGCTGTTCCAAATGCAAAATCAGTTTCAACTATTGATGTTTCAAAGCTTAGAACAGGTAATTACTTTATTGTGGTAAAATCTGATAAAGGAAATTCAAGCATGAAATTTATCAAACAATAATAAATTCCTCCAAATAATAAGTCCCACAGAAATGTGGGACTTATTTTTACCCATGAAGGTATTCGTTTCTAAAAAATGTTTTAGATTACTTCTCTACTTTCACAACAAGTGGATTATTAATCTTTTTAGCAAAAGAACTCAAATACGTTTCCCATTCTGTTTTGGTTTGAAATGGACTTCCTTTTTTCCATCCAAAACCAACAAAATAGATTGCTTTATTGTTTTTTACTTTTAGGTTTCCATACAAATTACTTAAGTCTTTATCATTGGTAAGATAATTATCAAAACTTATTAAAGTGTTTTTTGGCGCAACTAAACCGGTTCCTATTTCAGAATCATCAATTGGTTCCCAATGACTTAACCAGCCTTCTTTTATGTTTGTGCCAATAGTTCCTTTTTTATCATGAAGTGTTAATCCTGCAGCTATTGTTTTCGTGCCTGTAATTGAAATTTCAAATCGGGATAAATAGCTTCCGTAATCCAAACTAATTAATTTAGATTCAGTTATTTTATTTCCTTTTGCATCCCAATCGGCATAAGTGAGAATAAAACTGGTTCTGATGGGACCGATTGTAATAGTTTTCCAACTGATAAAATTCTTGGAAAAATAATATTTATTGTCAACTTTTACGGCTATTCCGCCAACGCCACGGCTGTTTCCAACATGAAAATTATCCAAGCCTTCGCCAGTATCTTTATGATAAGTTCCCGTTCCGTTAGTGGCTTTTTCATACCATTTATTAATTATAGGATAATCGACCCTCTTTAACCAAGCGTCAATTCCGCTTGTTAAAGTTCCGCCTTCGATCTTATTTTCAACCATTTGTTGTGCTACAGGACCATAAGTTCTAAAAGCAACTTTGTTGTTTTCCCAGGCATAATCGTCTGTTCTTTCGGGAACAAATCTCGAATAACAAATAATATTTTTTGTTGCTTGTGTATTTTTTGCCATAACAATTTCAAAATCTTTTTGAGAAGAAGCATTTATTTTCGGCTGAAATAATAAAACATCCATTATTCCGTCGCCATCGCTATCTACAGCTTGACTTTCGAGAAATAAATCACTGTTTTTTTCTTTTATGGCAAGTTCTTCCAGTTTTGCAGAATCAGGTAATCCGAGTGATTTTTTTGTGAGTTCAACAGTTTCGAATTCCCTGTCAATATTGAGAGAATTTATCACGGTTATAATTTTATTTTGAGAATAAGCGACAAAATTACTTGTCAGAATTACAGTGAGTAAAAGATATTTTTTCAATTTTTTGTGGTTTAATTTTCGTTAGAAAGTTAGTGTCTTAAAATGCTTATGGCTTTCTAAAATTACAAATCAAACTTTAGATATAAATACATATTTGGTGTAAAAATGTACAAAGATTTAATTTTAGTGATTAATAAAAAAACTGTTTCTTGTGTTTAATACGTTGTATTGTAGTGGATTGAAAGTTATTTATTACTTTTAGTATATCAATTTAAATATTAGAAAAGATGAAAAAAAAATATTTTTTGATTACAATAATATTCTTGAGTTTTCTAAAATTGTCTGCACAATCTCAAACAGCTAACGGTATTGACTACTGGAAAGAAAAGTTAAATTCTATAAATACTCAATTAGCAGATGCTTTTGTAAATAAAGACATCAATGTCATAATGAAATATTATGATGAAAATGAGCCAATCTGCATGCCTGAATATTATAAGGCAATATATTCAAAATATGGTATAGCAAATTACTATCAGCAATGGTTTGATAACGTTAAGATAAATTCCTATAAACGTAATATTTACGAAGTTTTGTTAATTAAAAATCACTTAGTAGAAATTGGAACTTTTACCTATAATTTTACAAAACCTGATAGTACTTTATTTGTTTATGACGGAAAGTACATGAATGTATGGAGAATTGAGAAAGAGGAGAATCTCACACTTATATCAGAAATTTGGGGAGCCAATAGTGCAGTAGATAAATCTAATTTTTCATTCTTAAAACCGCAGGCCAGTAATATGCCAAAGCTAAAGGTAAACAAATCTATATCTGATGAAGTAAATAAACGTAATGCTCTTATTGCTAAACTTGTAACAAAAAGAGAAGGGGAGAAACATGCTACAGAGTTATTTGCAAATGATGCGATATACATGACTTATGACACGCCAATGCTGATAGGTATGGATAATATAAAACCTTATTTTGTTGAACATGAGAAACCAAATGGAGTATCAATTGATTTTTTAGAAATTAAGGCAAGCAAAATGATTGCTCTTGATAAATTTGTTATCGAATATGGCTATTATTATGTGGATGTTTCGTGGGATAAGAACAAAGGAAAAGCAACCGTTACCGGAAAAAGCACAAATATCTGGAAAAGAGATAAAAATGGTATTTTGATGCTTTATCGTCAAATGGTAAACCATGACTAAATAGAATCACTTTTGTAATAATATTAAATTGAACTTTTGCTAAATAAAAAGAATTATCTTTAAGATATAATATCGAAAAAAATGAAACAAAGCGCGGGTTTATTACTTTACAAATTTGTAGATGTAACGATTTATTTTTTATTAGTTCATCCTGGTGGTCCATTTTGGAAAAATAAGGATTTAGAAAGCTGGTCGATTCCAAAAGGAGAGTTTACAGATGATGAAGATGGATTAGTTGCCGCCCAGCGTGAGTTTCTCGAAGAAACAGGATTTGAAGCAGATGGAGATTTTATTAAACTGGAACCTGTAAAACTCAAATCAGGAAAAACAGTTTTTGCCTGGGCCTTAGAATTTGATATTGACGTTACTTTAATAAAAAGTAATGAATTTGAAATCGAATGGCCTCCCAAGTCCGGAAGCATGAAAAGCTTTCCTGAAATAGACAGGGCAGAATGGTTTCAAACAGCAGAAGCTTTGAAAAAAATAAACCCGGCACAGGCTGATTTTATAGTTCAGATTGTTTCCAGAATATCTGCTTCACTTTAATTTCACAGACTTTTTAAAATTTATTTTGTAATTTACATTCTTGTCAAATTTGATAATTAAAATGTAAAAAATTAAATATGAATACTAAGTGTATAATTTTCGATTGTGATGGCGTTCTCGTAGACACTGAAAAAATTGGTAACGGAATTTTGCTTGCTATGGCCGCCGAACATGGTTTTGAAATGAAACTGGAAGAAGCTTATCGCGATTTTAACGGTCGTAATTTAAAAGAATGTTTTCAGCATATAGAAACTGCAATCGATAAAAAACTTCCGGAGAGTTTTGAAAATGAATATCGTACCAAAAGTTTTGAAGCTTTTAAAACGCAGGTTAAACCAATGGAAGGTGTAGTTGAATTTATAGAAAAATTAAAAATTCCGTATTGCGTGGCTTCAAGCGGCCCCGTAGATAAAATCAGACTCAATCTTGAAGTTGCCGGATTATTGGATAAATTCGAGAATAGAATATTTAGCTCCTACCAAATAAATAGCTGGAAACCAGAACCAGGAATTTTTTTGCACGCAGCAAAAGAAATGGGATTTGATGTAAAAGATTGCATTGTAGTCGAAGACAGCAAAGCGGGAGTAATGGCAGGAAAAAGTGGCGGATTTAAAGTTTACGGTTTTGCCAATGGATATAACAATGAAGACCTGGCAAACGAAGGTGCAATTCTCTTTAATAGTTATGAAGAGTTAGAAAATCTTTTGAAATAGAGTTACAGTTTTTTTGTTTCGCGTTTCAGGTTCGTTTAGTTTGTTAAACCCGACAGGTTTTAAAACCTGTCGGGTTTTGTGTTTATACTGCGTTGGTTATAGCTTTTGCAAAACTTCATGTCCAGCAGGACAAGCTTTGACTCCGCCTGACAAGATGTTGTTTAAAAATTATCTCATTTTCTAATTGCCCAATTATCTAATTAAACGCATTATCAAATTATCTAATTCTAATGTAATTTGTTACAATAAAATAAAATTTTATATATTTGATTGTATATAATTGTTTTTAAAGCCTTGTAAATTATTAAATTATAATTTTAGAAAGTATTTTAAAACGATTTTTTTTGCCTGAAAACAGCAATCCCAAGCTGTTGTTTTTAGGATTATGGTTTTCTCACGACCATAAAAAATAACCTACAGACAGAAACAAAATGACAAAATGTATAATTAGATTTTTAGTTGTATCGATCTTTTTTTTGCCTGCAATTATAAGTGCACAAATAAAAAAAATCGGAGTTCCGTTTATTACAAATTATAATCCAAAAACATACAAGGCAGCTTCAGAAAACTGGGATGTTTTGCAGGATTCAAAGGGAATGATGTTTTTTGCCAATCATTTTGGTATTATGCAATTTGATGGTGTGCGATGGAATATTGTTACACAGCCAGAAAATAAAAGTATGGTAAGGTCCCTTGCAATCGATAAAAATGATCGGATATATGTGGGGGCTCAATGCGATTTTGGTTATACTTTTCAGTTGCCAAACGGGCAATACAAATATACTTCATTGGTCAAATTACTTCCGGTTTCGTCCAGAAATTTTGGAGATGTTTTACATACTGTTGTTCGAAATAACGAAGTGATTTTTTTCTCAAACGAAAAAATATTTATTTATAAGAACAATAAAATCAAGGTAATAGAATCTACTTCAAATTTTGATGAGTTTTTTAATGTTGATAATACTATTTATGTTTTAGATAACGCAAAGGGTTTGTTGAAGTTACAAGATGATGTTTTAATTCCTGTAGAAAAAGGACAACAGTTTTTGGGAATGAAAATTCGGAAAGCTTTTGCAACTAAAGACGGATTAATGTTGCTAACCCAAAAAGATGGACTTTTTGTTTATAAAAATAATCAAATAAAGCCTTTTGTTACAGAAGCTGATTATTTATTGAAACAGCATCAAATTACGACTGCAATTTTGTTTCCCGATGGTTATTTAGGAATTGGAACACGACAATCCGGATTGATAGTGATTGATAGTACTGGACATTTAATTCAGCATATTAATAAACAAATGGGTTTGCAAAATGAATATGTTACAAATCTTAAAACAGATAAAGAAGGCAATTTATGGGTAACTTTAAAGGAAGGCATTTCACTAATTCAGATTTCTTCGCCTTTGTCCAGAATATTAGACACATCAAGTTCGGAAACTAAAATATATTGCAGCCAGATTTATCAAAATAAATTATATATCGCTACAGATAACGGTTTATTTTGGATGGATTGGGAAGCATATAAAAACGGAAAGCGTGAAAATACACATTTTCAACACATTTCAGGAATGTCTGAAAATGTGTGGAATGTTGGTGTTTTTGGCGAATCATTATTGGCTTTTGAAAAAAACGGAATCTATGAAATCAAAGGAAATTCGGCTCAATTACTGGCAAAAACTGATGGAGCATGGCAAGGCATAAATATCCCAGATCGTCCTGATTTATTATTAGTTGGCGGTTATAACGGAATGCATTTGTTAAAAAAAATAAACGATTCCTGGGTATATCAGCATAAAATTAAGGGCTTTCAGGAAAGCAGCAGGATAATTGTAACTGATAACGAAAATATCTGGCTTGCTCATGGTTATAAAGGAATTTACAAAATTAAACTCAATAAAACATTTGATGCAGTTTCAGATCTTCAGTTTTATAATCAGGAAAGCGGTTTTCCTTCTAGTTTGTTTTTGAATACTTTTAAAATTAACAATCAAATACTTTTCGGAACTACAAAAGGTATTTATAAACAAGATAAAACTTCAAAAAAAATGATTCCCGATGCAGTTTTTAAAAAGTATTTGGGATTGGAAAATCATATTCGATTGCTTAAAGCAGATAATCAAAATAATATCTGGTATGTTTCCGGAGAAAATACAGGGAAAATGACCCGACAGACAAATGGAAATTTTACTGTAGAAGAATTGCCTTTTAGAAAACTTCGATATTTATATGTTCCGGGTTTCGAAAACATTCAAACCACTACAAATGGTGATGTTTTTTTTGGTACTCAGGATGGCTTAATTCATTATAACGCAACCAAAAATAAAAGTTATCAGGCAAAGTATAAAGCTGTTATTTCTGAAGTGAAATGTATTTTACCAAAGGATAGTTTATTGTTTTCCAGTAGATACGATGTACTTCCTAATAATATAAAATTGGATAAAAATGAACTCACTCCCGTTTTATCACATTCCAATAACGCTTTGCATTTTTCGTTTGCTTCACTTTGTTATGATGAAGCCGATGCTACAAAGTACGAATATTGGCTGGAAGGTTTTGAAGAAAAATGGTCGGATTGGAGTTTACAGACCGAAAAAGAATATACCAATTTGCCTGAAAACGAATATATTTTTCACGTAAGGGCAAAAAACATTTACGATGTTGTAAGCGAAGAAGCTATTTTTAAATTTGAAATTTCACCGCCGTGGTACAGAACAAGCTGGGCTTATATTTTGTATTTGCTGCTTTTTGGTGTTTTGATTTATGCGATTATCAAATATCAAAAAAATCTTGCTGAGCGCGATCGTGAACAATTGATTTTAAATCAGGAAAAAGAATTATTGCGAAACAGAGCAGAATTAAACGAACAGAAACTGGCATTAGAACAGCAAAACATGGCCATTATGCGCGAAAACCTCGAAGCGACCATTAATCTTAAAAATGCAAAAGTAGCATCTAGCACGGTCAATCTTATCCATTTAAATGAAATTTTGCTTTCGATAAAAGAACTTATAGGACAAATTGATAAAAAGAATGACACTAATGTAAATTTTAGTTTATTAACCAAAATAAACCGATTGATTGATCACGAACTTCAGGGAGATCAGCATTGGAATGAATTTGAAGAAATTTTCAACCAGCTTCATGATAATTTTATGCAACGCCTGAAAACGAGTTTTCCTGAATTAACTCCCCGTGATATGCGTTTATGTGCCTATTTGCGAATGAATTTTAATACCAAAGAAATTGCGCCGCTTTTAGGAATCTCCGTAAGAGGTGTTGAAGACACCCGATATCGCATTCGCAAGAAATTGCAACTTTCGTCTGATGCGAATATTACGGAGTTTATTTTGAATTTTTAGTTTGTCATTTCGAGGAACGAGAAATCACATCCAGAGAGCGACGAACTGTGTGTCTTAACTTTATGTGATTTCTCGTTCCTCGAAATGACAAACTAAACGCAAAAGCGAACTGCATTTCAAACCCGACAGGTTTTTAAAACCTGTCGGGTTTGACGTAATCTGGCACTAATCGTAATACGTTCGCATTCCTACAAAAATAAATTCAAACTCTTTCTCTTTAAAACCAACATCTAAGCAATTTTTCGCTATCAGTAAAATCCTAAGTAGTTTTACGGTTTTTGAAAGCTGATTATTACATTTTTTTATAAACACCGTAGTCAAACCGTACCTCAAAATTGACATCTTGGGTAGTTTATTTGTTAATATTGTCATCTTATTAATACAATATTGAACTGTTTTTTAAAAAATAGAAGATTTATTTTGTTAATGGGCTTTACTAACAAAAAAACTAAAAAAAAATGAAACAAAAAGACTTTTCTTTCGGCCGACCACCGGGAAGCAATTACTATTTTTTAAAAAGGTGTATTATTCTAATACTATTTTTTCTTACACCTTTTTTAAAACTTCAGGCACAATGCAACACTTTAGTCTGGGCTGATGAATTTAACGGAACCACAGTGGATTTAACAAAATGGCAAAGTATTTCCGGAAACGGCTGTCCTTCGCTTTGTGGTTTTGGAAATGCAGAAGCTCAGCGTTATGATCCAAACCAGGCGACAATTGTCAAAGAAGGTACAGACAGTTATTTGAATATTCAGGCGAAATATGAGCCAAGCGCATCATTTCCGCAACAACCTTATTCTTCAGCCAAATTAACTACTGAAGGAAAATATGCCATAAAGTACGGAAGAATTGAAGCCCGTATGAAATTATCATCAGGAATGGGCGCATGGCCTGCGTTTTGGATGTTACCGGCAGGTACAGCAAACTGGCCTTATACCGGCGAAATTGACATCATGGAAGCCAAACACAGAAACCCAAAATCAATAGATGGAACCATTCATTATGATGGAGGCGGATATCATTATACAGGCAGAAGTTATACATCACCAACAGATTTATCTAATGAATTTCACGTCTATGCTGTAGAATGGGGACCAAATATTATCAAATGGTTTATTGACGGTAATTTATTTCATACCGCCACTCCAAATACTACCGTAAACGGAGGCTGGCCTTTTAATGAGCAACAGTTTTATATTATTCTAAATCTGGCCGTTGGTAGTTTAGGAACGCCTTATACGAGTGTAAATGGTGCGGGAGTTGAGCCAATTCCGGCAGACTTTCCGGCAAAATTACAAGTAGATTATGTTCGTGTTTACAGCGGAAGTTTTAATTACGGCGTAGTTGGTGATGCAAAAGTGTATCAAAACGAAACCAATAAAACGTATTCTTTAAATGCGATTACGGGTGCCACTTACAACTGGACAGTTCCTGCGGGCGCCAGTATTACATCGGGACAAGGAACAAACACGATTACGGTTAACTGGGGAACATCCGGAGGAGATGTTGCCGTTGCTACAACAGTTTCCGGATGTACTTCAAATACTTATAAACTAGCCGTAACAACAGAAGCCGTTTTGCCGGTAGAAAAAATCCACGAAGATTTTCAGTCGAATCGAAATATAGTGTATGGTCTTAAAACGGGAGTTTTAACAGAAGCTACAGCAAACCCATCGGCAACAGGAATCAACACTTCTGCTTTGGTGGGAAGATATGTTCGCAACTCATCTGAATTATATGATGTTATGAATATTAAAAACGTCGTAATCAGCAATGCAAACGATTATGTATACGGAAGGAAAAGAATGTCTTTTGATATTTATACATCTGCGCCGGTTGGTACAAAAATCTCCATGCAATTAGAGAATAGCCTTGTAACAACAGCAACCAATTTTCCATCAGGAAGGCACAGCGGTTATCAAGCAACAACAACGGTACAAAACAAATGGGAAACAATCGAATTTGAATTCGAAAAAGTAATCGACCCGAATACAAGTGCTTTGACAATCAATACGGTAGTTTTTCTTTTTGAATCCAATTCAAATTCGGGAGCGACGTATTATTTTGATAATCTGTTGACAAAAGCCGCTCCGGAAAAGCCAATTATTGCTACCGATGTTTTGCAAAACTACGACGGAATAAATAAAATTATTAAAGGAACGACAACCGGAACTTATTCTGTAGTAGCAAATCCGGGTGCAAATTCAGTTAACGCTTCCGCGAATGTGGCACGTTATGTTCGAAATGTAACCGAACAATACGACGTTTTATTTTTCAACACACAAAGCACGATCGAAGATGCCGGTTTATTGAAAAATCAGACCAATAAAATCATGATTGATGTGTATACTTCGGCACCAATTGGTACAGTTGTAAGTTTGAATTTAGAGAATAGCGCGACATCGCTTCCAGCTAATTTTCCAACAGGTAGAAACAGTAACTATGTAGCGATCACAACGAAACAAAATCAATGGGAAACACTAACGTTCTATTACAATTCAAGTCCTGACGCAGGAACTTCAAATTTGGCAATCAACCAAATGGTATTGTTGTTTAATTCAGGTTCTTATACAAGCGATACTTATTATTTTGATAATATCAGAATTGGTTCAACCAAATTACCGGACACTTTTACGCCGGGCGTTGTTTATGAAGATTATCAAAACACACATAATATTACCTTCAGAGATGCTATCGGAACATATACGGCAAACACAGCAAATCCAAACGCAAGCGGGATAAATACCTCTTCAAATGTTGGGCGATATGTTAGAAAATCAACTGAATTGTATGATAATTTTTCATTCAATACTACTTTAACCAATATTGGAGATTTCAAATCAGGAACTAAAAAGTTTGCAATGAATGTGTACACTTCGGCTCCGGTTGGATCTATAATTTCATGGCAGGCAGAAAGTAATGCTTCTATTCCGTCCAATTATCCTGCGGGAAGACATAGCATTTATCAGGGTGTTGTAAAACAAAGTAACGCTTGGCATACCGTAACTTTTACTTATGCGAGTGCTCCTGATGCTTCTACATTAGACAGCGATGTAAATCGTTTTGTATTCTTATTTGAACCTGGAACAAATTCTGGAAACACCTATTATTTTGATAATTTAAGAGCTTTAAATTTAGTTTCTACAGAAAATCCTCCGGCAACTTTACCTGCACCGTGGGTGAGTACAGATTTAGGTGCTGTAACTCCGGCGGGAGAAGCAACGCATGCCAGCGGAACTTTCACCATAAAAGGTTCAGGAACTGATATTTGGGAATCGAGCGATCAGTTTCAATATGTGTATCAACCGATAACTGGTGATGCCGAGATTATCTCCAGAGTAACTTCATTGACAAATACCAATACTTATGCTAAAGCGGGAGTGATGTTTAGAGAAACGCTTACGCCAACTTCGAAACACGCTATGACCACAATTACGGCTGCGGCAGGAGTAGAGTTTTTATCAAGAGATGCAGTTTCAGTAGCAACAATTCAGCAGGGAGCGGCGGGAACAACGCCTAAATGGCTTCGTATTGTTCGTTCAGGAAATGTATTTACATCTTACACATCCGATAACGGAACAACCTGGACACAACTTGGAACACCAAGAACGATTGCAATGGCGAACACGATTTATGTGGGAATGGCCGTGACTTCCCATGCAAATGGAACTTTGGCAACGGGAGTTTTCAGCGACGTAATTGTTAGAAATATTACACCTCCAAATAATAATGTCAATTTGGCTCTGGTCAAAACTACAATAGCTTCTACAGAAGAAAACGCCACTTATTCTTCGGCGAAAGCCACAGACGGTGATGCAACAACCACAAGATGGGCGAGTAGTTTTGCTAATGCAAGCGAATGGATTTATGTTGATTTAGGATCTAATTATAACATTAATCGTGTGGTTTTAAAATGGGAAGCGGCTTTTGCAACCCAATATAAAATACAACTTTCTACAGATAATGTTTTCACAGAAAATGAAACCATAA
>Ga0247738_10000685_pt1 | contig 12345 bp, 5 predicted proteins | sample UWRJL013104B2_FD_180936 | JGI IMG/M metagenome (GOLD analysis project Ga0247738, IMG submission 180936) | Plant litter microbial communities from Arlington Agricultural Research Station in Wisconsin, United States - UWRJ-L013-104B-2 | ecosystem: Environmental > Terrestrial > Plant litter >...
AAATTGTTTTCATAATAAATAATTTGTTTTAATTTGATGAAGCAAAGTTCAGGATACAATGCAGCTCAAAAGTGTTCATTTTGGACCAATGAGTATCCAAAATGAATAATAGAAGTTTTTAACATCAAATAATCGAATTTTTATCATTTTTATTGGTTTTTAACAGTTTCTAATAATGATTTTGATTAATGCTTTTTGTTGATAATTCGTTTTTCATTCGCTTAAAAAAAGCGTAAATTTGAACTTCCTCCATTTTCTACAAGGCAAATTTGTATCATTCATATAATCAATTATTTATATGGGGAAAATTTGGAATTTGGAGCTTAATTTTTGTATTTTAACTCTATGTATTTAATATTCGATACCGAAACAACCGGATTACCAAAAAGATGGGATGCTCCTATTACCGATTCTGATAACTGGCCTCGCTGTATTCAGATTGCGTGGCAGCTTCATGATGAAATGGGAACGCTTATCGAGCATCAGGATTATTTAGTTAAGCCTGACGGATTTAATATTCCGTATGATGCCGAACGTATTCACGGAATTTCAACTGAATTGGCTGAAGCCGAAGGAATCACGCTTGCCGAAGTTCTGGAGAAATTCAATATTGCTTTAAGTAAAACCAAATTTATTGTTGGCCAGAATTTAGGTTTCGATGTTAATATTATGGGAGCCGAATTCCATAGAATGGGTGTTGATTCTACAATGAGTACAATGCCGGTATTAGATACTTGTACCGAAGTTACGGCTTCGTTATTACAACTTCCCGGAGGTCGTGGAGGAAAATTTAAACTGCCAACCTTAACAGAATTACACAGTTATCTTTTTGATAAACCTTTTGCAGAAGCGCACAACGCAACTGCCGACGTTGAGGCAACGACGCGTTGTTTCTTAGAGTTAATTAGAAGAGAAGTTTTTACCAAAGAAGAACTGGATGTTCCAAAAGAATATTTTAAGGAATTTCAAGAGAGAAATCCACAGGAATTTCCGTTAATCGGATTAAAACACATCAATTTAAAAGCAGCTTCTGATAAAATCAGAGAGCAAATAAAAGCTTTACAAGTTGATGAGGTACAAACTACGGTTTCAGAATCTGACAGAGCCGATTTTAAAGCTGCAAAATATGCGCATTTACACAACCATACCCAGTTTTCGGTGCTTCAATCGACTATAGGGATTGGGAATATTGTTGCGGCTACAGCCAAAAATAAAATGCCGGCAGTAGCCATGACAGATACCGGAAACATGATGGGAGCTTTCCATTTTGTGAGCGCCGTAATGAATCATAACAAAGCGGCTTCTGGGAAAAACAAAGCCTTGGCTGAAGCCGGAGAAGAACCAACGGAAACTGAAATAAAACCAATTGTAGGCTGCGAATTTAATGTTTGTGATAATCACTTAGATAAAAGCAAAAAAGACAACGGAAATCAGGTTGTATTACTAGCCAAAAATAAAAATGGTTATCATAATCTGGCTAAAATGTCGTCGATTGCATTTACAGAGGGGTTTTATTATGTTCCAAGAATTGATCGAAAAATCATCGAAAAATACAAGGAAGACATCATGGTTTTGTCCGGGAATTTATACGGAGAGATTCCGAGTAAAATTCTGAATGTCGGTGAAAACCAGGCCGAAGAAGCTTTGATTTGGTGGAAAGAACAATTTGGAGATGATTTTTATCTGGAAGTCATGCGCCACAATCAGGAAGATGAAAATCGTGTTAACAAGACTCTGATCGAATTTTCCCAAAAGCACAATGTCAAATTAATAGCAACAAATAATACTTATTATTTAAATAAAGAAGATGCCAATGCACACGATATTTTATTGTGTGTAAAAGACGGTGAAAAACAAGCTACGCCAATTGGTCGTGGCCGTGGTTACCGCTACGGATTGCCAAATCAGGAATATTATTATAAGTCGGAAGAAGAGATGAAAAAACTCTTTGCCGATTTGCCGGAAGCCATTATCAATATTCAGGAGATTGTAGATAAGGTTGAAGGTTATTCACTTTATCGTGATGTATTACTTCCAAAATTTGATATTCCGGAAGAATTTGTTGTTCCCGAAGATGAAGCTGATGGAGGTGTTCGAGGTGAAAATAAATACCTGCGACACCTAACCATGGTGGGCGCGAAAAAGCGATATGGCGAAATCACAGAATCTATTCAGGAACGTCTGGATTTTGAGTTGTTAACAATTTCAAATTCCGGATATCCGGGTTACTTTTTGATCGTTCAGGATTTCATTGCCGAAGCCAGAAATATGGACGTTTCGGTAGGGCCGGGACGTGGATCTGCAGCGGGTTCTGCCGTTGCCTATTGTTTAGGAATTACGAATATTGACCCAATTAAGTACGATTTGCTTTTTGAGCGTTTCCTGAATCCGGATCGTGTATCGATGCCCGATATTGATATCGATTTTGATGACGAGGGTCGTGGACGAGTTATGGATTATGTTATCAATAAATACGGTAAAAATCAGGTTGCGCAAATTATCACATATGGTAAAATGGCAACCAAATCGGCGATTCGTGATACGGCACGTGTATTGGATTTACCTTTATTTGAAGCCGATAGAATTGCAAAACTGATTCCGGCAATGATGCCTTCAAAATGGAATTTGGCGCGTTTTATTTCTGAAAACGAAGAGGATGTTAAAAAAGCCCTTCGATCTGATGAATTTGATAACGTAAAAGAATTAATTGCCATTGCGAACGAAGATGATTTGGCCGGAGAAACAATTCAACAGGCAAAAATCCTTGAGGGATCCATGCGAAACACGGGAATCCACGCCTGTGGTGTAATTATTACGCCATCGGATATTACGAATTTCGTTCCCGTAACCACTGCAAAAGATTCTGATTTATATGTAACGCAGTTTGATAACTCGGTTGCAGAAAGTGCAGGATTGCTGAAAATGGACTTCTTGGGTCTGAAGACCCTTACCTTAATAAAAGATACCGTTAAACTGGTAAAATACAGAACCGGAATTGATTTAGATCCGGATACTTTTCCAATTGATGATGTTGAAACTTATGCGCTTTTCCAGAGGGGAGAAACAGTTGGAATCTTCCAATACGAGTCGCCCGGAATGCAGAAATACATGAAGGATCTGAAACCGACAGTTTTTGGAGATTTAATTGCCATGAATGCCTTGTACCGTCCGGGACCTTTGGAGTATATTCCTTCTTTCGTTCGAAGAAAAAATGGCGAAGAAGAAATCAAATACGATTTGGATGCCTGTGAGGAATATTTGGGAGAAACTTACGGAATTACGGTTTACCAGGAGCAGGTAATGCTTTTGTCGCAATCGCTGGCAGACTTTACAAAAGGTGAGGCCGACGTTTTGCGTAAAGCGATGGGTAAGAAACAAAAAGATGTATTGGATAAAATGAAACCTAAGTTTGTCGAGCAAGCGGCAAAAAAAGGTCATGATGCCAAGATTTTAGAAAAAATCTGGAAAGACTGGGAAGCTTTTGCGAGTTACGCCTTCAACAAATCCCACTCAACCTGTTATGCCTGGATTGCTTACCAAACGGCATATTTAAAAGCACATTATCCTGCAGAATATATGGCAGCGGTTCTTTCGAATAATATGAATGATATTAAACAAGTATCCTTTTTTATGGAAGAATGCAAGCGCATGGGCTTGCAGGTATTAGGTCCAGACGTAAATGAGTCTTATTATAAATTTACTGTAAACGATGATTATGCAGTTCGTTTTGGAATGGGGGCAATTAAAGGTGTTGGTTCCGGAGCAGTTGAAACAATTGTAGAAAATAGAAAAGACGGAAGATATAAATCGATTTTTGATTTAGCAAAACGTATTGATTTACGTGCTGCCAACAAAAAAGCAATTGAAAATCTGGCTCTTGCCGGAGGTTTTGATTCATTTGAAGGAACGACCAGAGCGCAATATTTTCATGATGATGGCGATGGAATTACGTTTTATGAAAAAGCGATACGTTACGGATCAAAATTTCAGGAAAACGAAAATTCATCGCAGGTTAGTTTGTTTGGAGAAACCAGCGAAGTGCAAATTGCAGAACCTGTTGTGCCTCCTTGTGAAGACTGGAGTACGATGGAAAAACTGGCCAAAGAAAAAGAGGTAGTTGGAATTTATCTTTCCGGACATCCTCTTGATGATTTTAGATTTGAGATGAAATACTTCTGCAACGCACGATTGGAAGCGTTGAAAAGTATGAATGAATATGTGGGCAAAAACCTGACTTTTGCAGGCATCATTCATAACGTACAACATCGTGTAGCAAAAAACGGAAAAGGCTGGGCAGTATTTAATTTAGAAGGATATGATGAGAGTTTTGAGTTTAAGATTTTTGGAGAAGAATACTTAAAGTTTCGTCACTTCCTGATTCAGAATAATTTTGCTTACCTAAAAATAGTGATAAAAGACGGATGGGTAAATCACGATACAGGTAAAAAATCAGACCCAAGAATGCAATTTGTCGAAATAAGGCAGCTGCAGGACATACTTGAGGCTTTTGCTAAAAAATTAATTGTACTGTTGAATATAAAAGACCTGCAAACAGAATTTATTCATAAACTAAGTCATTTATTTAATGATAATAAAGGAGATAATTCAGTCACTTTTGAAATCATGGAATTAGAGAAAATTAAGCGTTTAGTTGAGGTAGAAACAACGAATGAGTTTGAAGAAACAGAGGATGCCGTTTTTGTTGATGAAAGTGAAAATGACGATAACGAAGCAGCATTAAGCGAAACTAAAATGCAGGAAGTAAAAGAAGTAGAAGAAATAAAGGTTGTAACCAAATTAACAATGCCGAGCCGACGATTAAAGATCAGGATTTCGACAGAGTTATTGCAGGAATTAGAAAAAATGCAGGTAAATTTTAAGCTGAATTAAATTTTAACAGTTAAAATTTAGAAGAATGCATTTTTTTTAAGTTAAAATTATGCATGCATAATAGTTTTTTAGTAATATTGCTCAAAATTACAACGTTTTCGTACAAAGGGAAGTATCACAGCGTACAAGAATATGTTAAATTATTTTAAGTTTGTATAAATTAATTAAAATCAGAATTATGAAAAAGAGCCTATTTTTATTAGGATTATTAGTTTGCTCTATGGCCACAATGGCGCAAACAGAAACAGCAGATAAACCAGAAAGCTGGTATTTTAAATTAGGAGGATCATATTTTATTCAAACAGCTGCTACAGAATTTCCAATTGTAAATGGTCAGGCTCCTAATACGGATGTTTACGCAGCAGATGGTACTACTTTAATTTCGAGAGAAACAAATCATGGGTCATTTGGAGAAGGTTTTCGTTCCGGATTAACTGCAGGTTACCGTTTTTCGACGCGTTTAGGAGTTGAAATGGGTATTAACTATTATTCCAGTGCTGATAAATTAATGGTTGAAACTACAAATCGTTTAATTGCTACTTCGCCAGCAAATATTTTTGTAACCGGAGATGCAGTAGGAAAAATTAGAGCTTGGGATTTATCACCTTCATTAGTGTTATTTTTGGGAGAAAGTAAAGGTTTTGAACCCTATACAAAAGTAGGAGTTATTGTTCCTATTCACGGTGATTTAACTATTGAAACTAATCGTGAGTACTATACTGTAGCACCAACCAGAACAACAGTGGCAAAAACCTATGCTGAAGACGTTGTAAAACCTAACCCAACTCTTGGTTTTATGGCCGCAATTGGAAGCTCGTATAAAATAGGTAAAAAACTAGCGTTATTTGCTGAAATTGAATATAGAAACTTTACTGTTCACGGAGATACAAAAGAAACTACTGTGTTTACTGAAAATGGAGTAGATAAATTGCACGCACCATCTACTTTCAGACAAGATGCTTCATATTCTGCGATTCATACTAATTATGTAGATAAATTAACTACAAGTTCTAATAGTAAAGTAACTAATGCAGCCGGTTTTGATAACACAAAAGCTACTGATGATATTAGTTCATATGTTGGAATTTCTGGTGTTGGTTTGACTTTTGGATTACGATACAGCCTATAATTTTCTAAAAGAAAATTTTATAGTTTATAAAAGAGGATATTCGTTAGAATATCCTCTTTTGTTTATAGTGCATTTTGTAGGGATGGATTTTAATCCATCTATAGTATTTTGAATTGCCTCCAGCTTTAGCTGGGGGGTATAAATTTTAAAGATAAAAAAGACTTTAGCCAAAAACCTCGTGTCTTTTGGCTAAAGCCTTTTAATATTGATTCTTTCACCTCCAGCTAAAGCTTGAGGCAATTCAAAAAAATGATTATTTCAAACCTCTAAACTCCTTCAAAACTTCATCAATAACCCAGGTTGTTCTTGCTCCAGAAGTTCCTTTAGAAGGAGAAACTCCTTCATTACCTAAAAGCTCTGCGACAACAGTTTCAATAAAGGGCTGCTGAATATGTAATGGATTTTCAATTGTAATACTCTCTTTTTCGCCGTTTGCATATTGAATATGTATTGGGTCATTTCCAAAAGTAGAGAAAGAAATTTTTCCTTTATCACCTACAATCTCCGTATTATCGTAACGTTCAAAACTGACAAAATTCCATAAACCCGTTCCGTGAATTCCGTTTTCGAATAAAAACGACATAGAAACAGAATCTTCTGCCGGATATGCCTGAAGCTGTGAACTTGCATGCCCGCGAACCGATTTAATCGGGCCAAAAACAAAATCAAGAAAATCTAACGTATGACAAGCCAAATCGACAAAAATTCCTCCACCCGAAATATGAGGTAAAACAGTCCATGGCAAGTTGATTTCGTCGTCGTAACGTTCTTCAAACGGATGATACAAAACGCAATTTACATGCCTGACCGTTCCTATTTTATTTTGATCGATTAGTTCTTTTATTTTTAAAAATCTCGGTAAACTTCTTCTGTAATAAGCCACAAACAGCGGAACATTATGTTCTTTACAAGCGCTGATCATTTCGTTGCATTCTTCAAATGTCAAGGCCATTGGTTTTTCAACATAAACCGGTTTTCCGGCTTTGGCACACAAAATGGTATATTCTTTATGAGAAGAAGGCGGAGTGGCAATATAAACGGCATCGACTTCAGGATCATTTATTAAATCTACGGCATTTGAATACCATTTGGGAACATTATGGCGTTTGGCGTAATCTTCGGCAAGAGCAGCGTCTCTTCGCATTACAGCAACTAAGGCAGAATTTGGAGTTTTCTGAAAAGCTGGCCCGCTCTTAATCTCAGTTACATTTCCACAACCGATAATTCCCCATTTTACAATTTTCATTTGTTGGTTTTTTTAGTTTCTCAAATTTAAGAGAAAAGAATTGTTTAAAAAAGGTTTGCCACGAATTACAATAATTTTCACGAATTCTTTGTCATTAAAATATTTACCACAAATTACACAAATTTTCGCTAATTCTTAGGCTAAGTGCTACCTCGATTAAAAGACCTCCACGACCCGAGCGATAGCAAACAGGAGAAGCAATTCACGAATTATTTTTCACGCAGATTTCCTGATGTAATAAAAAATCTGCAGAATTTGTGTGAGATTAGAATTATATAAATTTGTGCTAATTTGTGCTAATTTGTGTAATTTGTGGTAAAAAACAGCCACGAACTCACAACATTAATTCGTGAATTCGTGGCTATAAAAATTATAGACTAAAGTTTACTTTTTCGGTAAAGCCTTAAATCCCATATTGTAAAGCGTGAACGCCTGAATATCTACATTTTCCTGAATTGTAGCTGCAACAGATTTTCCTGCTCCATGACCCGCTTTTACATCAATACGAATCAAAACAGGATTATCTCCGGTTTGTTTATCCTGTAATTCTGCAGCAAATTTAAAACTATGTGCCGGAACAACACGATCGTCATGATCTCCTGTTGTTACCATTGTTGCCGGATAATGAACTCCTTTTTTTACATTTTGTACTGGCGAATATCCTTTCAAATATTCAAACATTTCCTTATTGTCCTGCGCTGTTCCATAATCGTAAGCCCAACCCGCACCGGCAGTAAAAGTATGGTAACGCAACATGTCCATAACACCTACGGCTGGTAATGCTACTTTCATTAAATCAGGACGTTGTGTCATTGTTGCGCCTACTAATAATCCTCCGTTAGAACCTCCGCGAATCGCTAAGAAATCAGATGAGGTATATTTTTGCGCAATTAGATATTCTGCAGCAGCGATAAAATCATCAAATACATTTTGTTTGTGCAATTTTGTTCCCGCGTCGTGCCATTTTTTACCGTATTCACCACCGCCTCTTAAATTGGCAACCGCATAAACACCTCCGTTTTCCATCCATACAGCGTTTGCAATACTAAATGCCGGAGTTAAACTAATATTGAATCCACCATAACCATAAAGAATCGTTGGATTTTTACCGTCTAGTTTTGTCCCTTTTTTATAGGTAATAATCATCGGGATTTTTGTTCCGTCTTTTGAAGTGTAGAAAACCTGTTTAGATTCATAATCTTCACTTTTAAAATCTACTTTAGGTTTTTGATATACTTCTGATTTACCTGATTTTGCATCAAAAGAAAAAATACTTCCCGGAGTTGTATAATTGGTAAAGCTGTAATACAACACTTTTTCATGCTTTTTTCCTCCAAATCCACCAGCAGTTCCTACGGCTGGAAGTTTGATTTCACGAATTAATTTTCCGTTATAATCATATTGCAAAACCAATGAAACAGCATCTTTTGTATAATTAGCAAACAAGTAGCCACCACCTGTTGAAGGTGCTAAAACATTTTCTGTTTCCTTGATGAAATCTTTCCAGTTTTCAGGTTTCGGATTGCTGAAATCTACAGATACAACACGTTTGTTTGGCGCATTAAAATCGGTTTCAATGAATAATTTACTTCCTTCGTTATCAATAATAATATTGTCGCTGTTAAAATTATCAACAATAGTTATAATTGGACTGTTTGGAGTGGTCAGGTCTTTTATGTAAAGCTCATTTCCATAAGTAGAATTGGCTGCTGTAATTACCAAATAATGATTGTCTTCGGTAACATATCCACCCACATATCTACGTTTTTGATCGGCACCAAAAATGACTTTATCTTCTTTTTGAGAAGTTCCTAACTTGTGGAAATACAATTTATGCTGATCTGTTTTGGCAGATAATTCACTTCCTTTTGGTTTGTCGTAACTAGAATAATAAAATCCTTCGTTTCCTAACCATGAAACACCGCTAAATTTTACATCAACCAAAGTATCTTCAAGGACTTTCTTAGACAAAGCATCAATAATGATTACTTTTCTCCAGTCGCTTCCGCCTTCAGAAATAGAATATGCAGCTTTGTTTCCATCTTTAGAAAAATCTAAACCACCAAGCGAAGTCGTTCCATCTTTAGAGAAAGTATTCGGATCCAGAAAAATTTCTTCTTTTCCTTTTTCATCTTTTCTATAAATAACCGATTGATTTTGAAGTCCGTTATTTTTAGAAAAATAAGTAAACTTTCCTTCTGTATACGGAGCACCTATTTTTTCATAATTCCAAAGTTTTTCCATTCGTTTCTTTAACTCTTCACGAAACGGAATTTTATCCAAATAACCATAAGTAACTTCATTTTCGGCTTTTACCCAGGCTCCGGTTTCGGCAGATTTATCGTCTTCAAGCCAACGATACGGATCGCTAACTTTAGTATCGAAATACACATCAACAGTTTCGCCTTTTTTAGTTTCGGGATACTTAATATTATTTTGTCCAAATGAAATCCCTGCAGTAGTAATAGCCATTATAAGAATTGTTTTTTTCATAGTTTAGGTTTGTCAGTTGTAACAAAAATAGTACTTTTTGTGAAGAATGGTGAAGATTTAACCGCAAAGTGCGCTAAGATTTTATTCCAGGATTATCTTCAGAAAACACAAAGTCCGCAAAGTTAGAAATCAACACAAAGCTTTGTGAACTTTGCTTGAGAATCAACTCAAACTAAACTTTGTGAACTTTGCGAAAAAACTTTGCGAACTCTGCGGTTAAATAAAATTTAGATATTGAAATTCACGCCCAAAACGATATTCCTTCCAATGTTTGGAATACCATCTGTTTTTAATCTTGAAAGATGCGCGATATATTTTTTATCAAATAAATTGTTTCCGTTCAGGTTTACATCAAAAGCAGTTTTACCCAATTTTACTGTTCCTCCAAAACCTAAATTTACCAAAGTATATCCTTTTGAAGCCGTTTCAAAACCACTTACATTACTTTGATCAAAAGTCGAAGAAACATTTAAAGAAGCATATCCTTCCTGAAACCAATTTTTGATATTGAACTCGGTTCTAAGTGTGTTATTCCAGTTGTTTGCAGGAATCAAAGGCAAATAATCATTGTTATCTTTTTTACCCGTTACAGTTTCAAAACTGGTTTCAAAATGCAACCAGTCTAAAGGATGTGGATGAAAATGCAAACCAACCTCACCACCGTATAATTTTGCATTATCCTGAATATAAGCAAAAACATTATTATCGTCTAAAACATCTCCGGTTGGCGAAGTATAAATGTAATTGTTGATGTGATTGTAAAATCCGTTGATAAAGAATTCAAAATGCGAATTTTTATATTCTAAATTCAAATCAGTCTGAACGTTTTGTTCTGTTTTCAAATTTGCGTTTCCAATTTCATAACGGTTTGTTCCTTCGTGAACTCCGTTTGAAGTCAACTCGGCAAGATTTGGTGCTCTAAATCCAGTTGCTACATTCAATCGAAGTGTAAGCGGTTCTGCCAATTTTGTTTTATATCCAAGAGAAGCATTAAAACTGTCAAACGATTTGTCTAAAGGAAGAAAATAACCTTCTTCGCCTTCAGTTCCGTGCGCTTCAGAAGTTACGTTTCTGTTGTCAAAACGCAATCCTGCTTGTAAAACGCTGTTATTCCATTCGTAATTGGCAGTTCCAAAAACACCAAAATCATTCGTTGTAGCATCCGGAATCAAATATTCTTCACCAGAATTCTTGTTCGTTTGATGCATTCCCTGAACACCTACAATCGTTTCAATTTTACCAAATTTCGGAAAATGATATTTTGCATTATAATTTAAAGTATTCAGTTTCATATGTAAAGAAGCCTCATTGCTGTCTTCAAATTCGCTTCTGTCATTTGAAATGTAGCCCAAATCAACATCTAGTTTTGAATTTTCGAAAAAGATCACATTGTTTAAACTCAATAAATGATTGAAAATTCCCTGTCTCGGAAATTGTGTGTCTTTGCTTGAAGATTGTTCACCAATTCCGTCTTCCGGAATTCCGATATCCAGTTTGTTGTAATTGTATCTCAAAACACTAGAAAAGCTGGAATTACTATATCCAATTCCGGTTTTAAAATCTGTTTCATTATAACGTGAATTCGTTACGCGATCGCCATCAGCAATTTTATAATCAGAATGTGTGTTGTAACTTCCTCTAGCTAAAAATTTCCAGTTGTCTGTAGAAGTTTTTAATCCAATAGAGGAATTACTTCCTTGTGTGTTCGTGAAATATTTTTGACTGAAATTAGCTTTAAAAGTTCCGGCATCGGCAAACTTTTCAGGATTAAAATATAAAACTCCTCCCAAAGCATCAGAACCATATAATAAAGAAGCCGGTCCTTTGATAACTTCAACACTTTCAATTCCCGCATCGTTTAAACCTAAACCATGTTCGTCTCCAAATTGTTGATTTTCAATTCTTACACCTTGAGAATACACCAAAACACGATTTCCGCTTAAACCTCTAATAACCGGTTTTCCAATAGAAGTTCCGGTAGAAATTTGAGAAACCCCGGGAATCGTCGCCAAACCTTCTATTAAAGTCGAAGTTCCTTTTTGCTGTAATGTTTTGATGCTTTCATGCTCGACTTTCATAACGTTTTGCGATTGCAATTTGTTGAAAGGAGTTGAAACGACTACTTCATCCATTTCAAAAACAGATTCTGAAAGGATAACGTCTAAAGTGTTTTCTTTTAATAACTTAGAAATGGTTTTATTTTGAGTTGTATATCCAACAAAAGCAAAAGCAAGTCTAAAACTCCCGTTTGGAAGATTTTTAAATTCGTATTTTCCGTTTTCGTCTGTGGTTGTTCCTCTGTGCAATTCAGGCGCATACACCGAAACGCCGGGCATGGCTTGGTTTTCAAGATTTGTTACGGTTCCTGAAACAGAATTTTGAGCCGAAAGCAGGCTCGAAAACCCTAAAATAAGGGCTAATATTATTTTTTTCATTTGAAAATGATGCTATAGTTAATTGATTTTTTTCTTTAAACTAAAACATTGAAATCAAAGTAAACTTGCCAATCCTGATATAATTTCAAGATGGAAAATTTGTTTTGTTCCGAATTAGATTTAAAAGATTTGTAGATTTTTATTTCGAAAAT
>Ga0247738_10000686_pt1 | contig 12341 bp, 8 predicted proteins | sample UWRJL013104B2_FD_180936 | JGI IMG/M metagenome (GOLD analysis project Ga0247738, IMG submission 180936) | Plant litter microbial communities from Arlington Agricultural Research Station in Wisconsin, United States - UWRJ-L013-104B-2 | ecosystem: Environmental > Terrestrial > Plant litter >...
TGCCCACGATGGCTGTCGATGAGGTCGAGGCGTTCCTCAACAAGGCCGAGCGCGCGATCTAGCGCCCTGCGCCCCGGCGTCCCACGCGCGGGGGTTCCGGCGGGATGCCGGGGCCGCCGTCGGCGCATCTCGCGGAAACCCCTGCCCTCGCCCGGGTGCGTTGCCCCCCCCTGTACGACACGGGCATCCGGATGCCTCGCCGCGCTCGCGCGCTGGCGCTGGGGTTTCGGCGGGATGCCGGGACCGCCGTCGGCGCATCTCGCGGAAACCCCCGCGCTCGGGCTATTACGCGCCCGTGCGCGGAACGATCGCAACCCACTTGCCGCGCTTCGCGGAGACCCGAACGCGCAGCCTGCCGCTGTGGGCGAGCAGGATGGCGATGACGATCGCCGCGGTCGCGGGCACCGCCCCGGAGATCACCATGGCGGTTTTGGCGCCGAGCTCCTCGGCGAACCACCCCATGAGCGGCCCGCCGATCGCCTGGCCGCCGACGACCACCATCACCCAGAACGCCATGATCCTGCCCCGGATGGCCAGGTTCGACGAGAGTTGGATCATCGTCTCGCTCGCGGTCATGTAGAGCAGGCGCGACAGCCCGATGGCCGGCAGCACCGCGAGGAAGAGCGGGTAGAACGGCGCGAGGCCGGCCGTGACGAGCATGAGCCCGTAGATCATCGCGCCGATCATGATCGTGCGCAGCCGCAGGCTGCCCCTGCGCGTGGAGGCGAGGGCGCCGATGAGCGCACCGATGGCCGCGAGCGAGTTGTACAGCCCGTACCCGGTCGCGCCGGTGTCGTAGACGTGGTCGGCCATGCCCGCGAGGAGGGCGGGCATGGGCATCCCGAATATGGCGACGAAGGCGACCATGACGAGCGTCCAGAACAGTGTGGGCTTGGCCATGACGTAGCGGGCCGCCTCGCGGATCTGCCCTTTGGAGCTCGGGGCGCGCGGGGCCACCCGCAGCTCTCCCGTGCGCATGGCCAGGAGCAGGCAGATGCCGATCGCGCCCGCGACGACGTTGCTCGCGATCGCCCATCCCGAACCGACGGCCACGATGAGGATGCCGCTGAGGGCCGGCCCGAGCAGGCCGCCCAGGTGGAAGATCGACGCATTGACGCTGATGGCGTTGCGCAGGTGGTGCGGACCGACCATCTCGTTGACGAACACCGACCGCGCGGGCCCGTCGAACACCTGCATGATGCCGATCGCGAGCACGAGGGCGTACACGGCCCACAGCGGCGGGCTGCCGGCGATGGCGATGATGGCGAGGGCGAGACTGAGCACCACGACGGCGCCCTGGGTCACCAGCAGCACTGCGCGCTTGGGGAATCGGTCGGCCACGACTCCCGCGTAGGCGCCGAGCACGAGGGTCGGGAGGAACTGCAGGGCGATCGTGAGCCCCACGAGCGTGACGCTGCCCGTGATCTCGAGCACGAGCCAGTCCACCGCGATCCGCTGCGCCCAGCCGGCCGTGTTGGAGAGAAACTGCGCGATGACGTAGAGGCGGTAGTTGTGCAGCCTCAGGGCGCCGAAGGTGTCGCGCCAGGCGGGTCGCTGCATCGCGATCGCGATCGGCATCGTGGCCGATCCCTGCTCTGGAGTTGCTGCCACTCCTCCACCGTAGGGTGGGGCATACTCATACCGAGAATCAATCGAGCCTATAAGTCACATCACGTTTTGTAATGAGAGGGATGCCCGTGTTCGATCCGGTGCTTCTGCGCACGTTCGTGGCCGCCGCCGAGACGCTGAGCTTCACGCAGGCCGGCGCGCGACTCGGACTGAGCCAGCCGACGGTGAGCCAGCACGTGCGCAAGCTCGAGAACGCGGCCGGCCGCATCCTCATCCTGCGCGACACGAGGGCGGTCTCACTCACCGACAACGGCGAGGCGATGCTCGCGTTCGCGCGCACGATCCTCGCCGCCCACGACCAGGCGTCGAGCTACTTCACCGGGTCGGCGATGCGGGGCCGGCTGCGGTTCGGTTCCGCCGACGACCTCGCCCTCACCCAGCTGCCGGGCATCCTGCGCGACTTCCGCCAGCTGTACCCGCAGATCAACCTCGAGCTCACGGTGAACCAGAGCCCCGTGCTGCTCAAGCGTCTGCAGGCGGGCCACCTTGACCTCGTCTTCGTCAAGCACGACCCCGGCACCGGCGAGGGCCGCCTGGTTCGGCGGGACCGCATGGTGTGGGTGGGCCACCCGAGCCTGGCCCTCGACGCCGCCCAGCCGGTGCCGCTCATCGCGTACCAGGCGCCGTCGATCAGCCGGGAGTATGCGATCCACTCGCTGGAGGCACTCGGCCGCACCTGGCGCATCACGTGCAATGTGCGCGAGGTCAACGGAGTGCTGGCGGCCGTGCGGGCCGGCATCGGTGTCGCGGTGTTCCCCCAGTCGCTCATCCCGTCTGACCTCGCGCAGGTGTCGACCACGCACCGCCTGCCCGAGCTCGGCGACATCGACTTCGTGCTGCTCGACAACCCGCGCGCGGCCCGCGAGCCGATCGAGGCACTCACCTCGGCGATCCTCAGCCGCCCGGTGCGCTAGGCGCCGAACTGGCGCCCGCCATCGCGACCGGGTTCGCTCGCGCGGGAGTTGTGGTCAGGCGCGGGAGCTCCATCCCCCGCGGTTGACCGTAAGTCCCGCGCGACCGAATGGAGGCGGGCGGGAACTCCCGCGGTCGGCTGCAAGTCCCGCGCGACGGGAGCGGCAGCTAGGCGCCGAACGCGTCGTTCCAGCGCGCGAGCAGCTCCGCCTCGTCGTAGATGTGCTCCGGCCGGATGATCCGGTCGTCGGAGACGTAGTAGAACACCGCATCGACGAGGTCGGGGGCGATCCCGCGCCAGGTGGCGTAGGCGAGCCGGTAGAGCGCGAGCTGCAGCTGCTTCTCCTCGAGGTCGTGCGCGTCTTTCGGGGCCTTGCCCGTCTTCCAGTCGACGATCTCGAAACGCCCGTCGGGAAGGGAGTACACGGCGTCGATCTTGCAGATGACGATGCGCCCGCCGAACGGCAGGTGGATCTCCCGCTCCACGTCGACGGCCTGCCGCGCCGCCCACGGGCTCGTCTCGAAGATCCGCTTGAGCCGCGCGAGCTCGTCGCCGCCCGTGAGATCGAGGCCCACGGCATCCTCGGCGTCGAGCTCGCTCGGCAGCGCGTCGAGCTCTTCGGCGTCGCCGCCCACGCCGTAGCGGTCTTCCACCCACGAGTGGAACAGCGTGCCCAACTGGGTCGCGCGGTAGGGCCGCTCGGGCATCGGCCGGCGCAGCGAGGAGGCGACGGATGCCGGGTCGCTCACGTAGTCCTTGAAGCGCGACGCGGGCACGCGCACGGGCATCGCCACCGCCCCGTCGGCACTCAGCCGCAGCCGGCGCTCCTCGAGCAGGAGCTCGAGGTCGCGTCGCCACGGGCCGTCGAGCGCCGGGGTCGCGGCGCGCACGGCCTCCGCCGCGCCCTCGACGGCGGCGCGGCGCTTGCCGAGCGGGTCGAACGGCCAGATGACGCGCTCGTACGCGTCGCCGAGCGGGTTCTCGTCCCCCGCGGGCGCCGCGGGCAGGGTCGCGACGATGCCCGCCGCCTCCAGTTCGAGCAGGAACGGGCTCGGCGTGCGCGGCTTCGACTGCGTCGCCCAGAAGGAGCCGGTGAGCAGCAGCGCGTGGCGCGCGCGCGTGATGGCGACGTAGGCGAGGCGGCGCTCCTCGCGGTCGAGGTGGTGCCGCACGCGCTCCTTGAAGGCGGCGAACTCGTCGGCAACCTCCTTGCGCGTGGTGCACTGCTGCCAGCCGAAGACCGGGAGCTCTGCGGCATCCCCGCGGAACTGCCACGGCAATTGCCCGAAGCTCAGCCAGCCCTGGTAGCCGCCCTCCACGGGGCGGCCGGGCAACTCCTCGTCGACGAGCCGCGGCACGACCACGAGATCCCACTCGAGGCCCTTCGCGCCGTGGATGGTGAGGATCTGCACCGTGCCCGGCTCCGGATCCTCGGGGCGGGGCGAGAGGTCTTCGCGCAACTCCGCCTCGCGAAGCCACGACAGGAAGCCGCCGAGGGTCGCGACGTCGGTGAGGGCGAGGTACCCGTCGAGGGCGTCGTAGAAGGATTCGATCGTGGCGGTGCCGAGGGCGCGGTAGTCGTTGGCGGCGACCTCGATGTCGAGCTGCAACTCCTGCAGCACGAACGCGACGAAGTCGGGCAGGTCGAGTCCCACGCGCGAGCGCAGCTTGGCGAGCAGGCGGGCGGCCTCGCGCAGCCGCGGGAGCCCCAGCTCGCTGAAATCGGAGAGGAAGGAATGGCCCTCACGCGCGGTGCCGATGAAGTCGAGGGCGTCGACGATCGACCCGCCCTCACCCTCGGCAACTGAGGTGCGCAGCTTCTGCTTGAGGTCGTCGTCGTACGGCTGCTGGGCGTAGTCGCGGTCTCGCAGCGTGGAGGCCAGGCGGTTGAGGGCGTGCAGGTCTTTCGCGCCGAGCCGCCAGCGCGAGCCCGCGAGCAGGCGGATGAGCTCGAGGCCGGCCGTCGGGTCGTGCACGACGGTGAGCGCGGCCACGAGGTCGGCGATCTCGGGTTCGGCGAGCAGGCCGCCGAGGCCCAGGATGTGGAACGGGATGCCCCGCTCCCGCAGCGCCTCGAGGAAGAAGCCCTGCATCTTGCGGGTGCGGAACAGCATGGCCGCCGATGGCTTTTTCTCCATCCGCGCGGCCAGCCAGTCCGCCGCGGCGCGCGCCTCGCCCAGAACGCTCTCCTCGAACGCGACGTCGACGGGCAGGGTCGAGGCGAAGGGGCTCGGCTCGAGCCGGTCCACGCTCGCCCCGAGCGGCTCGACGAGCGCGTTCGCCGCCTCGAGGATCACCGTTCCATTGCGCCAGCTCGTCGAGAGTGCATAGCGGTCGCTCGCGCCGAACGCCGCTGGGAAGTCGTCGAGGTTCGACGCGCTCGCGCCGCGCCAGCCGTAGATCGACTGGTTGGGGTCGCCCACCGCCATGACGGGATGCCCGGAGAACAGCCGCGCGAGCAGCCGGGTCTGGGTCACCGAGGTGTCCTGGTACTCGTCGAGCAGGACGACGCGGAACGTCTCGCGCTGCTGCTGCGCCACCTCGCCCCGCGCCGCGACGATCTGCAGCGCGAGCGCGACCTGGTCGGAGTACTCGACGAGGCCGCGCGCGAACTTCGCCGCGTCGTACTCGGCGGCGACGTCGAGCAGGGTGGGCAGGGCGCCGATGTTCTCCACGAGTCCGTCAACGGCGGCGTACGCGCCCCTGCCGCCGGGCGGCAGCTCGGCCAACGACGCGAAGCGCCCCGCGAACTCCCGCACTTCGTCGGGGTCGGCCACGTTGTCGGCGAGCGCGCGCGAGATCCCGAGCACCGCCTTCGTGACGGGGTCGAGGTTCTTGGTGAGGGACGCGAGCCGGGCATCCCTGCTGCGGATCACCGTGGTGCGCGCGAGCTGCCACGACGCGGCCTCGCCCAGCACGGCGCCGTCGCTCTCCCGCCCCAGCACCACGGCGTTGTCGCGATAGATGCTGTTCGCGTAGGAGTTGTAGGTCTGCACGGTCGGCGCCTCGAACGGGTCGTACTCCTCGCCCAGCAGGCCGACCTCGGCGAGCTCCGCGATGCGCTCGCGGATGCGGGTGCTCAGCTCGCCCGCCGCCTTGCGCGTGAACGTGAGGCCCAGGATCTCGCTCGGACCCACGTGTCGATTGGCGAGCAACCACAGCACCCGGTTGGCCATGGTCTCGGTCTTGCCGCTGCCGGCACCCGCGACGACGAGTGAGGGGGCGAGCGGCGCCTCGATGACGGCGCGCTGCTGCTGCGTGGGCCGCGGGCGGCCGAGGGCGTCGGCGATGTCGTAGGCGCCGATCAGCCCCGGCTCAATCACTGCTCACCGCCCGCACCCGGTGCGCCCGCAGGCGCGACTGGTCGCCCATACCGAACATCGGCAGCTCGGCCCGGCCCGCGAACTCGGCCGCCGCGATGATGATGGCCGCCTCGCGCACCCGCTCGCGGAACTCCTCGAGCTGATCGGCGTCCAACTGCAGCTGCACCGCCTCGCGGTACTTCCTGCCGCGCACACCCTCTTTCACGAACAGCAGCTTGGCGCCCCCGCCGTGGTGCTCGCCGAGCTGCTCGAGCGGTTCGTTGAGGATTCCCTCGGCGTAGGCCAGCTGGTAGGCGGCGAGTTGCGGATGCTCGTCGATCTTCGACTGGGTCGTGATCGGTGTGCCCGTCTTCAGGTCGACGATGACCACCGCCCCGTCCGCGTCGCGCTCGACCCGGTCGATCGAGCCGCGCACGACGGCGCGGTCCACCTCGAGCGTGAACCTGCTCTCGGCGCCCACGAGGGTCTTGCCCTCCCGCTCGAACTCCCCCAGGTACTCGGAGAGCGCGTCGGTGAACCTGCGCGCGATCGCCTTCTGCCGGTCGGCGAGCCACGGCGCCTCGAAGAGCAGCTCGCTCCACCGCGACTCGACGGCGGCCCACAGCGTCTCGGGCGACGAGTCGGGCGCGGTCTCCATCGCCCAGTGGACGATCGTTCCCACGTTCGCGATCACGCCCGACTCCGAGCCCGCCATCTGCTCGAGGAACCAGTCGAGCGGGCTGTCCACGAGCTTCTCGATGCTCGACGGCGAGACGGGAACCAGCTCGCCCTCGTACAGCGGAACGGTGGTCGACGGCGGCAGCAGCCCGTGCCACTCGTCGGGGCTCGCGCCGGGGATCGACTCCGCCGCGAGGGCGGCGAGGGACGCCGCGGCGAACGGTGCGCGCGCCGTGCCGCTCGCGGCCTGCCTCCGGAGTGAGCCGACCATGGCGCGCAGGGAGAGGGGCGTCGCGGCCACGGAGTCGAGCACGGGGGCGGTCGGGGGCACGAGTCCGAGGAACACGCTCGCCGCCTCGTCCTCGTTCGCCACGGCGGCGACCACGAGCCGGCGCCGCGCGCGCGAGATCGCGAGGGCGAACATCCTCAGCTCATCGCCCAGCACCTGCCGGCGCTCGTCGACCGACGCCGAATCGACGCCCGTCACGGCCCGCACGAGCTCTTGCGGCTTCAGCAGCGAGCCGCGCAACCGCAGGTTCGGCCACACGCCGTCCTGCAGGGCCGCCACGACCACGGTGTCGAACTCGAGGCCGACGGTGCCCGCGGGCGTGGTGACCAGCACCGTCTCGTCGTTGGGCTGGGGCGAGAGCGTGTCCTCCGGCACATCGGCGTCGAGCACCGCGGCGAGGAACACCTCCGGCGAGGCATCGGGCTGGCGCTCCGCGTACCGCTTGGCGGCCGTGAACAGCGCGACGATGCCGTCGAGGTTGCGGTTGGCCTCCGCGGCCGTGATGCCCGCGCCGAGCGCCTGCTCCCGCCAGCTGCGCGCGAGACCGCTGCGCTCCCAGCCGAGCCAGAGCAGCTCTTCGATGGACCCGCCGTGCGCCCTCAGCAGGGCGAGTGTCTCGGCGAGCCGCTCGGCCTGCCTGCCCACCCGGTGGTCGATCGTGGCGAACCGGCCCGGACCGGAGAGCGCCTCGACGAGCAGGTCGTCGGCCGGCCGGGTGCCCCCGCCCGCGACCTCCTCCGCGCGCAGTGCGAGCTTCAGCCGCCGCAGCGCGAGCCGGTCGAGGCCGCCGAACGGCCCCACGAGCAGCTCGGTCGCGCGCTCGGGGTCGAGCGCCGAGCGGCCGATCCCCACATCGACGAGGGTGAGCAGGGCGCGCGCGGCCCCGTCGTCGCGCAGCGCGGTGCCACCGATCGAGGTGCGCGTGGGCACCTCGGCGAGGGCGAGGGAGCGCGCGATCACCGGGATCTGAGCTCCGCTGCGCACGATGACGACCATGTCGCTCCACGGCACCCCGTTCTCGAGGTGCTCCTGGCGCATCACCCGGGCGATGGTCGCCCACTCCCGCGCCGGGCTGCTCGCCTCCACACGCGCGAGCGGAACCTCGCCGTCGGCCGCGCCCGCGACCGCCGCGCGCTGGGTGCCGGCCGCGGCCGCGCCGATGCGCGCGGTGACGGATGCCGTGAGCCCGCGCAGCGCGGGACCCTGCCGGTAGCTCGTGCTGAGGGTGATGGTGGTCAGCTCCCGCCGGCCCAGTACCGTGGCGAGGCGCCCCAGGGCGTCGGGCTCGCCACCGCGGAACGCGTTGGCCGCGACATCCGGGTCGCCGAACGCCACGACGGCCACGCCACGGCCCGCGAGCGCGCGCAGCAGCGACAGCGTGGACTCGGTGGCCTCCTGCAGGTCGTCGACGACGACAAGCCGCAGGGCGGCCACCCGGTCTCCCGGCTCGTCGGACTCGATCGCCGCGACCGCGACGCGCGCGAGCTCCGACGCGTCGAACTGCGCCTCGCGGTAGTTGGTGACCACCTCGACGTACTCGTCGATGAAGTCGGCGGCCGCCTCCCACTCCGGATGCCCGAGGGACGCCCCGAGCTCGCGCAGGCGCGCGGGCGGCACGTCGTACTCGGTCGCGCGCATCATGAGCTCGCGCAGCTCGTTGCGGAACCGCCGCAGCGCCCGCACCTCCGGGCCGAGCGACTCGGGCCAGTGCGGGCCCGTGCCCTCCTCCCGATGGCCCTCGAGCAGTTGGGCGATGTCGGAGTCCTGTTCCCCGCCCGTCACCAGCCGCGGCGCGGATGCCCCGGCCCGCCGGGCGGCATCGCGCACGACCTCGAACGCGAGCGAGTTGACCGTGCGGGCCAGCGGGCCCGTCGTCGGCACCCCGAGACGGAGCGCTATCGCGTCGCGCAGGCGGGTGGCCGTGACGCGCGAGGTGGTGAGGGCGAGCACCTCGTCGGGGCGCCAGCCGCGCCCCAGCACACGGTCGGCGATGAGCTCGACGAGCGTCGTCGTCTTGCCCGTGCCGGGCGCGCCCAGAACGGCCGCGGAGGCGTCGTCGGCGAGCCGGATCACCGCGAGCTGTGAGGGATCCAGCTCGGCGGGGCGACGCACGGAGGCCTTCGGCTCCGCGCGCACGAACCCGGTGACAGCCACCCCACCACGCTAGTGCGCTGCGCTGACAGCGGACGGCGCGGGCCCGGGCATCCGTCATGTCGTAATCTGGGCACGTGGACATTCGCATCGGTATCGCCAACAGCCCCCGTGAGATCAACTTCGAGTCGTCGCAGACGTCTGCAGAGGTCGAGAAGGTCGTCGCAGACGCCCTCGCCGCGGACGCGAAGTTCGTCAAGCTCACCGACGTGAAGGGCAACGTGTTCCTCGTGCCCGTCGGCTCCCTCGCCTACCTCGAGATCGGCTCAGAGGAGTCGCGTCGCGTCGGCTTCGTGGCCTAGCCATGGAGCTGTTGTTCGTCATCGTCATCGCCGCCGGTATCGGCGCGATCCTGCGGTACACGCTGCCGAAGCGCAGCACCTACGGGGCGCTTCTGCTGCCCGCCGCGAGCGCCATCGCGGCCGCCGTCGTGTGGGTGGGCACGCTGTGGGCCGTGCGGTGGACGTTCGACGGCACCTGGATCTGGGTGGCCTCGCTCGTCACCGCGTTCGGCGTGGCCCTCGCGGTCGCGATCATCCTTCCGCGCCGTCGCGCGCAGATCGACGCCGCGAAGCTGCAGCAGCTCTCGGGCGCCAGGGCCTGACTAGGCCGTCAGCGCTTCCAAGGCCGCCTATCAGGCGGTCAGGCCCAGGGCATCCATCCGCCGGGTGTGCGCGGCGATGAGCTCGGTGAACACCGGCTCGATGCGGGCCTCGTCCGACTTGTGGTTCTCGCTGTAGAGCAGGGATGACCGCGCCACGAGCATCGTGTCGCCCACGAGCCGGCGGCCCCACATCGCCAGGCGTGACGCGAGGCGCGGGTTCTCGTCGATCGCCGCTCGCAGCAGGTCGGCCAGCAGAGCCTCGCCCGACTCCCCCGCGTAGATCCCGACGATGTGCTTGCTCGGTTCTGCGGGCAGGCCCGCGGCGAGCCGGGCGAAGAAGTCGTCGAGGAACCCGGCCGTGAGGTAGCAGGTCACGAGCGTCTCGAACCAGTCCGCGCCGTGCGTGGCCCGTTCGAAGCGGTCGACCGCGGCGGTGTAGGGCTCCATGGCCTCGGCGGGGTTGTCGCCGGCCGCCGTGATCTCGTCAACGAGCATCCGGTGCTTGCCGAGCGACAGCTCAGCCGCCCGGCCGATCGCGGTCTTCGCCGACGTGGTGGGCGCGCTCGAGATGGCGCGGGAGAGGTTCTCGAACAGCGTGAGCTGTACGTACGCGGCGCGACCGAGGAAGCCCTCGAGGTCGGGCGTGAACTCGACGAGGTCGACCTTGGTGGTGACGAGGTCTTCGTTGCGCGTACGCAGCCGGGGCGCTTCGGGGCGCCGCTGAGGGCGCGAAAACGTGCGCGAGAACCAGTTAGCCACGGGCTTTAGCTTAGACTGTGCGCATACCTCCCATTTCTGGCGGAGGTCCTACGCCCCAGGACAGAACGGGCGTACCTCGTTACCTGTAAGGGCACACCACTACATTGACTTTCGCAGATCTTAATATCGACCAGGACATGGTCGAAGCACTTGCTACCAAGGGCATCATCGAGCCCTTCCCCATCCAGGAGCAGACCATCCCCATGGGGCTGGCCGGCCAGGACATCATCGGCCAGGCCAAGACCGGCACGGGCAAGACCCTCGGATTCGGGCTGCCGCTGCTGCAGTCGCTCGGCACCAACCCCGAGCCCGGCGTGCAGGCGCTCGTCGTCGTCCCCACCCGCGAGCTGTGCGTGCAGGTGGCAGAAGACCTCGTGCTCGCCGCCTCCAACCGCGCCACCCAGGTCGCCGCGATCTACGGCGGCAAGGCCTACGAGGGCCAGGTCGAAGAGCTCAAGGCCGGGGCGCAGGTCGTCGTCGGCACCCCGGGGCGCCTGCTCGACCTCGCGTCGCAGCGGCTGCTCTCCCTCAAGAACGTCAAGGTCATGGTGCTCGACGAGGCCGACAAGATGCTCGACCTCGGCTTCCTCGCCGACATCGAGAAGCTGTTCGCACAGACGCCGGCCACGCGCCACACCATGCTGTTCTCCGCCACCATGCCGGGCCCGATCGTCGCGCTCGCGCGCCGGTTCATGAACAAGCCCATCCACATCCGCGCCACGGACCCCAACGAGGGCCTCACGCAGGCGAACATCAAGCACGTCGTCTACCGGGCGCACAGCCTCGACAAAGACGAGGTCATCGCGCGCATCCTGCAGTCGGAGGGCCGCGGCAAGACGGTCGTCTTCACGCGCACCAAGCGCGCCGCCGCGAAGCTCGTCGAGGAGCTCAACGACCGCGGCTTCAACGCCGCCGCCGTGCACGGCGACCTCAACCAGGAGCAGCGCGAGCGCGCCATGGCCGCGTTCAAGGCCGGCAAGAAAGACATCCTCATCGCGACGGATGTGGCCGCGCGCGGTATCGACGTCAACGACGTCACCCACGTGATCAACCACACCATCCCGGACGACCAGGACACCTACCTGCACCGCGCCGGCCGCACCGGCCGCGCGGGCAAGACCGGTATCGCCGTGACGTTCGTCGACTGGGACGACATGCACAAGTGGTCGCTCATCAACCGCGCACTCGAGATGGGCATCCCGGAGCCGGTCGAGACCTACTCGTCGAGCCCGCACCTCTACGCCGACCTCGACATCCCCGAGGGCACCAAGGGTCGCCTCCCCGGAGCGGTCGCGCGCGTCAAGGACCCGGCGCCCGCGTCGTCCGGCGGCCGAGACGGCGGCCGTGATGGCGGTCGTGGTCGCAGCGGCGGCGGCGACCGTGGTGGTCGTCCGGCCCAGAACAGCACCTCCTCGCGCCCGCCGCGCACCACCGACACGACTCGCGAGAGCGCCGAGGGTGGCGGCACGCACGACGGCGCAGCCCCGTCGCGCCGTCGCCGCACGCGCACGCGCCGCGGTGGCTCCGGCACGCCCGGCAACACCGCGCCGACCGCCTAAGCGCCGACCGCCCGCCGAGGCCTGTGAATGTGACGAGGGATGCGCGAATGTGCGCGTCCCTCGTCCTTTTCGCAGGACCTCGCGAGGCAGTGAGCCCTAGCCGTAGTAGGGGGTCGTCCCCGTCGCTCGCGATACGAGCGTGTCGAGCACCTCGGGCGTCGTCGAGTTCTCGGCGAGCCGGTTGGGCTTGCCCTCGCCGTGGTAGTCGCTCGACCCGGTGATCTCGAGCCCGAACTTCTTGGCGACCTTGAGCAGCCAGCGCTTGCCGTCGTCCGTGTTGTCCCGGTGGCCGACCTCGAGGCCGAACAGCCCCGCGTCGGTCAGCTGCCTGATCACGGAGTCGTCCATGGTGCGGTAGCGGCCGTGGGTCGCCGGATGCGCGAGCACGGGCACGCCGCCCGCTCCGACGATCATGCGCACGCCCTCCAGCGGCGAGGGCGCGTAGTACTTCTCGTAG
>Ga0247738_10000687_pt1 | contig 12338 bp, 13 predicted proteins | sample UWRJL013104B2_FD_180936 | JGI IMG/M metagenome (GOLD analysis project Ga0247738, IMG submission 180936) | Plant litter microbial communities from Arlington Agricultural Research Station in Wisconsin, United States - UWRJ-L013-104B-2 | ecosystem: Environmental > Terrestrial > Plant litter >...
CTGATGTTCGTAACCGGACAAGGCTCTTCAGCAACCGGGTCCTCAATCTCGCACGCATCCTCGCGCACGGGCGTCCGCTCGACGACCAGCTTCTGCTTTTCAAGCACTGTCATTCTGTTCTTTAAGTTCTGAAAAGCGTAATCCGTATAGCTTTGACCTGTAAACATTTCGAATGCTCATGTAGCTCTGCACATCAGTGATCTCAGACGAAATTGAAGAGGTATCCATGGTTCTTCCCGGCATCTATTCACGTCGCAAGCGCCTCGCCCAGAAGCAAGGCGATGACGTTTACCAGTATGTTACAATCACGCCTAAACTTCGAAAGCAGATCGTGATGATTTTTGAGGAGATTGACCGGGGTTTTAAAACCTATTCTGTAAAGAATCCTATATTCGACTTCGCTGTAAAAATGATGCGAAAAGAGCTGGGCGAAGAACCGTTGGCCGGCATTTCGCGTTACCAATGCGACGATGAGTTTGAGGAGTGGTTTACCACTTGGGACAACATTGATGACCTACTCGACAGTATCGAGTTTGCCGTTCAAATATCTCGCATTTATGGGCGCCAACGGGGCAAGAACGAGGAAGTCAGCCATAGAATATCTGAAATCAATAGTCGAATGCTCGAGGCTGGCTTCGGTTTTCAAATCGAGGGCGATCAACTGATCCAAATTAGCTCTACCTTTGTCCATAAAGAGGTCACAGTTCCGGCACTCGGACTTCTGGCTTCCCCCGATTTTCAATCCGCAGAGCAAGAGTTCAGGCAGGCCTATCAAGAATTCAACCAAGGCCATTACGATGATTGCATCCATGACTGCTGCAATGCCTTCGAAAGCGTTCTCAAAGTCATTCTGACCAAGAAAAAATGGACATTTGGCGCGAACGACACCGCAAGCAAATTACTGAGTGTGGCATTCGATAACGGACTAATCCCGGTATATATGCAGAACGAATTTACGGGTCTGAGAACAATTCTCGAAAGCGGCGTACCCACTGTTCGCAATAAAATTGCCGGGCACGGAGCGGGAGCTAATCCCCGCAATATTCCTAAACATGTTGCCGCGTTTCAGCTCCACCAAACCGCCGCAGCAATTTTACTTCTTGTCGAATGCGCCAAATAAAGAACTCACTAAACCTTTATCATGCCCCGATGCGCCCAACGCTTCGCGCCGGGCCATCGCGCGTCCTTCCAATACCCATAAGAAGCCCAAAGATGGCAACCGCGTGCCGTCATTTTGTGAGCTCTAACACCCCCATCCCCTTGCCCTCCCCCGCCAAACCCGGCATCTCCTCCTCAGACCCGATAACGGGCAAAGGTCGCATCGTTCCATCGTGAGAGGAGCCGTCTTATGCGCCCTGCCCCTTCGCCGATTCTGTCTGTCCGTTTCGCCCCCGCCGCTCTCATCGCGCTCGTCCTGCCTCTCGCCGCCTGTGACAGCGGGCCGAGCGTCTCCGCGACCAATGCCACGCAGGCCGAAGTGCAGGAGAAGGTCGCCGCAGCCACGGCAGGACAAGGCGTGACGATCCAGCCCGGCCGATGGGAAGGCGCCATGACCATGCACGAGATGGACATGCCGGGGCTTCCCCCCGCCGCGAAGGCGCAGATGCAGGCGCAGATGAAGCGCACCACCAATTTCGCGAACTGCGTCACGCCCGAGGATGTGAAGGAGCAGAAAGCCTTCTTCACCGGCGATGACGACAAGAGCTGCAAATATGATCATTTCAACATGGCGGGCGGCAAGGTCGACGCCGCGATGAGCTGCAATCGCGCCGATCAGGGCAAGATGGCCATGACCATGACCGGCAGCTATTCGCCCGAAAGCTACCAGATGGACATGGCGACCAAGATGGAAGGCGCCGGGCCGATGAGCGGGATGAGCATGAAAATGAGCGTCGCGGCCAGGCGCGTGGGCGTCTGCAAGGGCACCCCGGACGAGCTCTGAACAGGCACAGCAAATAGGCGGGCCCGCGCGCGCCTCTCACCAGGGCCCCATCCGCCATCGCAATCGCGCGGTCAGCAATCGGCAATGTTTTGCTGCCATATGGGGCACCGAAAGTCGTCTGGAGACTTTCGATTTTGTGCGGGTGCACAGCTTCTGTTAGGGAGCGGGAGCGCGCGTGGGGCATGGAGACTGAACGACAAATGGCCATTCTCAATCCGAAAGAAACGGACGGCTACATCTCATTCGACGAAGAGGAATGCGTCGCTGCCGGCGCCGCGCTGGCAGAGAGCTACCAGAACGCGCAGCCCTTTCCGCATGTCATGCTGGACGATTTTCTCCCGGTGGATTTCCTGCGCGGCCTGCTCCCCGAATTTCCGGACAATGCCGGCCGCAAGCATTTCGATCGCGATCAGGAGCGCCTGAAATATCAGGTGCCGCCCACCGGCATTCCGGGGCGCCGCCTGCGCAATCTGGTGGTTGAGCTGAACAGCCCGGCCGTGCTCCGCTTCCTCGAGGCGATGACCGGCATCAACAAGCTGATCGCCGATCCTTATTATAGCGGCGGCGGCCTGCACGAGACCAAGGCCGGCGGGCACCTCTCCGTCCATGCCGATTTCAACATTCACAAGGGCATGAATGTCGAGCGGCGGCTCAACCTGCTGGTCTATCTCAATGATGACTGGCTGCCCGAATATGGCGGTAATCTGGAGTTGTGGGACCAGAAGATGGAGAAGCGCTGGCATAGCATCGCGCCGCTCATCGGCCGCGCCGTTGTCTTCAACACCTCGCTCGACAGCTATCATGGCCAGCCCGATCCGCTGACCTGCCCGCCGGACCGCTCGCGCAAGTCGATCGCGACTTATTATTACACCGCCAATGAGGCCGGAATCAGCAAGCTCCCCGAGCGCACCACCGTCTTCAAGACGCGCCCCGGCCATGGCGATCAGGCGGACCGGCGCATCCAGTTCGACCACATGTTGCGCGACTGGGTGCCGCCCCGGCTCTATCGGTTCGCGACGCGGTTTAACCGGTTCAAATAAGGCTGATGGCTTGAATAGTGCGGGCGCGCGCGGGGCGGGTTTTGCGCGTGAAATTTTCGCATGTGGCGCGCAGGCACAAGGTAGGTAATTGCCTTCCTGCCGCGCCGGGCTAGAATGAGCGTTCGAGCTCCCTCGCTTGCGAAAGACCAACATGCCACCCTGCCAGACGCTGCACATGCTTGCAGTCGGGCCTGCTGCCGTGCAGGCAATTCCGCGCTGTGAGCCACGCGCGCCCGACGTTGCTCATGACCCGGCGCGTCGCGAAAATCCGCCATGCTGATCGGCTACACCCTCGTCGGCACGAACGACATGCAGCGCGCGCTTGCCTTTTACGATGCCTTGTTCGGTGCCGTGGGCGTTGGCCGCATCATTGAGCTGCCCAGAATGGCCGGCTGGGGCGCCGATTGGGAGAAGTCCATTTTCGGCGTCGCGCTCCCCGCAGACGGGCGCGCGGCCAGCGCGGGCAATGGCGCAATGATCGCGCTGGGCCAGAGAACACGCGAGAAAGTGCGCATTCTACATGCAAAAGCGCTCGAAATGGGCGGATCCGACCATGGTGCGCCCGGCATTCGCGGCCAGGAAGGCGTCAGCAATGCCTTTTACGCGGCCTATATCCGCGATCTGGATGGCAATAAGCTGTGTTTCTATTGTGTGGGGCCGGGCGGTGAAGCGGACTGATCCGCCCCTTCAAGCCGCGCTGGATTGAGCATCCCCGCCAGACATGGCAAGGCGCGCGTCATGACCGACAACCGCCTCGCCGCTTATCTCGATCGCATCGCGCTCCCCGCCGCGCCGGACGTCAGCGCTGAAGGTCTTGCCGCGCTGCTCAGCGCCCATCGCCGCGCCATCGCCTTCGAGAATCTGGACATTCCGCTCGGACGCGGCATCCGCATCGACAGCGAGAGCGTGTTCGACAAGCTGGTGACGCGCAGGCGCGGTGGCTATTGCTTCGAGCAGAACCGGCTGCTGGGGGATAGGCTCGTTGAGCTGGGCTTCACGTTGCGGCCGCTGCTCGCGCGCGTGCACCTGGGCAATCCGCCCGAGGCCATCACGGTGCGCAGCCATGTGACCCTGCTGGTCACGCTGGATGGAGCGCCGTGGATCGTCGACGGCGGCTTTGGCGGCAGCGACCTGCCGCTGCTCCCGCTCATCGACGGCGCAACGGCGACCTCGCCCGATGGCGCGACCCATCGCCTGCGCAGGACCGGCGCGCTATGTGGAGACTGGTTGCTGGAGCGCGCTGGCCCACATGGCGCCACCGATGGCCGCGCCCTGCCGCACGAAGACTGGCAGGCCCAATATAGCTTCGATCTCGTGCACGTCGCGCCGGACGATCTGGAACAGTGCAATCACTGGACATCAACCCGCCCGGGCACGCGCTTCACGACGCTCCACATCGCCAGCATCGCACTGCCCAGCGGCTTCGCCTCGCTCACCGACCGCATGCTGGTCGTGCAGGAGGGCGGTACGAAGAGCACGCGCGAGATCGCGAACGCTGCGGACTATGCGCAGCTGCTCCAGTCGCTGTTCAAGCTCAATGTCAGCGCGGCCGAGGCTGAGGCATTGCCACTGTTTGCCTGAGCCGGAGGGCTAGAAGAAGAGGCGCCCTACGAGGATCAACCCCATTGCACCCAGCACCGACCCGCCGAAACCGGCCGGGCTGAACGGCTCGTTCGCGCTGCGCGAACCCAGAAGGCGCGGCACGACACCGCCCACCACCGAGCCGCCAATGCCGAGCAGGATACTACCGATAATGCCCACAGGCACGGCGCCGGGAAAGAAGAAGCGAGCGAGGATGCCGATCACGAGACCGACGAGGCAGATGCGGATGATTTCGCGCATTATATTCTCCATTGCAGCGGCTTGCGCCGTTGATCCCTCTCGGGACAGTATCGGGGCTGGGCGCGGGTAAAGCAAGGGGTGGCGCCTCCCCGCAGTCCACCTTGCCTTCGCAGTCACCTCCAGACATAATTGCTGCACAAGCGAACATGGGGGCAGCATGAAAAATTGCATGATCGGCGGCATCGCCATAGCGCTTGCACTCGTCACCCAGCCCGTCGCCGCAAAAACGGCGCGCGGCCCCGCTGTCGAAGAAGTCTCAGCGGCCGACCTGCTGACCCAGCTCAACAACGGCAAGATCACGAGCGAAGCGCTCGTCCGCGCCTATCTCGCCCGCATCGCGAAGATGGACCGCGCGGGCCCATCGCTCCACGCCATCATCGCGCTCAATCCCGATGCCATCGCGCAGGCCAGAGCCCTCGATGCTGAGCGCAAGGCGGGCAAGCTGCGCGGACCGCTTCATGGCCTGCCGATCCTCATCAAGGACAATATCGAGAGCAAGGACGCGATGCCCACCACGGCCGGCAGCCTCGCGCTCAAGGACAATGTCACGGGCCGCGATGCGCCGATGATCGCGCGCGTGCGCGATGCCGGCGCGATCATTCTGGGCAAGACCAATCTCTCCGAATGGGCGAACATCCGCTCCTCTCGCTCCATCTCCGGCTGGAGCGGCATCGGCGGGCTGGTACGCAATCCCTATGCGCTCGACCGTAATGCCTGCGGCTCATCGAGCGGCACGGGCGCCGCTATTGCCGCCAGCTTCGCCGCGATCGGCATCGGCACGGAGACGGACGGCTCGGTCGTCTGCCCCGCCGCCATGAACGGCCTTACGGGTCTCAAGCCCACGGTCGGCCTCGTCAGCCGCACGCACATCATTCCCATCAGCCATAGCCAGGACACGGCCGGGCCCATGGGCCGCAGCGTGCGCGACGTCGCGATCCTGTTTTCGGCCATGGTGGGCAGCGATCCGACCGATGCCGCCACCAGAGGCGCGGACGCCTTCGCGAAGGACTTTACTGCGACGCTCTCGCCCGATGCGCTCAAGGGCGTGCGCCTCGGCGTGCTCCGCCCCGACATGCCCGCCCTCCTCGCCGAGCGTTATGAAGCGGCGCTGGCCGTGCTCAAGGCCGCCGGTGCCGAACTGGTCGAGATCAAGCAACCCGCACTAGAAGGGCTCGGCGATGCCGAGTTCGACGTGCTCAAATATGAGCTCAAGGCCGATCTCAACGCCTATCTCGCCTCGACCGACCCGGCGAAAGTGAAGACCCGCACGCTCTCCGACATCATTGCCTTCAACAAGGCCAATGCCGCCCGCGAACTCGGCCTGTTCGATCAGGATACGTTCGAGGACGCCGACAAGCTCGGCGGCCTCGACGACCCGGCCTATGTCACGGCGCGCGCAAAATCGCTCGCCCTCGCCAAGGTTGGCCTGGACACCATGATCGGCGCGAACCGCCTCGCCGCGCTGGTCTCGCCCAGCTACGGCCTGCCACGCATCTCCGATCCAATCGCAGGCAGCGGCTCATCCGGCCCCAGCGCCAGCCGCCTCCCCGCCGTCTCGGGTTATCCGCATCTCACAGTCCCCATGGGCCTCGCCAAAGGCGCACTCCCCGTGGGCATCAGCTTCATCGGCCTAGCCAACAGCGACGGCGACCTGCTGCGCTACGGCTACGCGTTCGAGGCGGCGGGCAAGATGCGGGAGGCGCCCAGATATCTGCCGACTGCGGGGAGTGGCGATTTGATCGAGCCGGTTGGGGAATAGCCGCTTTCCATCCACCCCGCTTGATCCTTGCGCGCCGCCGCCCTATCCGCTCCCGCAGCAGGAGCCTTCCATGACCGTCACCATCAAGACCGCCGACCTGATCGAGAGCGTTGCCGACGCCCTCCAGTTCATCAGCTACTATCATCCGATGGATTATATCCGCGCGCTCGGCGCGGCCTATGAGGCGGAGCAAGGCCCGGCGGCCAAGGATGCCATCGCGCAGATCCTGACCAACAGCCGCATGTGCGCCGAAGGCCATCGGCCGATTTGTCAGGATACCGGCATCGTCAATGTCTTCGTCAAATGGGGCATGGATTGCCGCCTCGACGACACCAGCAAATCCCTTCAAGAGATCGTCGACGAGGGCGTGCGCCGCGCCTATCTCCATCCGGAGAACAAGCTGCGTGCTTCGGTCCTTGCCGATCCGGCCTTCACGCGCCGCAACACGAAGGACAACACGCCCTGCGTCCTCCATGTCGAAATGGTGCCGGGTCATCATGTCCATGTCGACGTCGCGGCCAAGGGGGGCGGCAGCGAGAACAAATCCAAGTTCAAGATGATGAACCCGTCCGACTCCATCGTCGACTGGGTGCTGGAAATGCTGCCGCAAATGGGCGCCGGCTGGTGCCCGCCCGGCATGCTCGGCATCGGCATTGGGGGCACGGCGGAACATTGCGTGCTGCTCGCCAAGCAGGCGCTGATGGAGCCGATCGACATGGGACCGCTCAAGGCGCGCGGTCCACAGAATGATATCGAGGCGCTCCGCATCGAGATTTTCGACAAGGTGAATGCGCTGGGCATCGGCGCGCAGGGCCTCGGCGGGCTCTCGACCATGCTCGACGTCAAGATCCTCGACGCGCCCTGCCACGCCGCAGGCAAGCCGGTCGCGATGATCCCCAATTGCGCCGCGACCCGCCACGCGCATTTCTCTCTCGATGGCTCCGGCCCTGCTTTCCTTGAGACGCCCAAGCTCGATGAATGGCCCAAGGTCGATTGGCAGCCGGACAGCGCCGCAATCCGCGTCGATCTCGACACACTCACGCCTGAGCAGGTGCAAGGCTGGAAGCAGGGCGACCGCCTCCTGCTCAACGGCAAGATGCTCACTGGCCGCGACGCCGCGCACAAGCGCATCAAGGACATGCTCGAAGCGGGCGAACCGCTCCCTGTCGAGTTCAAGGGCCGCGTCATCTATTATGTCGGCCCGGTCGATCCGGTCGGCGAGGAAGTGGTGGGCCCTGCCGGACCCACGACCGCCACGCGCATGGACAAGTTCACGCGCATGATGCTGGAACAAGGCTTGCTCGCGATGGTCGGCAAGGCGGAGCGCGGCGCCGATGCGACCAAGGCCATCGCCGAAGCCAAGTCGGCCTATCTCATGGCCGTTGGCGGCGCGGCCTATCTCGTCGCGCGCGCCATCAAGGGATCGAAAGTCGTGGGCTTCGAAGATCTTGGCATGGAAGCCATCTATGAGTTCGAGGTGAGCGACTTCCCGGTCACCGTCGCGGTCGACAGCGAAGGGCAGAATGTGCATCAGCTCGCCCCGCTTGCGTGGAAAGAGAAGATCGCCCGGGAAAAGCTGCTCGCCTGAAGCCGTAGCGCCTTGACCTCGGCAACCCAAGTCCTCGCCTGCGCGTTCTCCAGCCACACAAACTGGAGACCCTGCATGTTCACCCAGCTCAACCCGCCCATGCCGATACAGGTGCTTGAAAAAGGCAAGGGCCTCGCATTTGGCCTGATCGACTATGGGCCTGAGCATAACCTCATCTGGGTGACGGCTATCGACGAGACCGGGGAAATTTGGTGCGCGCCCAATCCAAAGGTACGGATGCAGTCCAACTGGACCATGGGCCGCGCCGTGCCGGACAGTGCAGCAGCCGGTCGCCGCGACCTCAAGATCGCCTGATCCCAATAGTGGCCACTAAGTCGGAATCCACCAGATAGGGCGACCACTTGCCAACCGCCGACGCGAACGGCAGGCTTGGCATCATGATCTCCGGTGGACTGCTTTATTTCGCTACCATCTTCATGCTCGGCTTCGTTCTGGGCGCGATGCGTACGCTTTGGGTGATGCCCATGGTCGGCGCGGCACCTGCCCTGCTCCTCGAATTACCGGTCATGTTGCTGGCGAGCTGGCTGCTCGCGAGCCGCATCGTGCGCCGCGCTCACCTTTCGCTAGCCGCCTCGGCCGCTATGGGCGCCTTGGCATTCATACTGCTCATGACAGCCGAAGCGCTGCTCGCACTTTTCGTTTTTGATCAATGTGTTACATCGTGGATCGCCGGTCTGATGCGAATGCCCGGCTGCATCGGCCTTGCCGGGCAGGTCGCCTTCGGGCTGATCCCGTTCGTCGCGGCGCTGCGATTCAGATCAACTGATATTCGAGCCTGAGACCCGGCACCGGCCAGCGACCTCTGAAAAGTTTCCCGCTTGCCGAGCCCGTGATCCACGCCGTCTGCATGTCACTTCCGCCAAAGCAGATATTCGTCGTGATCGGATCGGGCACCGGCACATGAACATATGACCCGTCCGCGGGATCGATGACCTTGATCCCGCCGTCGAACAATGTCGCCGCGCAGATCTTGCCGTCCGCATCCAGTGCGAGACTGTCGAACCATTGCATGCCAGGCAGGTTGACCACGACACGGCCCGCCATATGCCCCGCGCCCTCCTCCGGCACGCCGGGCGCCGTCAGATTGACCGCCCAGAGCCGCTGGAGGATCGAATCCGCCCAATAGAGCGTCTTGCCATCCGGCGAGAGGCCGATCCCGTTCGGCGAGATCTGCTCATGGCGCCAGCGCGTGATGCTGCTGCCGTCCGCCTTGGCATAATAGATGCCGCCGAGCCGCCGGGTCTCGCCATCGGTATAGCCGAAGCATGTGAACCAGAAGCCGCCATGCGCGTCGAAGACAATGTCATTGGGGGCATTGAGCGGCAGCCCGTCGCAATCGTCGTAAAGCCGTTCAACTGCGCCGGTCGTCGGGTCCACGCGCTGGATATAGCCGCCCTCATAGCGCTCCGGCAGGCCCAGCTTGCCCTCTTCCTGCCAGCGTTCGGGAAAGGTGAAGGCCCCGCCATTATTGACGACATAGACCTTGCCGTCCGGGCCCATGGCCGCGCCATTGGGGCCGCCGCCAAGCTGCGCGACGATCTCGAGACTTCCATCTGGCTGCACCCGCGTCAAAGTCTGCCGCGCGATCTCGACGACCAGGACCGATCCGTCGGCCATCGCAATCGGCCCCTCGGGAAAGAGCAGCTTGTCCGTCACTTCCACGAGTTCGATCATCGCCCTCTCTCCCATCACCCTCTCCCCTATGTCGCCGGCGTTTCTCGCCGTGCGTCGAATATGGCAATCATCATAGGGCGATCCGTCAGGGCGACGCTAGTCCTTCACACGCCCCATCAAACTCCACGCCGAAAGCGCAGCCAAGGCGCCGCAAAAGGCCATGCCCAGCGCAAGGCTGAGCGACTGTCCATCGGTCAGCCGCGCGAATGATGCGACGACGATGCCAGCCACGGCCAGCTGGAAGAAACCGAGCAGCGCCGATGCCTGCCCGATGCGCTCCGGGTGAGTCGAGAGAGCGCCCGCCTGCGTCTGCGGCTGCACCACGCCCCAGCCAAAGGTGTAGAGCAATTGTGGCACGACGAGCGCGGCCCAATGATCGGGAAACGCCCGCGTCATTGCGATCATGACCAGCGGCCCGGCCAGCAACGCGAGCGTGCCGATCCGCGCGGTCCTGTCGACGCCGACACGATGCACGAGCCGGAAAGAGACGGCACCGCCCGCCATGAAACCCAGCGTCGATATAGCCAGCAACACGGCATAGCCCGCTGCGGTAAAGCCCATATGGCCGATGACGACCTGAGCCCCGGCCGCAGAGAAGAGCAATATCCCACTATAAGCAAAGGCATTTGATGCCACATAGACCATGAGCGAGCGGGCGCGCACCAGTGCTCCCAGCGATCGCATCAGGCCACGCGGATCGAGCGGCAGGCGCTTTTCCGGCGCCAGCGTCTCGGGGAAGCGGAACAGGCTGATACCGCCGACGATCACGCCCATGGCCGCCATGGCGAAGAAAGGCGCGCGGGCGCCGCCCAGCAAAACCAGAGTACCGCTGATCAGTGGCGCGGCGATGGGCATCATGCCGAACAACATGCCGATGACCGCCAGCGCCTTTGCCGCCTGTTCGCGCGGAAGCTGATCGCTCACCACGGTGCGGGCGAGCAGCACGGCCATGGCCGCGCCGAGTCCCTGCAACGCGCGCGCCGCAAGCAGCACCGCGAAGTTTGGCGCGAACGCGCCCAGCAGGCCCGCCACCGCATAGATGAAAAGGCCTGCCAGAACGACCGGACGGCGCCCCAGCGCGTCGGCAAGCATGCCGCCAACGAGCTGCGCCAGCGCGAAGGCGATCACGAACGCGCTCATCGCGGTGGGCATGCGCACCGGATCGACACCGAGCGCCCCGGCCAGCGCGGGCAGCGCAGGCGAGAGGCCATCGGTGGAGGCCGGCAGCGTCGCGGTCAGCGCCGCGAGCAGGATGATCTGGCCGATCGGCAGACGCGCTGCGCCTGCCGGGCTTGTGGATTTAAGGCCGGTCAAGCTGGACGCTTAGTTGTTGCCCGGGCTGTCGAGCTTGCCGAACTTGGCCTCGAAACCGGCAATGTCGCCGCTGGCAAGGAAGCCTGCCTGCTCGATCCAGTTATCGCGCACGATACGGCCCTTGAACGTGCCGAGATGATCGTCGACCTTGTCGATCTCGGCCGGGCCCCATGCGGCGACCTGATCGAAGCGGGTGATGCCAAGCTCGGTCAGCAGCGTGCCCAGCTTGGGGCCGACGCCCTTCAACTGCCGCAGATTGTCCGGCGCGCCCTTTGCCGCAGGAATGCCGATCGCGGTCAGCGCGGTTGCTGGCGCTTTTGCCGCAGCTTTCGCAGGTGCTTTGGCCGGCGCTTTTGCCGGGGCTTTCGCAGGCGCCGTCTTCGCCGGAACCTCGGCCGCAGTCTTTGCCGCAACCTTGACCGGCGCCTTGGCTGCGGGCTTGGCTGGCGCCTTCGCTGCTGGCTTGGCTGGCTCCTTGACCGGCTCTGCCTCGTTTTCCAGCGACGCGACGACCGTCTCGGTCAGGCCAGTCGCCTTGGCGTCGGCGGCCAGCACGTCCTCCACCTTATGCGTCACGATATCGACGAGGTCCTCGACCGCTTCGGTTGCCGCGCCGACCCCTGTCAAAGTCGTGTCGATATGCTTGCCGGTGGTGTTGCCGCGCGATCGGACCAGCCAGATGACGACCAGCACGACAAGCAGCACGAGGAGGATGAGGAGGACCATATTGGTCGGCATGTCAGGCATCCCTATATCTTGTTTTCAGGTCGCCCGGCGCGGAAATCACCTCAGCCGGACAGCTTAAAGCATAGGACGCCGCCCGCCGATTAGCCAGCGCGAGATGACCGCAACAGCGCGCACGGCGCTCATCTCGTCCACGGAAAAAATTTTTCTGTTAATCCTTTCCCTCTTGCAAATCGCAGAGGCGGCAGAACGGCGCGCGTCGCGACCCAATGACCCAAATCTGGTGCCATGAGCGGAGTCTTTTCATCGGCGAACTGAGTCCCTACTTAAGACTTTCGCCTTGCATCCCGAATCCAATGTGGCACTATCCATGGTGGTTCGGTCAGGGGGGCTACTCTACAGATTGTGTCTCTCACGACGGGCAGGAGTCCGCCGTGCGGGCGGTTTCTGCCCCGATTTCGGGGAAACGGAGCG
>Ga0247738_10000688_pt1 | contig 12332 bp, 12 predicted proteins | sample UWRJL013104B2_FD_180936 | JGI IMG/M metagenome (GOLD analysis project Ga0247738, IMG submission 180936) | Plant litter microbial communities from Arlington Agricultural Research Station in Wisconsin, United States - UWRJ-L013-104B-2 | ecosystem: Environmental > Terrestrial > Plant litter >...
AGCAATTTGTTTTTTACTTTAAAAAAGACAAATAATTATGATGAGGCTTTGGCGCAATCTGAAAAATTCACTCAGGATTTAAAAAATTTACTTAAGAGTAAAAATGTTGTTGCTCCCGAAGATGATAGTGGGGTAAATGCTTATAATTCAGTTAAAGACGCTAAACAGTTTTATGATTTAAACTTATATATCAGATTGTTTTTTTGGTGGGTTGGTATTTTTACCATAATTGCAGGTGTTGTGGGTGTAAGTAATATCATGCTTATTGTTGTAAAAGAACGAACAAAGGAAATAGGTATTCGTAAGGCCTTAGGGGCATCTCCATTTTCGATAATTTCTATGATACTTCACGAATCAATTTTTATAACCACTATTGCTGGTTTTACAGGTTTATTGGCAAGTTTGTTATTGCTGGAGTTTGTAGGGCCGATGGTGCAGAGCGAATATTTTAGAAATCCCGAAGTAGACTTTAGTGTGGCTTTAACAACACTTGTTTTACTTGTATTTGCTGGAGCCCTGGCAGGATTTTTTCCTGCATACAGAGCAGCCAAAATAAAACCTATTGTAGCACTTAGAGACGAATAACTATGTTTAATAAAGATAATTGGGACGAGATTTTACAGGCTTTAACGGCAAATGTTTTCAGAACGATTTTAACTGCGTTTGGTGTTTTTTGGGGAATATTTATCCTGGTAATTTTACTGGCTGCAAGTAAAGGCCTGGAAAACGGTGTAAAAAAAGGTTTTGACGGAATTGCCACAAACACCATGTTTATGTGGAGCCAGACAACATCAAAAGCATATAAGGGATTACCAAAAACACGTCGTTTTGACTTTAGAAATAGCGATGTTCCTGCTTTAAAAGCGGCGTTGCCAGATTTGCTGTATGTTTCTCCAAGAAATCAGCTGGGAGATTTTAACGGTACTAATAATGTAGTGCGAGGAACCAAAACTTCTTCTTTTACAATTTATGGTGATTATCCGGAGTTGATCAAACAACAGCCTATGGATATCATTAAAGGACGTTTTATAAATCAGCAGGATATTAATGATAAAAGAAAAGTTGCCATTATTGGTAAAGGAGTTATTAGTGAACTTTATGGTAAAGAAGAAGAAACAATAGGCAGTTATGTAAAAATAAATGGCATAAACTTTATGGTTGTTGGAATTTACAATTCTAAACAGCAAGGCGGAAACGCAGAACAGGAACAAAAAAATATTTTTATTCCGTTTACAACTTTTCAACAAGCATTTAATTATGGTGATAAAGTAGGCTGGATGGCCATTACAGCAAAAGACGAAACTTCGATTACAGATCTAAAACCTAAAATTTTAGAATTAATTAAAGCACTTCATTCTGTAAATCCTGCAGATGACAGAGCGGTAGGGAATTTTGATTTGTACGAACAGTTTAATAAAGTGCAAAGTTTGTTTAATATATTAAAAATCATTGCTTATTTTGTAGGAACTTTAGTACTGATTTCAGGAGTAATAGGTATTTCGAATATCATGCTTATTGTAGTTAAAGAACGTACCAAAGAAATTGGAATTCGCAGGGCTCTGGGAGCAACGCCAGCAGCTATTCGCGGACAAATTTTATCAGAATCTATATTCCTGACTATTATTTCCGGTATGTTCGGAATTGCTTTTGCAACCGGGCTTATAGCACTTTTAAATATGGCTTTAGATTCGATGCCTCCAGGCAGTGATACCATGTTTGCGAATCCAAGTGTCGATTTAGGAGTTGTATTTGTTGCTTTATTAATATTAGTGGGATCTGGTTTATTGGCAGGATTTATTCCGGCTCAAACAGCAATTAATGTAAAGCCGGTAGATGCTTTACGAACAGAATAAAATTATCAATCAAAAATAATCGAATTAAACCAAAACAAAATGAAAAAAGGAGTAACTGTAACCATTTTAATTTTTATTGCTATAGTTTTCTTTGGCGCGCTGTATTATTTATACGCTAAGAATCAAGAGTCTCCAATTGTATTTAAAACGGAGAAAGCAGAAATTAAAACGATCGTAAAAAGTACTATTGCGACGGGTAATATTCAGCCTGATGAAGAGGTTCTAATCAAGCCAAACATCTCAGGAATTATCGAGCAGGTTTATATTAAAGCAGGCGAAAAAATCAAAGCCGGAGATATGATTGCAAAAATCAGGGTTGTTGCCAATGTATCAAATGTGAGTTCTACTCAAAATCAGGTGCAGACAGCTAAAATTGCTTTAGACAATGAGGAAAAAATTTATAATAGACAGAAAACATTATTTGATAAAGATGTTATTTCTGCCAATGATTTTGATGCCGCACAATTGGCTTACACACAGGCAAAACAAAATTATCAGGCTGCAAGACAAAGTCTGGATATTGTAAAAACAGGCACAACTACATCTTTAGGAAGTTATGCAAATACCTTAATTCGCTCAACAGTAAACGGAATGGTTTTGGCGGTTCCTGTAAAAGTAGGTAATCAGGTTATTGAAAGTAATAACTTTAATGAAGGAACTACAATTGCCAGCGTTGCAGATGTTGGAAGAATGATTTTTATTGGAAAAATTGACGAATCTGAAGTTGGAAAAATAAAACTTCAAATGCCAATTGAAATTACAGTTGGAGCTATTGAAAATAAAAAATTCACGGCTGTTCTTACTGATATTGCGCCAAAAGGAGTAGTAGAAAATGGTGCTATTCAGTTTGAGATTAAAGCTTCTTTAGAAAATAAAGATGCTACTTTTATCAGAGCGGGTTTAAGTGCAAATGCTTCTATTATTTTAGAAAAAGCAGATAAAGTTTTAGCCATCAAAGAATCATTGGTGCAATTTGACAAAAAAACACAAAAACCTTATGTTGAAATAGAAACTGCTCCTCAAAAATTTCAAAGAAGAGATTTAGTTTTAGGAGTTAGTGATGGAATTTATGTTCAGATTAAAAGCGGAATTAAAGCTTCGGATAAAATTAAAATCTGGAATCAGGGTTTGATTACTGAGGGAGAAGGAGAAAAAAAATAATCTGAAAACGTAAAGGTTCTTTTGGTTTTTAAAAAATGTTAAATTTGCGTAGTGTCTTTGCTATGCTTCATCTTAAAAATATGAAAATAAATAAATATAATAGTCTTATTGTTGCTTTGTTATTTGGGTTAGGTTTATCTGCTCAGACACAACCAAAGCAATGGACACTTGAAGAATGCGTGAGATATGCATTAGATAATAATATCACAATTAAACTATCTGAGTTAGATGTAAAAAGTGCTGATATTGATAAAAAAGGTGCTTTAGGAAGCTATCTTCCATCGGTAAGCGGGAGTGCTTCACACTCTTGGAATATTGGTTTGAACGTTAACCCGGTTACCAATATTGCTACAACTCAAACCACACAATATTCATCTTTGGGACTTAATGCCGGTGTTGATATTTACAAAGGCTTACAAAATCAAAATGCTTATCGAAGAGCTAAACTTTCCATAATTGCATCACAATATCAATTGCTAAAAATGCAGGAAGATATTTCGTTGAATGTTGCTAATGCGTTTTTAGAAATTCTTTTTAACAAAGAAAATTTAAAAGTAAAGAAAGAACAATTGGCGATTGATGAAAAACGATTTGCGAGATCTGAAGAAATGGTAAACGCAGGAACAATTCCGCGTGGAGATTTATTCGATTTGAAAGCTACAGTGGCAACAGATCAACAGGCAATTATTGTTGCCGAGAATAGTTTGTTGATTTCTAAGTTAAGTTTGGCGCAGCTTTTACAACTTAAAGAATTTGCAGATTTTGATGTAATCGACGACACCAATGCAAAAGATGAGAATAATATCATGGCACAAACCCCAATTGATATTTACAATAAAGCGAAAGAAATAAGAACCGAGGTGAAATTAGCACAAACGAATCTTGAGATTGCAGAAAAAAGTGTTGCAATTGCAAGAGGCGCATATCAGCCAACGCTTAGAGGTTTTTATCAATTTAGTACCAGTGCAAGTTATAGTGACAGGCTTACGGGAGTTGATGCCAATAATAATCCTATTTATGTAGCTCCGGATCCTGTTTTGGATCAGTTTAGTGATAACAAGGGACATAATTTTGGTTTTCAATTAAGCGTTCCAATTTTTAACGGCTTCACGGTTAAAAATAATGTGGAAAGAAGTAAAGTAAGTTTAGAGAAATCTAAAATAGATTTAGAGCAAAAAAGTTTAGATTTGCAACGTAATGTTTACACCGCTTTTACAGATGCTAAAGGAGCTTTGAATGCTTATGAATCTTCTACTGTAACTTTAGAGGCAAGACAGCAGGCGTACAACTATGCAAAAGAAAAGTACGATGTAGGTTTGATGAATTCATTTGATTTTACGCAAGCACAGACATTGTTAACAAACGCACAGTCAGATGTTATCAGAACGAAATATGATTACATGTTCAAAATAAAAATACTTGAATTTTACTTTGGAATTCCAATTGTTCCAATTATCGCAAAATAATTTATTATGTCAAAAAAAACAGTTTATTTCTTAGTCGGAGGCGCAATAGTTGTCATTGCAATTTTAGTTGGTCTTTCGAAATCAGGAGTAATAGGGAATAAAGATGAAGGTAAAGAAGTAGAAATTACAAAAGTAGTTGCCTCAACTATTGTCGAAACAGTTTCGGCAACAGGTAAAATTCAACCGGAAATCGAAGTTAAAATCTCACCTGAAGTTTCGGGTGAGATTATTTTATTAAATGTAAAAGAAGGTCAGGTTGTTAAAAAAGGCGATTTATTAGTCAAAATAAACCCGGATTTATATACCTCAAGTTACAATCGTTCAGTATCTAATTTATCTGGAAGTAAAGCCGGATTAAGTCAGTCTGAAGCATCTTTTAAAGAAGCAAAAGCAAGCTACGAACGTAATAAAATATTATATGATAAAGGTGTTATTTCAAAATCTGACTGGGATAAAGCCATAGCCTCTTTTGAAGTAGCAAAAGCGACTAAACAGAATGCGTATTTTACGGTTCAAAGTGCTTCTGCATCTGTAAATGAAGCAAAAGACAATCTTGGTCGTACTACAATTTACGCTCCTGCAGATGGAACAATTTCAGTATTAAATGTAGAGCTAGGAGAACGTGTTTTGGGAACGCAGCAAATGGCGGGAACAGAACTTTTAAGAGTTGCCAACTTAAACAATATGGAAGTTGAAGTTGATGTAAATGAAAATGATATTGTAAAAATCAAAATAGGTGACGAAGCAAATGTTGAAGTAGATGCTTATTTAAAAAAGAAATTCAGAGGTGTTGTAACCAGTATTTCTAACTCTGCAAGTACAACTTTAACATCAGATCAGGTTACGAATTTTAAAGTAAAAGTTAGAATTTTAAAAGAATCATATCAGGATTTATTAGAAGGTAAGCCAAATACATATTCTCCTTTTAGACCTGGAATGACAGCTACAGTTGATATTATTACAAAAACAAAAACGAATGTTTTGGCAGTCCCAATTAGTTCTGTTGTCGTAAAATCAGATACAACTGCGGTTAAGGATTTTAAAGTAGAAGATCCAAACGAAGATAAAAAAGCCACTCCGAAAAGCGATAAAAAATTCGAATGTGTTTTTGTAAAAGTAGGAGATAAAGCTAAAATCAAAATCATAAAAACAGGTATTCAGGATGATACCAATATCGAAGTAATGTCTGGCTTAAAACTTGGAGATGTTGTTATTACAGGTCCTTATACAACTGTTTCTAAAGAATTAAATTCTGGAGATAAAGTAAAGCTTAAGAAAGCGGATGCACCCAAAAAATAAACACGAATTTCACAAATTGACACAAATTTTAATGTTTAGCTTCGTTTGTGAAATTAATTCCACAAACGAATTAGTGACAATTCGTGAAATTCGTGTTTGAAATTAATCTATATATTTGTTGCAGAGGAAAAAGCCTTGCATACATAATAATTAACTTTTAAAATATAAATACATTGTCTTTTATTCTCAATATCGAAACAGCTACAAAAAATTGTTCAGTATCCATTGCAAAAAATGGAGAAACTATTGTATGTAAAGAAATTGCAGAAGAAGGCTATTCGCACGCCGAAAAACTACACGTTTTTATTGAAGAAATAATTGCAGAGGCCAAAATCTCAGTTCAGGATTTAGATGCAATTGCAGTAAGTCAGGGGCCGGGATCTTATACTGGTTTACGAATTGGAGTTTCGGCAGCAAAAGGATTATGTTTTGCCTTAAATATTCCGTTAATCGCTGTTGATACTTTGCAAACTTTAGCATCTCAGGCCAAAGTTTCTGATGGGAAAATAATCCCAATGCTTGATGCCAGAAGAATGGAAGTGTACAGCGAAATTTTTAATGCTAATTTAGAAATTGAAAGGGAAATCCTTGCAGAAGTTATTGACGAAAATTCATTTGCAGCTTTTACTGAAACCATTTATTTTGTTGGTGATTGTGCCGAGAAATGCAAACAGGTTTTAACAAAAGAGAATTTTGTGTTTTTAGAAGACATTAAATATCCTTCGGCTTCGGCTATGAGTAAAATCAGTTTTGATAAATATCAAAAAAGCGACACTGTAGATGTCGCTTATTTTGAACCTTATTATTTAAAAGATTTTTTGATGGCACCTCCATCAAAAAAATAATAAAACCTTTTTATTTTTGAAGTGTAAACGGCTGGATTGCAATTCCTGCTTCGTCCAAAGCTGTTTTGCAATTTTCTAAAGTTTCAGAAAAGACAGCTCCGTAATTTGCATTAGTTGCCCAGGGACGTACAGCAAACTCTACAGAGCTTGTAGTCAGATTTTTAACAAAAACTTCAGGTACAGGCATTTTTAGCACTTTTGGGTTTTTATTTAAAACATCTAACAAAATATCTTTTGCTTTTTTTATGTCAGAATCATAAGAAACTGCAAAAGTCAAATCTGCTCTTCTTTCTCCCTGCATCGAGTAATTAATAATTGTTCCGTTAGATAAAGCGCCATTTGGCACAAAAACCGTTTGGTTATTCCCCGTAAGCATTTTTGTTACAAAAATCTGAATTTCCAGAACTGTCGCAATAACACCTTGTGCCTCAATAGTATCTCCAACTTTAAAAGGTTTAAAGAGAATAATAAGCATTCCGCCGGCAAAATTAGAAAGTGAACCTTGCAGTGATAAACCCACTGCAAGACCCATTGCTCCCAAAATAGCAACAAATGAAGATGTTTCAATTCCGAGTTTTGAAATAAATGTTATAAACAGTAAAACGCGTAATGCCCAAAGCAATATATCAGCAAGAAATTTGGTTAATGTAGGATCCAGATTTCTCTTAATCATTACCTTTCTAATGATTCGGTTAATCAGTCGTATGGCGTACAAACCAACAAATAAGATTAAAATTGCTGAAATTAATTTAGGAGAATAGTCGAGTAATACCTCGATAAATCTGGTGGCGTAATTGCCAATCTGGTTCGAATTGATGTCCATTTTATAAGAATAAAAAAACCTTCCCAAAAGAGAAGGTGGTATTAGATTTTGCAAATATATAGATATTTCCTTTTATAAGAAATAAATGTCGATTGTTATTCTGTTGCAGGTGGCTTATTGATAATTTCTTCTGTTGTAGTTGTTGTTTCTTCGCTTAAATCGACAATAGTTTTTGTAGTTGTAGTTTTGGCTTCACCGGTAAATTCGCCTGCTTTTTCTTTTACAGAATCGATCACATCACTAATTGAATCAGAGGCTTTTTCAACGAATTCGCTTGCAATATCTTTAGCCTGACTGACATACTCTGTAGCACTATCAATTATTGGTTCTGAAACTTCTTTTGCTTTTGCGAAAGTTTCTTCTGCAAAAGTTTCCGCTTTATTTAACGGAGCGGCTTCTTCTTTTGCCTGCTCAAAAGCGTCTTCTGCTTTATTGGCTAAATCAACACTTGTTTCTTTGGCTGAGCCAAATAAATTCTTAAAAAATGAAGTTAATCCCATAGTTTTCAGGTTTTGATTAGTTTAGAATACAATATTAACCAATTTTACTACACTATGATATTAATTGAAAAAATAATTTACTGATAATTAAATAGATACAAATAAAAAAGCATCCCAATTGAGATGCTTTTTTCTAACTATATAGTTATAATTATGCGTTTATAGCTTCAACTTTAATAGCTTCATCATTTAGCATGCTTTTCAGCATATTTTCGATTCCGCTTTTTAAAGTAAAAGTAGATGATGGGCATCCGCTGCAAGCTCCCTGCAAAATTACTTTTACTGTTTTATCATCTTCATTATAAGAATCAAATGCAATATTTCCGCCATCGGCAGCAACTGCAGGTTTTACGTATTCTTCCAGAATGTTAATGATTTGTTGTGAAGTAACATCCAGTTTATCGAAATTTTCATCTTTTGTTACATCATTTTTTGTAGCAACTTCAATTAAATTTTCATCTAAAACAGTCCCTCCATTTTCGATAAATTGTTTGATGAATGTTCTTACTTCTAATGTAATTTCCTGCCAGTCATTGATATCGTATTTCGTTACCGAAATGTAATTTTCATCAATAAAAACTTCTTTTACATAAGGAAATTTAAATAATTCTTTTGCTAAAGGAGAAGAAGCCGTCTGATCGATATTTTTATATTCAACCGGATTTTTAGTCAACATTCTGCTTACAACAAATTTTAATGCCGATGGGTTTGGAGTTGTTTCTCCATAAACTGTAATAGGCTGTTTTTTTGTTTTGGTTTCGTCGATATTGATAATAACGCCGCCTTTTTCTACAAAAGCTTCAATTTGCTCTGCTACAGCATCTTTTACATCATCCCATTCTACAATGCTATATCTTTCTATAGCAATAAAGTTTCCGGAAATGTAAACTGTTTTTACAAACGGCAAATAAAATAACTGTTGTGCCAATGGTGATGCCTGGGCTTCATCAATATTTTTGAATTCAAAATTTTGATTTTGGGTAATAAAATCCTCAAATTCAAATTTTAAAATAGTCGGATTTTGAGTCTCCTTTATAGTGATTTTCGTCATGATTTAAATTTTTACAAATTTAGTAAAGTTATTTTCTACTAATACCTATATTTGATTTTTTAATAAAATAATTAAGACTCTTTTCATATTAATCGTATTAAAATTCCAGAGTCATTAATTTATTTCGATACGACTGTTCTTATTATGTTTAAAATCAGAGTTTTATATTTTATTTTTTTAACTTCTTTTTTTTGTTATTCACAGGAAGGACTGCCTGTTTATTCTGATTATTTGTCGGATAATTATTATTTAATTCACCCTTCGATGGCCGGTGCGGCGAATTGTGCCAAGATAAGATTGACCGCGAGAAAGCAATGGTTTGGTCAGGATGATGCACCTTCACTTCAAACGTTAAGTTTTAATGGAAGAATTGGCGAAAGATCAGGGGCAGGAATTATTGTTTTTAATGATAAAAACGGATATCATTCTCAAAAAGGGTTGAAACTTACTTACGCACATCATATTATGTTTTCGAGAGATGAAATAGATTTAAATCAGCTTTCGTTTGGTATTAGTGGAGGAGTTATTCAGAATCAATTGGATGAAACACAATTCGGAACTACTTTTGATCCTATTGTTTTTGGTGCAATTCAAAAAGATTCTTATTTTAATGTTGATGTTGGCGCTTCCTATAACTTTATGGATTTTTATGCTCATGCTACTGTTCAGGGTTTACTTGAAACCAGAAGAGAAATCTATACAGATTATGAAAGCGATAATTTAAGAAAGTTTTTATTGAGCGCAGGGTATGTTTTTGGTAAACATGAAAACATTACCTGGGAACCTTCTGTTTTGTTTCAGTTATTTGATCAGACAAAAGAGAAATCTCTTGATATGAATTTAAAAGTATACAAGAATATGGACTTTGGAAGTCTTTGGGCGGCATTGTCGTACAGAAGAAGTTTTGATGGCGCGCAATATAGTTTAGGAAACGGCGTACAATCTCAAAAACTGCAATATATAACACCAATTATAGGTGTAAATTATAAAAATTTCATGTTTGCTTACACCTATTCGCAAGTTACGGGAGATGTGAAATTTGATACAGGTGGTTATCACCAAATTACTTTAGGAATCAATTTATTTTGTACAAAGGAACGTTACGATTGTAACTGTCCGGCAATTAATTAAAACTTTTTTATCATGCTTATTAAATCTGTAAACGGAAAATCTCCTGTAATACCTGAAGATTGTTATGTTGCCGAAAATGCAACTATTGTTGGCGATGTTACTTTTGGAGATTCCTGCAGCGTTTGGTTTAATGCTGTAATTCGTGGTGATGTTCACTTCATTAAAATAGGGAATAAGGTAAATATCCAGGATGGCGCTATTATTCATTGTACTTATCAAAAACATCCAACCATTATTGGAAATAATGTTTCAATTGGTCACAATGCAATAGTTCACGGCTGTACGGTCCATGACAATGTTTTAATAGGAATGGGTGCTATTGTAATGGATAATTGCGTGATAGAAAGTAATTCTATTATTGCCGCCGGTGCTGTTTTAACTCAAAACACAGTTGTAACCTCAGGAAGTATTTGGGCAGGAGTTCCGGCCAAAAAGGTAAAAGATATAGACCAATCCAATTTTGCAGGCGAAATTGAACGAATTTCTAATAATTACGTTATGTATTCGGGATGGTTCAAGAATGAATAAATTCCAAAAAATAAAAATTCCAAATTCTAATATGCGTGAAGCTTTTGGAATTTGGAATTTTTATTTTTTTGGAATTTAAAATTACAAGTTGATCCTTTCAAAGAAAGCATTTTTATAACTTTCACTAATCGGAATCCGTTTGTCACTTATCAAAACCTTATTTTTCTGGATAGATTTGACATGTTTTATATTGATGATATAAGACCTGTGAATTCTTGAGAATCCTTTGCTGGAAAGCAGATTCTCTAATTTGATTAAACTAATTAAGGTTAAAGTAAATTTATTATCTGTAGTATATATTTTTACGTAATCTTTTAAACCTTCGATAAATAAAATATCAGCAAAATTCATTTTTACATTTTCATATTCAGCCCTGACAAACATAAAATCCTGTTCTAATTCCGGAGCTGTAGTATTTTCGGAAATGGCCTGAGATGCTGCTGTTGGATTGAAAATTTGTTGTGCTCTTACTACTGATTTTAAAAAGCGATGAAACGGAATTGGTTTTACCAAATAATCAACTGCGCCCAGATTGAATCCTTCAACTGCATAGTCTGAATAGGCAGTTGTGAAAATGATTAAGGGCTTTTTTTCAATAGTATTTAAAAATTCTATTCCCGAAAAATGTGGCATCTGTATATCCAGAAAAATCAAATCAATATTGGTTTGATTGATGAAGGAAACGGCGTCAATCGCATTGTTGAAAGTGCTTACCAATTCTAGCGAATCTACTTTTCGAACAAAATCTTCTAATAATTCAACCGCTAAAGGTTCATCGTCTATAATTACACATTTCATTTGCTCGGAATTAGATTTTTAAATTTGTTTTTGGCAGTCAAAAGTAGTTTGGAACCAGTAAATTAAGTTTTAAAATTATCATAAATTACCGTTTTATTTATCATAAATCTATGCTTTTACAGTAATGGTTTTGCTTAATGTGTAACCATCTGTCAAATTACCTGTTAAAGTACCTAATTCATCAGATAAGCTGTCTGAAAAAACATTGTCGGATGTGTTTGAAGTGTCAGCCTGACCATGAGAAGCATAATTTGTACTTGAATATACTTCACTGGCAACATTTTCAGGAAATGCGATTTGCGTTACCAGTAATGAAGAACCTGAAGCACTTAAAACTTCAACATGTATATGTGGAGCACGACCTTGATACCAGCCTGGAAAAATTGAAATAAACGAAACTTCTCCATTAGCGTCTGAAGTTTGTCTTCCTCTTAAAAAATGGACAGACGTGTAATCTGTTTGCTGCATGGAAGTTCCTCCGTATTCAGAATAATTTCCGTCTTTATCACAATGCCAAACATCAACTAAAACACCTTCTAATGGTGCACAATCTTTGTTTTGGTTTTCAATAGTTAAATTGATCAGCAATGCGACCCCAATTCGGTCTGATTTTATATTTTCTAAAACTAACTGACTTGGTGTTTTTATAGGAAATGGACCTTTGGTTTCAGAAGGAGAAACGGTACAGCTTCCATCAGCAGAAGTATTATCGTCATTGTCGCTTTTAGAACAAGATTCTAATATTTTTGTAGCTGTTGCTAATGAAGCAATCCCTAAAATACTATTTCGAATGAATTTTTTTCTATCCATAATCCTTATTATTAACTTATTGCTGTTTGAATTTTATCTAGTTTTAAATTTAAGTGCACGCGGTAAT
>Ga0247738_10000690_pt1 | contig 12314 bp, 10 predicted proteins | sample UWRJL013104B2_FD_180936 | JGI IMG/M metagenome (GOLD analysis project Ga0247738, IMG submission 180936) | Plant litter microbial communities from Arlington Agricultural Research Station in Wisconsin, United States - UWRJ-L013-104B-2 | ecosystem: Environmental > Terrestrial > Plant litter >...
GTTTGCCGTCGTCTCGCAGCTACCCGGATTTCTCCCCCGTTCCTTCGTCTTTGCGCACGACCACGCTGCGATTGTGCGGCGTCTTTTGCCAGAAGAACGGGTTGGACCGCAGTTCGAAGACGGCACGCCAGGCGGCATAGGATACCATGATCCAGTAAGCGGGAATGAACAGCCATTTCTTGCCGACCTGCCGCAATTCGTGGTCGATCATCGCCGAAGCGCCGAGCACCAGGAAAACGATATAGCTGCCGAAGATGTTGGCCAGGTCGATCGCCAGAAGCAGACATTGCAGCAGGGTCACGTTGTCGGCCGGGTTTTCCAGCATGGCGGCCGCCGAGATCGCAAACATCACAAAGATCGCCGGATGGGTGAGCGAAGACACCAGCATGCCGCCGACCATCAGTTGGAAGGCAAGAAAGGCGCGCAGTCCCATTTCGCGGCGGGTGACCATCGGCTCGCGCATCATCACCAGCCAGGTCTGCAGCCAGCCCTTGAACCAGCGGGTGCGCTGTCCCAGCCACACTTTGAGACCGGTCGGCGCGTCCTCGAGCGTCGGGCGGTCGATGACGTCGGAGCGATAGCCGCAGCGGTGGAGCCGCATGCCGAGATCGGCGTCCTCGGTGACGTTGAACGGATCCCAGCCGCCGACCGCACGCAGCACTTCAGTGCGGAAATGGTTGGAGGTGCCGCCCAGCGGCAGCGGCATGCTGTAATTGGCCAGCGCCGGCAGCAGGCGACGAAAGAGCGCCGAGTATTCGAGCGCAAACAGCGCGCTGATCCAGCTGTCGCGGCCGTTGGCGATCACCAGCGGCGCCTGCAGGCAGGCGACGGCGGGCGGCGAGGAGGCAAATTTCGCATAGGCTTCGCGCAGTTGCAGCGGGTGCGGCCGGTCCTCGGCGTCGTAAATCGCGACGAAGGCGCCGCGGGCGCCGGATAGCGCATAGCTCAGCGCCTTGGGCTTTGTGCGCGGCGGCATCGGCGGCACTTCGACGATCTCGAAATGCGCCGCCGGCTCCGCGGCCTTGAGCGCTGCGATGGTCGGGGCATCGTCCGCCTCGCAGACCAGCTTGATGTCGAGCTTCGAGGCTGGCCAGTCGAGCCGGCTCAGCGCCCGGATCAGTTGTTCGGCCACCGGCGCTTCACGGTAGAGCGCCACCATTACCGTGTAGACCGGCGGCGGTCCATCGGGGGTTGGCGGCAGCGGTGGCGGGCCGTGGCGACGCTGATGGTTGAGCGCCGCAATCCGGAACAGCAGGGCGGAAAAATACAGCAGTGACAGGCAGACATGAAATGACAGAAACGCATCACTGGGCGAGAGCGCCAGCAGCGCCACGAAGAGGCTGACCGCGATGCCCAGAAAGAACCCCTGCCGCCCGGCAAGCACGATCCGGGCGGACAGGTTCGGCGAGGTTTCGAACAGCGCCTGCACCGTCGCCTGAGCTCGCTTTGTCGCACCCGCCTGCCACACGGCGCCGCGGATGCGCGACGGGGCGGCGATGGCCATCTGCTGGCGCAGTTCCGGCATCCTTTCAAGGCTGTCCAGCAGTTGCGGTACGCGCAGGGCTTCCGGGGCGATGACCGTCACAGGCATTTTCTGCGCATTGGCCACCTGGATCAAAATCGGACATTGCAGCTGCGTATCGATGCCGGCCCGGTCTATCACCCGATCGGCAGCAATCGAATCGAGATAGGGCAGTCCCACCAGCCGCGCCATGCCGGCATAATAGGCGTCCTCGCGCATGCCGCCGCCAAACAGCAGCTCCTGCTCGATCGTCGTGCCGTGGCGGACCGCACGCTCGACCATCCGGGCAATCCACGGCTTGCCGATCCCCATCCGCCGCAGCACCTGCGCCTCGGCCGCATGCGCCGAAAGCACGGCGTCGGCCGGATCGCGGTCCTGTGCCGCGCCGCCAACAATCGCAATGCTTCCCCCTAAGGCAGCCGTCTCCGGCTGCGCACCGTATTCCCCGGCTCGCATGCTTCTGCTAAATCACCCTTAAGAGTGCGCTGATCGTCAACCCCGGAATGGATCATAATGATACGAGGAATTCTTGCATCCCTGCGTTTCTGGGGGTTTCGCGCGGTATTGGCGCTACCGGTTCTGGCCGCTGGCGCCACCACCGGTTTAGCCCAGCCGGCGCCCGGCGACATGCCGGTGCTGTTTGATGCTCGCGAACGCCTGCCGAAGCCGGACATTTCGGCTGTTCTGCGCGTTCGCTTCCTCACCTCGACCGATTTTCCGCCATTGAATTTCATTGATCAGACCGGCAGGCTCTCCGGCTTTCATATCGATCTCATCCGTGAGATCTGCGCCGAACTGCATGTCGAGGCGAAATGTCAGATCCAGGCCATGCCCTATGCCGACCTGCAGAGGGCACTCTCACAGGGCAACGGAGAGGCGGTCGTCGCTGGCGTCGCGGTCACCGATCCGCTGCGCCAGCAGTTTGCCTTTACGCGCCCCTATATGGTTTTGCCCGCCCGCTTCGTCCGCAACCGCATGGCTAAACTCGAAGGCGAACGGGCCAGTGCCCTGTTCGGTCGCCCTGTCGGCGTCGTCAGCGGCACCGCCCACGAGGCGATGCTGAAAGCTTTTTTCCCGGATATCAAGGCGGTCGGCTTCGAAAGCCGCGAGGCGATGCTTGCGGCGCTGACGAAGGCGAATGTCGATGCCGTCTTCTCCGACGGTCTGCAACTGTCTTTCTGGGCTGCAAGCCCCGCCTCCGACAACTGCTGCGCCCTGTTCGACGGTCCTTTCGTCTCCGAGCGGTTCCTGGGCGAAGGGCTGACCATCATGCTGCGCAAACAGGATGCAGCACTTGCCACGGCCTTCGACAACGCCCTCTCCAGCCTGTCGCGAGACGGCCGGCTGCAGGAAATCTACCTGCGCTACTTTCCCCACGGCCTGTACTGAGCTTGCCTGCGGTCAACTGCCGAGATGCAGCACGATCTCGCGGCGGTGCGGGCGGTCACGGTGCTCGAACAGATAGAGGCCCTGCCAGGTGCCGAGCAGCATCCGCCCGGCGCTGACCGGAATGCCGATCGACACCTGGGTCAGGGCAGATTTGATATGGGCCGGCATGTCGTCCGGGCCCTCGTCGCGGTGAATCAGATAGGTCATGGCCGGGTCGCTGGCCGGCGGCACCAGGCGGGCGAAGAAGCTCTTCAGATCGCGCTGGACGTCGGGATCGGCGTTTTCCTGAATCAGCAGCGAGCAGGAAGTGTGGCGCACGAAGACGGTGAGCAGGCCGGCGGCGCGGTCATCGCCAAGCGATTGGGAAATAAAATGCTGCGCCTGGTCGGTGAATTCGTAAAGCCCCTGCCCGCGCGTGGAGATCGTCAGCATTGTTTGCGGCATGCGGGTCCTTTTTCGTAGGCGAGAAAGCCATCATCCCTTCATTTTGCCGCAAGAAGTCTGGCCATGGAAGCCCTCGCCAATTCCCGCACGGCAGGCGCCGTGACATCCGGCCGGCAATGGCGGAAAACCGCTTCACACTTTGTCGGCAATTGCTCTAGTGTCGCGGCAAAACATTCCGGGAGGATTCTGATGACCGAAATCGCAAGCCTGATCGACACCCTTGCCGCCCAGGAGCGGGCGCTTGTGTTTCCGACCTTCGACGAGGATGCAGCCCTTGAAATCGGCGTCCAGCTGGTAACCGCTGCACGGCGCGAGGATGCCCCGGTGGTCATCGACATCCGCACCCCGGACCGGGTGCTGTTCCACGCAGCCCTACCCGGCTCGACCCCGGACAACGATCACTGGGCACGGCGCAAGAGCAACGTGACCCTGCGCTATCACCGCGCCTCGATGCGGGTCGGCGAAGCCATGCGCGCCAAAGGCCAGGTGGTCGGCCCCGATCTCGGGCTCGACCCACTCGACTTCGCCAATCACGGCGGCAGTTTTCCGGTGCGCATCAAGGACTCGGTTGTCGTGGCTGCCATTACCGTCTCGGGACTGGCCTCGATCGACGACCACAACATGATCGTCGCGGTGCTCAGCGAATATCTGGGCGTGCAGGCAGTGTAGGTCGCTCCGGCACAAGGGCAAGTTTCGCTCTCTACGCGCATAACGCAGGGCAGATGGGGTAACGCCATAGCACTCGATCCCGCCAGCGCCTCACCCAGCCGCCGGCCGCAAATGATCGGCCGCCGCGCGCAGCACGGCGTCCGTCACAGTCCGCAGGGCCGGAGCTACCGCGCGGCTCCAGTGCCAGTAGAGCGGCACGTCGAAGGGTACGCCGAGCGGCGCCAGCCGGCCTTCGGCGATGGCGTCTGCGGCCAGGATTTCCGGGTTCATCCCCCAGCCAAGACCCGCCAGCGCCGCATCGACGAAGGCCTGCGACGATGGCAACCAGTGGGTCGGCGGGTAAATGTCGCGACCGAATTCCTGCCGGGCCCAGGCAGCCTGCAGGCTGTCCTTGGCGTTGAAGGTGATGCACGGCGCCGCCGCCAACGCGTCCGCGTCGACTCCGTCGGGGCACCAGCGGGCGACGAAGGCCGGGCTGGCGGTGGCGATATAGCGCAGCGATCCGAGTGCCCGCCGGTCGCAGCCCTGGACGCTGCCGGCAAAACCGCTGACCGAGGCGCGCACCTCGCCGCGCCGCAGCCATTCCATGCTGTGGTCCTGATCGTCGAGCACCAGGTCGAACAGCGTGTCGGGCGCGGCCGCCATCGCCGCCACGAACCACGTGGCAAGGCTGTCGGCATTGACGGCAAGCCGGATCGTTGGCATCGCGCCTTCTTCGCTCGGAAGCGCAAGGTCGGCGCGCAGGGCCTGTTCCAGCAGGCCGACTTCTTCCGCGTGCCGGAACAGCCGGGCGCCGGCCACAGTCGGCGTCGCCGGCTGGCCGCGCACGATCAGCAGCGTGCCCAGCCGCTCCTCCAGCGCCTTGATGCGCTGCGAGATCGCCGACGGGGTCACGTGCAGATGCTGGGCGGCGCGTTCGAAACTGCCGGTGCGGATGACGGCGGCTATCGCCTCCAGATGGGCTTGATCCAACATTCGTAAGTTCCGCTAATCTAAGACGATATTATTTAATTTCTCTAATCTTGAGCGCCCGGCTAGTCAACGGCATCGAAAACAGGAGTTGCGATGCCCACCGCCTATCTCTCCGGCCTGCTGCTGGGACTGAGCCTCATCCTTGCCATCGGCGCCCAGAATGCCTTCGTGCTGCGCCAGGGGCTGAAGCGCGAGCACGTGTTCTGGATCTGCCTCACCTGTGCGGTATCCGATGCGCTGCTGATCGGGTTCGGCGTCGGCGGCTTTCGAGGCACCGCCACTGTCGCGCCGTGGATTCTGCCGCTGTTGCGTTATGGCGGCGCCCTCTTCCTGCTGGTCTACGGCCTGCGCAGCGCCCGCGCCGCCTATCGCGGCGGCGGCAACCTGGATCCGGCGCCGCAGGAGACGAGCAGCCTGCGCGCCGCCATGCTAACCTGCCTGGCGCTGACCTGGCTGAACCCGCATGTCTATCTCGATACTGTCGCCTTGCTCGGCTCGATCTCGACCCAGTATCCGGGCCGCGAAACCGCCTTCGGTCTGGGCGCGGCCAGCGGGTCCTTCCTGTTCTTCTTCACCCTCGGCTACGGCGCCCGCCTGTTGCGGCCGCTGTTTGCCAAGCCGTTCGCATGGCAGGTGCTGGACGCGCTGATTGCCGTGGTGATGATCGGCATAGCCGCGCGGCTGGTGGCAATGGAGTGAGCAAAATCAGAACGCCGGAATGCCGCGGCGCTGCCAATCGCTGCGGGGAATAGGCTGCCCGACATCGAAGGCAAAGGTCTCGACCTTGGTCGCGCCGGCGTTCAGCGTGCAGCGGAAACTCAGTGCATACCATTCGCCATCGGCACGGAAAGCCGCGTCGCGCGCATCCCATACCGTGCCCTTCACCTGGCTGGTGTAAGGGATGAATTCCGGGCTGTAGCGGGCATGGCGCAACTGTTCACGCAGTTCGGTTGCGCAGAGCTGCACGGTGCGCTGGCCAGGCGTCGTGGAGCCGATGGCGGTTGTTGCCACCGGATCGACCGACTGCCTGGTCGAAAACAGCGTCTTTGCCTCTGTCAACACGGTCTGCGCTTTTTTCGGCGACATCACCGGCTTCGGCGTTGGCATTGGCACCGTCGTTTCGGGCGGCAGACCCGCCGCCGTTCCTTCCACCGCGGCGTCGAGCCCGGCAGCACCGAGCGCCGACAGCACCGACACGTCAGCGTCCGGCACGACCGCGCCGTCCGGCAAGGCTGTGCCCGGCGCTGGCACGTCGCTGGGCTTGTCGGCCGCGCCTGCGTCTTCGGCAACTGCTTCCTCGGTCGCCGGCGGCCGGGTATCCTCTGCCGGTTCGTCGGCGGTTTCCGCGGGCTCGGTCTGGCCTTCAACCGAAGCATCACCGTCTTCGGATTTGCGCGGTCCGCCCTCGTTTTCGCCGAACTCGAACACCGGCTTCAGCACCCGCTGTGGGCCTTTGGTTTCCTGCTGGTCCGCAGCCTGTTCGTTCTCCGTTGGCGAGGTTTCCGGAGGGGCCTGCTCTGGCGGCGGCGGTTCAGGCGGCTTCGGCGGCTCGACCGGCTTTTCCTCCAACGGTGGCGCCGCAGGCTGCGGTGGTTCCGCAGGTTTTTCCTCGGGAGGCTTTTCCGCAAGTGCCGGCGGCGCAGGCTCGGGCGGCTTATCCTCGGCCTCGGCCGACGGCGGCGGCGCGGCCGGCTGTTCTTCCGCCTGCGGCTCAGGCGGCTTTTCCTCGGGCTTTTCCGGTTCGGGCGGCGGCGGCTCAGCCTTCGCCTGTTCCTCCGCCTTCGGCTCCTCGGGCTTCGCTTCCTCGGGCTTTGGCTCTTCCTCCGGTGGCGGTACCAGTTCGACCGCCACGCTTTCCGGCGGCGGCGCATCGGGAAGCGGCACGCGCACGCCGAAAATCAGCAGTGCGGCAAAAACAGCATGCACCAGAGCGGACGCAAATATGCCCCAACCGATTTTGCGCGTGGATGACTTGGCTAACTGCTGCATTGCGAAATCAGTACACCGGGCTCAAAAAGGGACCAAATCAATTAGCCGACAGAACGCAAAAATCCGGCAGCCTTGCGACCGCCGGATCTCAAAATCCCGATCGAACCGCCAAACTTAGCTGTCGAGGAACGAGCGCAGCTTGCGGCTGCGGCTCGGGTGCTTCAGTTTGCGCAGCGCCTTGGCTTCGATCTGGCGAATACGTTCGCGCGTCACCGAGAACTGCTGGCCCACTTCTTCCAGCGTGTGGTCGGTGTTCATGCCGATGCCGAAGCGCATGCGCAGAACACGTTCTTCACGCGGCGTCAACGAGGCCAGAACCCGGGTCGTCGTTTCGCGCAGGTTCGCCTGGATGGCGGCGTCGATCGGCAGCAGCGCGTTCTTGTCCTCGATGAAGTCGCCGAGATGCGAATCTTCCTCGTCGCCGACCGGCGTCTCGAGCGAGATCGGTTCCTTGGCGATCTTCAGCACCTTGCGCACTTTTTCGAGCGGCATCGCCAGCTTTTCGGCCAGCTCTTCCGGGGTCGGCTCGCGGCCGATCTCGTGCAGCATCTGGCGCGATGTGCGGACGATCTTGTTGATCGTCTCGATCATGTGCACCGGAATGCGGATGGTGCGCGCCTGGTCGGCGATCGAACGGGTGATCGCCTGACGGATCCACCAGGTCGCATAGGTCGAGAACTTGTAGCCGCGGCGGTATTCGAACTTGTCCACCGCCTTCATCAGGCCGATATTGCCTTCCTGGATCAGGTCGAGGAACTGCAGGCCGCGGTTGGTGTACTTCTTGGCGATGGAAATCACCAGACGCAGGTTGGCCTCGACCATTTCCTTCTTGGCGATGCGCGCCTCGCGCTCGCCCTTCTGCACCATCGACACGATGCGGCGGAATTCGGCGATCGAGATGCCGGTTTCGGTCGCCAGGTTCTGGATCTCGGAACGCAGGTCCCGGATCATCTGGTTTTCCTCGCGGGCGAATTCCTTCCAGCCGCGCGCGGCCAGATTGCCGATCGACTTCATCCAGTTCGGATCGAGCTCGGCGCCCTGGTACTGCTCCAGGAAGGCTTCGCGCTTGACGCCATAGGATTCGGCCAGCCGCAGCAGCCGGCCTTCGTTCTGCATCAGCCGCTTGGAGATGTCGTAGAGCTGCTCCACCAGGCTTTCGATACGATTCTGGTTCAGCGACAGCGACTTCACCGCGGTGATCAGCTGGTCCTTCAGTTCCTTGTAGCGGCGCTCCTGGCCGGACGACAGCGTGCCAGCACAGGCAAGACGCGCCTCGACCTGCTGGTCCTGCAGCTTGCGAAGCTTCTTGTAGGTATCGGCGATCAGGTCGAGCGTTTCCATGACCTGCGGACGCAGTTCCGCTTCCATGGCGGCCAGCGACAGGTTGGACTCGTCGTCTTCCTCTTCCTCTTCTTCCGCGCGCTGACCTTCGCCGCCGACATTGGTGATGTCGCCGTCGTCGGCATTCGGGAAGCGGATCTTGCGGGCCTTTTCCTTCTCTTCGGCCAGCTTGCGGTCGGCCTCGATCTTTTCCGGGCTCTGGAACTGCGGTGCAGCCTTGGCCTCGGGACCGGAATAGGTGGTCTCGAGATCGATGATCTCGCGCAAAAGCGTCGTGCCTTCGTTGAGTTCGTCGCGCCAGATGATCAGCGCCTGGAACGTCAGCGGGCTTTCGCAGAGACCGGCGATCATGGTTTCGCGGCCGGCCTCGATGCGCTTGGCGATGGCGATTTCGCCTTCGCGCGAGAGCAGTTCTACCGACCCCATTTCGCGCAGGTACATGCGCACGGGATCGTCCGTCCGGTCGGTCGGTTCTTTCTTCTTGGCGGTGGCCAGCGCCGTCCCGGCCGAAGGCGCGATCTCGGTGCTTTCGCTGTCGCCGTCGCTTTCTTCCGCTTCGTCGTCGCTGGCGGTGGCTTCCTCGGCTTCCTCGTCTTCAATGACATTGATGCCCATGTCGGACAGCATCGCCATCGTGTCCTCGATCTGCTCCGAGGTCACTTCCTCGGACGGCAGCACCGAATTCAGCTCGTCCATCGTCACGTAGCCGCGCTTCTTGGCAGCCTTGATCATCTTCTTGACCGCGTCATCCGAAAGATCGAGAAGCGGACCGTCTGCAGTGCTGTCGCGTTCGTTCTCGGCTTCTTCGTTTTCTTTGACTTTGGTTGCCATGTATTCTTCGCTTTCCTGACGCGTATTCTATGACGCGGTGTAAGGCTAAACGGGCTAACGCCCTCTTTCGCCGCGAATCATTTTCCCTGACGTAACGGAATGTTGCTTAATTCCCGATTAACCACAGGGCTGTCCCCGCCCACCTGCGGTCTCTGCTGCCATTCGAAAGGAGGGCCGTTGCCATACGCCGGCCAAGACTCTCTTCGCGTTCCATGCCACGCATGGTGATTCCCATAAATTTCCCCCGCGTCAAGCTTTTACGGCAGGACAACGTGAGAAACTGTGGAAAAGATTCCGTTTTTGCGTTTCGACCTACTGAGGTCAGAGCGAATGTAGGGTGAAAGCCCGCCAAGACAAGAGCTAAAAACCGCCAAACCCGCGTCTTTAGAGTTCTTTAGCGCCTTTGCCTACGATCAGCCAGCCTTTTGCTTGCTGCACGGCCATAAGGATCGACGCGGCGCAGCATTCTCGCGACCAATCTCCAGCCTCAGGAAGAATGATTGACGGCAGCTCCCTTGACGCGACCCGACATCACCCCGAAACCGTCGATGATCGCCTCCTGGTTCTCCATCCGGGTGATTTCCAGTTGCACCTGGTGGAGGGCGCCGATCAGGCTGTCAATGCGGTCGCCCTCTCCCGCCTCGGTCGCCTCCGCCACTTCGCGTTCCAATTCGATACGCTGCCAGCGCAACGCCTTGGTACGCTTGTGCAGCGACAGCGCCTGGCGAAAGCCCTCGCTGGCGTCCTCGGGCGCGGCCACTTCGGTGGCGGTCCAAAGACGGGCGTTGCGAACCTGCTGGTCGAGCGCCTTCAAAAGCGCCCCAAAACCCTGCTCCTCCAGACGGGCGACGATCGGCTCGCGCGCAAGCTGGGTGCCGGCAGAAGCGGCCGCTGTCAGCACCGCCGACCAGAGGCGCTGCAGGTCGCGGTTCTCGTAGTCGATCGCGGCAATCTCGTCGAATTCGGCCTGCAGCAGTTGCGGATGGTTGACCACGGTCAGCGCCAGCACGCTTTCCCGCAGGGCAGGCTGCCCGCCCTGGTGGCCCTTGATCATGCCGGAGCGCGTCAGCCGGTCGGACATAGCGATGCCGCGGCTGGCAGCCTTCGGCCCCTGCTGCGGCTGGCCCGGTCGTCCCTGCCCGTTTTGCTGGCGCGGACCGCGCTCGAAATTACCGCGCTGCGGCGACTGCGCCCGGAAATAGGTGTTCAGCCGGTCGCGGACGTCCTGGGCATAGTGGCGACGGACGTTTTCGTCGGCGATCACGGTGACGATCTGCTTCAGCCGCGCCTCAAGCTCGGCGCGCTTTTCCGGCGTGTCGAAATTGGCGGCCGCCGTCTCGCGCTGCCACAGCATGTCGGCCAGCGGCCGGGCGTCAGCCAGTACCCGGTCGAACGGCGCCCTGCCCTCATGGCGCACCATGTCGTCCGGGTCCTTGCCGTCGGGCAGCATGGCAAAGCGCACGGAGCGGCCAGGTTTCAAATGCGGCAGCGCCAGGTCGACGCCGCGATTGGCAGCGCGGATACCGGCACCGTCGCCGTCGAAGCAGAGCACCGGCTGCGGCGTCAGCTTCCACAGCAGTTCCAGCTGGTTTTCGGTCAGCGCCGTGCCGAGCGGTGCTACCGCATTCTCGACGCCGGCCTGGTACAACGCGATCACGTCCATATAGCCTTCGACGGCAATGATCGTCGAAGCACCGTCGGCGCCGTTCAGGGTCTTGCGGGCGCGGGCAAAATTGTAGAGCACATTGCCCTTGTGAAAGAGCTCGGTCTCGTTGGAATTGAGATATTTGGCCGGCGCATCCGCCGCCATCGCCCGGCCTCCAAAGGCAATCACCCTTTCACGCGACGACAGGATCGGAAACATGATGCGGTCGCGGAAGCGGTCGTAGGAAACCGGGATCTCCGGACCGTGCACCACCAGGCCGCAGGCCTCGATCTGCTCCTTGGGGATGCCTTTGGATGCCAGATGTTCCTTGAGCGCATTGCGGCTCTCGCCAGCATATCCCAGCCGAAAGGTCTCGATGGTCCGGCCCGACAGCCCGCGTTCGCGAAGGTAAGCCCGGGCACGGGCGCCGCCCGCGGTCTGCAGCTGGTCCTGGAAGAACAGCGTCGCCAGTTCCATTACGTCGAGCAGCGTGGTTCGATCTTTTTCGCGCTGCTCGGCCTGCGCATCCTGCTGCGGCATGGCGATGCCCGCCATGTCGGCGACCCGCTCGACGGCCTCGGGAAAGTTCAGGCCCTCAAGATCGGTCAGGAAGCGGAAATGGTCGCCGGTGACACCGCACCCGAAGCAGTGGTAGCGGCCCTTGCGGTCCTCGCAGTGAAAGCTCGGGCTTTTCTCGCCATGGAACGGGCAGCAGGCCCAGTAGTCGCCACGCGAGAGGTTGGTCTTCTTGCGATCCCAGGTCACGCGTGCGCCGATGACCGCGGAAATCGGCACGCGGTCACGGATCTCGTCGAGAAAGGAATTGGAAAAACGCATGCGAGCCTCTGGGATTGATCCTCCCATATAGTCTGCCCCGGCGTCGATTGCCATCACCGCGCACCGTCATACCCGCTATTCACAGGGTTGACGAAAACGAAATCGTATATACACTTTGCCATACAAAAATCGACGTAGCAGCCCGAATTGGAAATGGGCTGCTTTTCGGAGCGGTTGATGTGTTCACCCAGCGGCAGTTCTTGTCCTTCGAATGGGATGATGCGAAGCGCGCAGCGAATATACAGAAGCATGGCATCGACTTCGAGGATGTAGTTTTCGCTCTTCATCAATTCCACTTTGAAATCCCCACCGATCGACATGGAGAAGCCCGAACGCTGGCAATCTGCTCCGACATGGATCGTATCATCACCGTTGTCTACACCATGAGAGGCGAAGTCTGCCGGATCATTTCAGCTCGAAGGGCACACAGACATGAGCAAAGAATCTATCACCAGAATCACCCTTGAAGAGCTTCAACAGAAGCGAGCCCGCGGCGAGAAGAGCCTCACCGACTGGGCGCGGGTCGATGCGATGACCGACGAGGACATCTACCGCAACATGCGCGACGACCCGGACTGGGCCGATCTCATCGATATCGACTGGTCGAAGGCGGTGATGGTCTATCCGATAGCGAAGAAATCCATCTCCATCCGCCTCGACGCGGACGTCATCGAT
>Ga0247738_10000691_pt1 | contig 12307 bp, 9 predicted proteins | sample UWRJL013104B2_FD_180936 | JGI IMG/M metagenome (GOLD analysis project Ga0247738, IMG submission 180936) | Plant litter microbial communities from Arlington Agricultural Research Station in Wisconsin, United States - UWRJ-L013-104B-2 | ecosystem: Environmental > Terrestrial > Plant litter >...
GCTGGTGTGGATGCGGCCCTGGGTCTCGGTGGCGGGCACGCGCTGAACGCGGTGGCCTCCGGACTCAAAGCGCAGCCGCCCATAGGCCCCAGGGCCGGCGATGCGCAACACCACTTCCTTGTAGCCGCCAAGCTCGCTGGGCGACTCGCTCACCGTCTCCACCTGCCAGCGCTGTTTCTCGGCGTAGCGCGTGTAAAGGCGAGCGAGGTCGCCGGCGAACAGGGCCGACTCGTCGCCACCGGTGCCGGCCCGGATTTCGACAAAAGCATTGCGCTCGTCGTCCGGGTCTTTCGGCAGCAAGAGTTGCTGCAACTCGGCGTCCAACTGCGCCATGTCGGCCTCGGCCGTGTGGATTTCCTCTTGTGCCATCTCGGCCATGTCGGGATCGTCGAGCATCTCCCGCGCCGTCGCCAGGTCGGTCTCGCGCTGCAGATAGCGGTTGAACACCTCGACCACGGTGGAAGCCTCGGCATGTTCGCGGCTCAGCGCTCGAAAGCGATCCATCTGATCGACGACATCGGGCGCGGACAGCAACGCATCGAGTTCGTGCAGTCGGGCTCGCTGGCGCAGCAGGGTGTCACGGACGAAGGGTTTCATGTTGGGAGCGTAGGCCAGGCACGCCGGCGCGGGCGCAGGCCCGCAACGCCATGCACGGGCCGGGTCAGCTAGTTTTGCGCGTTGCGCGGGGGTTTGGGCGGCTCGTCGCGCAGGAACAGCCGCGAGACGGTTTGCGCGGTGGCGGCGCGCGCGGCGCTGTCTCCGGTGTGCAGTTCGGCCAGGGTGCCATGCAGCATCTTCTGCGTGAGGCCGCGCGAGAGCGCTTCCAGCACGGCTTCGACCGGTTCACCCTTGGCCAGCAGCCTGCGCGCGCGCGCCATTTCGACGGCACGCCATTCGTCGGCCTGGGCGTTGATCTGCTGGATCAGCGGCACCACACCATGGGCCGGGTCGCGCTGCTCCATCCAGTGCATGAAGCTGAGCACGCCCGCGTCGATGATGGCCTCCGCCTGTGCCACAGCGGCCAGGCGGTGGTCCTTGCCGGTCTGCACCACGGTGGCGAGGTCGTCCACGGTGTAGAGGTACACATCGGGCAGGGCTTTGACCTCGGCCTCGATGTCGCGCGGCACCGCGAGGTCGACCATGAACATGGGGCGGTGGCGGCGCTTCTTGAGCGCACGTTCCACGGCGCCCAGGCCGATGATGGGCAGCGTGCTGGCGGTGCAGCTGATGACGGCGTCGAACTCGTGCAGGCGGTCGGGCACGTCGGCCAGGCGCATCACCTGGGCGCCGAAGCGGCTGGCGAGCTTCTCGCCGCGTTCCAGCGTGCGGTTGGCGATCGCCATGCCCTTGGGGGTCTTGGCCGCAAAATGTGTGGCGGCCAACTCGATCATCTCGCCCGCGCCGACGAACAGCACCTTGATGTCGCGCAGGTCTTCAAACAGTTGCGACGCCAGGCGCACGGCGGCGGCTGTCATGCTGATGGAGTGCGCGCCAATCTCGGTGGAACTGCGCACTTCCTTGGCGACAGCGAACGAGCGTTGGAACAGCTGGTGCAGTGTGGTGCCCAGGGCGCCGGCGTCGCTGGCCGCACGCACCGCGTCTTTCATCTGGCCGAGGATCTGGGCTTCGCCGAGTACCATGCTGTCCAGGCCACTGGCCACGCGGAAAGCATGGCGCGCTGCCTGGTCGTCGCGCAGGATGTAAGCGTGATCACGCAGCACCTGGCCGCTCACGCCCCCGGTTTGCGCCAGCCAATCCAGGGTGGGGTCCACCGCCGACTGGTCCCCCGCTCCGTACAGTTCGGTCCGGTTGCAGGTGGACAGCAGGGTGGCCTCGGGCTGGCGTGCCAGACTCTGGCGGTAGCCATGCAGGGTGGGCTGGATCTGGTCGAGCGCAAACGCAAAACGGCCCCGCAAATCGAGCGGAGCCGTGTTGTGGTTGATGCCGAGGGCCCAGACAGACATGGGGTGATTATAAAATTGAACCCTTATGCATGCCGCCACCCGCTCCGAATGACGCCATTGGCCTTCCTGGGGCACGTCGCTGGCTTGATCGCCCCCGCCGTTTTCATGGCCCTGATCCTTTGGACAGTGCCACGTTTTCGCCGCGCCGGCCGTGCCGCGAAGGGTGCCGGTCTGGAAGCCTTCATGCTGGTCGTGGCCGGTGTGGTGGTTCTTCTTGCGGGGCTGGTGGTGTTCGGCCGCGACGGCAAGATGGCCACTTACGCTGCTCTCGTCTTCGTGCAGGGCACACTGGCCTGGTGGCTGCACCGCAAGCGCTGAGCGCCTGGCGTCAGCGGCTCGGCGGAAACAGGTCGACGCGATCGGTGATGATGCCATCCAGGCCCAGATCGAGCAGCCGCTGCGCGGCCCATTCGTCGTTCACGGTGTAGGCCAGGGTGCGCAGGCCATTCTCGCGGGCCTGGGCCACGGTGCTGGCGTCCCACAGGGCGTGGTTGCACACCACCGCCACGCAGCCCAGCGATTGCGCCATGTTCCTCCATCCATCCCACAGGGTGTCGAGCAACAGCCCACGCGGCAGATGGGGGGCCACTTCCCGAGCACCCTTCAGCGCCTCGGGTTGAAACGACGTGAGGAAGGGCGTGCGCTCGGTATCGCCAGCCCAGAGCCGCGCGGCAGCCTCGGCCACGGCGCGCCCCGTGGCCAGCTCGGTGCCCGGTGTGGGTTTGATCTCGATGTTGAGCCAGTGGCCTTGTGCCTGGCAATGGCGGGCCACGGCGTCCAATGTGGCCAGAGGTTCGCCAGCGAACGCGCGCGAGTGCCAGCCGCCTGCGTCGAGCTGGCTTAGCTGAGCCCAAGTGTGCTCACCGGCCACGCCTGCGCCGTTCGAGGTGCGCTCCAGGGTGGCGTCGTGCAGCAGGAAGACCACGCCGTCCGAGCTGAGTTTGGCGTCGCACTCGTACATGCGGTAGCCATGGGTTGCCCCCAGGCGGAAAGCGGCGAGCGTGTTCTCGGGGGCCAGCTTGCCGGCGCCACGGTGGGCGACCCACTGCGGGTAGGGCCACTGGCCCGGCTTGTCTCCCACGCTCATTGCCGCTGGCCGGTCTCGGCGTTGAACCAGTGCAGGCGGTCTTCGCGTGGCTGGGCGTGGATGGTGCTGCCGATCGCCGGTGCACCCTGGTCTTCATGGGTGCGGATGATCAGCATTTCGTCACCCAGGCGCGCGTGCACCAGGCGCTCGGCGCCCAGCAGCTCCACGGTTTCCACCTGCAGCGCCCACCCGCTGTCACGCACGTCCAGGTGCTCGGGGCGGATGCCCAGGATGCTGCCGGGCCGTCCGCCGGGTGCGTTCTTCAGCAGGTTCATGGGCGGCGAACCGATGAAGCTCGCCACGAAGGTCGTGGCCGGGCGCGAGTACACCTCTTCGGGAGTGCCGAACTGCTCCATGTTGCCTGCGTTCATCACGATCATGCGCTCGGCCAGCGTCATGGCCTCGACCTGGTCGTGCGTGACGAAGAGTGAGGTGATGCCCAGTTCGCGGTGCAGCTTCTGGATTTCCAGCCGGGTCTGGGCGCGCAGTTTGGCGTCCAGGTTGGAGAGCGGCTCGTCAAACAGGAACACCTTGGGTTGGCGCACGATGGCGCGCCCCATGGCCACGCGCTGGCGCTGTCCGCCGGAGAGTTCGCGCGGCTTGCGCTCGAGCAGATGACCGAGTTCCAGGATCTTGGCGGCCTTGTCGACCCTCGCTCGGATCTCTTCCTTGGGCACCTTGGCGATCTTCAGGCCGTAGGCCATGTTGTCGAAGTTCGTCATGTGCGGGTAGAGCGCGTAGTTCTGGAACACCATGGCGATGTCGCGCTGGGCGGGCTCCAGGTTGTTGACCACGCGGTCGCCGATGCGCAGTTCGCCACCGGAGATTTCCTCCAGGCCCGCGACCATGCGCAGCAGGGTGGACTTGCCGCAGCCCGATGGCCCGACGATGACGACGAACTCGCCGTCCTGGATCTCCGCGTTCACCCCGTGGATGACCTGATTGGCCTTGGGACCGATGCCGTAGCGCTTGACGATGTTGCGAAGTGAGAGAGAAGCCATGGCGTTGTTGCGTTCGTTTTGTTGTGCGTTGCCGGGTTACTTTTCGGTGTCCACCAGTCCCTTGACGAACCAGCGTTGCATGAAGATCACTACCAGCGCGGGCGGCAGCATGGCCAGCAGCGCGGTCGCCATCACGATGTTCCACTCGTTGCCGGCGTCGCCGCCTGCAATCATGCGCTTGATGCCGATCACCACCGGGTACATCTCTTCCGAGGTGGTGACCAGCAGCGGCCACAGGTATTGGTTCCAGCCGTAGATGAACTGGATCACGAACAGCGCGGCGATCGAAGTGCGCGACAACGGCACCAGGATGTCCTTGAAGAATCGCATCGGGCCCGCGCCATCCACGCGAGCGGCCTCCACCAGCTCGTCCGGCACTGTCAGGAAAAACTGCCGGAACAGGAAGGTGGCGGTGGCCGAGGCGATGAGCGGGATGGTCAGGCCCGCGTAGGTGTTGAGCATGCCCAGGTCGGATACCACCTGGTAGGTGGGGCCGATGCGCACCTCCACCGGCAGCATCAGCGTGATGAAGATCAGCCAGAAGCAGATGCCCTTGAACGGGAAGCGGAAGTACACGATGGCAAACGCCGACAGCAGCGAGATGGCGATCTTGCCGAAGGTGATGACCAAGGCCGTGACCAGACTCACCCACATCATGCGGGCCACCGGTGCGCTGGAGCCCGGGCCGGTGCCACCGCCGAACAGCGTGTCGTGGTAGGTCTGCCAGAAATTGCTGCCGGGCAGCAGGGGCATGGGCACCTGCACGATGTCCTGCGCCGTGTGCGTCGACGCCACGAAGGCCAGGTAGAGCGGAAAGCCGACGATGAGCACGCCCAGCACCATGATCAGGTGCGACAGCAGCGTCAGATAAGGACTTCTTTCAACCATCTCAGTACTGCACTTTCTTTTCGACGTAGCGGAACTGGATCACCGTCAGCACAATGACGATCACCATCAGCACCACCGATTGCGCGGCCGAGCCACCCATGTCCATGGCCTTGAAGCCGTCGTGGTAGACCTTGTAGACCAGGATCGAGGTGTCGCGGCCCGGGCCACCCTGCGTGGTCGCGTCCACGATGGCGAAGGTGTCGAAGAAGGCGTACACCACGTTGATCACCAGGAGGAAGAAGGTCGTGGGGGACAGCAGCGGGAACTGGATGCTCCAGAAGCGGCGCCAGGGGCCTGCGCCGTCGATGGCCGCAGCTTCGATCAGCGATTTGGGGATCGACTGCAGTCCGGCGAGAAAGAACAGGAAGTTGTAGGAAATCTGCTTCCACACGGCCGCGATCACGATCAGTGCCATCGCGTGGTCCGAGTTCAGCATGTGGTTCCAGTCGAACCCCGACTGGCGCAGCATGTAGGCCACGACACCCAGTGAGGGCGAGAACATGAACATCCAGAGCACGCCGGCCACCGCCGGGGCGACGGCATAGGGCAGCAGCAAGGCCGTCTTGTAGGCCAGTGCACCTTTGATGATGCGGTCGGCAAAGATGGCGAGCACCAGCGAGATGCTGATGCCGCTCACGGCGACCATCACCGAGAAGAACGCGGTGGTCTTGAAGGACGCCAGGTAGCTCGGGTCTTCAAACAGGGCCTTGAAATTCTCGAAGCCCACCCATTCCTTCGAGAAGCCGAACGAGTCCTGCACCTGGAACGACTGCACCAGGGCCTGGCCCGCCGGCCAGAAAAAGAAGATGCTGATGACCGCCAGCTGCGGGGCGAGCAGCACCCAGGGTAGCCACGATGAGCGAAACAGAACGCGCTTTTCCATAACCGGTCTTTCTAATCCCGTCTTTCAAAAAGACAACCCGCCGCAATGCAAACCGGTGGAGTTTGCAGGGTGGCGGGCTATCGATGCCTCACCAGGGGTGTGGTGGGCATGATCAGGCACAGGGCGAGAATTTACTTGTTCGCGCGGGCGAAACGCACCAGTTGCTCATTGCCCCGGGTCGCGGCGGTGTCCAGCGCTTCCTTGGGCGTTTTCTTGCCGGCCCAGATCTGTTCGGTTTCCTCGTCGATGATGGCGCGGATTTGCAGGAAGTTGCCCAGGCGGATGCCGCGCGACTTGTCGGTCGCCTTGCGGATCATCTGTGTCACGGCGACGTCGGTGCCGGGGTTCTTGCTGTAGAAGCCGGACGCATCGGTCAGCTTGTAGGCCGCCGTGGTGACTGGCAGGTAGCCGGTGCGCTGGTGGCTGGCGGCTTGCACGCGGGTGTCGTTCAGGAAGTTCAGGAAGTCGGCCACGCCCTTGTATTCAGCGGGCTTTTTACCGGCCATCACCCACAGGCTGGCACCACCGATGGCGGTGTTCTGCGGCGCGCCCTTGACGTCTTCGTAGTACGGCAGGGCCGAGATGCCGTAGGCGAACTTGGCGTCCTTGCTCACGCGGGCGTACAGGCCAGAGGAGCCAGTGATCATGGCGCATTCGCCCGAGGGGAAGGAGGCGTCGGGCGCGTTGCCGCGGCCCTTGTAGACGAAGCTGCCGTCCTTCGATGCCTTGGCCAGGTTCTCGAAATGGCGCACGTGCAACGGCGTGTTGATCAGCAGTTGGGCGTCGTTGCCGTCAAAACCGTTGTTCTTGGAGGCAAACAACGTGTTATGCCAGAGCGAGAAGCTTTCCAGCTGCGTCCAGCTGATCCAGCTGGTGGTGAATGGGCAGCTGTGGCCACTGGCCTTGAGCTTGGTGGCGGCGGCGAACACCTCGGGCCAGGTCTTGGGCGCTTTTTCGGGGTCTAGGCCGGCCTTTTTGAAGGCGTCCTTGTTGTAATAGAAGATGGTCGTCGAGCTGTTGAGCGGGTAGCTCAGCATCTGGCCGTTGGGCGCCGTGTAGTAGCCCGCCACGGCCGACACGTACTGCGTCGGGTCGAACTTGAAGCCGCCGTCGTTGAGGACCTTGGTCACCGGCACGATGGCGCCCTTGCTGGCCATCATGGTGGCGGTGCCCACTTCAAACACTTGCAGGATGTGTGGCGCGTTGCCGGCGCGGAAGGCGGCAATCGCACCGGCCATGGATTCGTCGTAGGTGCCCTTGTACGTGGGCACCACCTTGTAGGTGGACTGGCTGGCGTTGTATTGCTTGGCCAGGTCATTGACCCAGTCGCCGAGCGCCGCACTCATCGAGTGCCACCACTGGATCTCGGTCGGCGCCTGGGCGTGGACCGGGCCGCTCAGGAGCGCGGCGAGCGCCAGGGCGCCGGTCAAGGGAAGAAAACGCTTGTGCATGGGTGTTGCTCCTTGAATGGATGGTCGGAAACCGGTGGGGGGTAGGGTAGGGTTCCGATGTGTCAAAACGATTGCACATGCGTTTACCGGGTGTGACAACAGGGGTTTCCACAGGGGGGGTGGGTGAATGTTGCGCTGCGGTACCATCTTGGGTTCTTTACTGTCATGCTGGCGACTGCCACACACATGAACGCACCCACACCGCTTTCGTTGCTCGCCACCGCCACCGACGATGCGCCACGTTTGCGCGAGATTCCCTACAACTACACCTCCTTCTCGGATCGTGAAATTGTGCTGCGCTTGCTCGGCGAGCGAGCCTGGGGCCTGCTGGACGAACTCCGGGGTGAGCGCCGCACGGGTCGCTCGGCCCGCATGCTGTACGAGGTGCTGGGCGATATCTGGGTGGTGCAGCGCAATCCTTACCTGCAGGACGACCTGCTCGACAGCCCCAAGCGCCGCCAGCAACTGGTGGAGGCCCTTCACCACCGGCTTGCCGAGGTGCAGAAGCGCCGCACGCCGGACGACGACGCGGTGCGCGATGGCCTGGTGGCCGAGCTGCTCACGGCAGCCCGCGCGGCGGTCGACCAGTTTTCCCGCTCGTTCGAGGACATGGCCGCGTTGCGCCAGCGCGCCACCAGGGCCCTGCGCCGGCTGACGGCCAAAGACAACATCAAGTTTGACGGTCTTTCGCGCGTCTCGCATGTGACCGACGCGACCGACTGGCGCGTGGAGTACCCCTTCGTGGTGCTCACGCCAGACACCGAGGCCGAAATGGCCTTGCTGGTCAAGGGCTGCTACGAGCTTGGCCTGACCATCATCCCGCGAGGGGGTGGCACCGGCTACACGGGCGGCGCCATTCCGCTGACCTGGAAGAGCGCGGTGATCAACACCGAGAAGCTCGAGGCCATGACCGAGGTCGAGTGGATCAAGGTACCTGGGCATGAGAAGCCTCTGCCCACGATCTGGACCGAGGCCGGCGTGGTGACCCAGCGCGTTGCCGATGCGGCCGAGCGCGCCGGTCACGTGTTCGCGGTTGACCCCACCTCCGCCGAAGCCTCGTGCGTGGGCGGCAACATCGCCATGAACGCGGGCGGCAAGAAGGCCGTGCTCTGGGGCACCGCCCTGGACAACCTCGTGTCTTGGCGCATGGTCACTCCGCAAGCGCAGTGGCTCGAAGTGACGCGTCTGGACCACAACCTCGGCAAGATCCACGACGCCGAGGTGGCCTCCTTTGAATTGAAGTACTTCGAGGCCGACGGCAAGACCCCGGTGCGCACCGAACAGCTTGTCATCCCTGGCAAGACCTTCCGCAAGGAAGGCCTGGGCAAGGACGTGACAGACAAATTCCTGAGCGGCCTGCCGGGCATCCAGAAAGAGGGTTGCGACGGTCTCATCACCAGTGGCCGCTGGCTGGTGCACCGCATGCCTGACCACGTGCGCACGGTCTGCCTGGAATTCTTCGGCAATCCGCGCGATTGTGTGCCGTCGATCGTGGACATCAAGGACTTCATGTTCGGCGAGATGAAGCGACCGGGTGGCGCCATCCTGGCGGGCCTGGAGCACCTCGACGATCGTTACCTGAAAGCCGTCGGTTACGCCACCAAGAGCAAGCGCGGCACCCTTCCCAAGATGGTGCTGATCGGCGACATCGTGGGCGACGACGCCGACGCCGTGGCGCGCGCCACCAGCGAAGTGATCCGCCTGGCGAACTCGCGCAGCGGCGAGGGCTTTGTGGCCATCAGCGCCGAGGCGCGCAAGAAATTCTGGCTCGACCGCAAGCGCACGGCGGCCATCAGCAAGCACACCAACGCCTTCAAGATCAACGAAGATGTGGTGATCCCCTTGCCGCGCATGGGCGAGTACACCGAGGGCATCGAGCGCATCAACATCGAGCTGTCGCTGCGCAACAAGATCAAGCTGGCCGACGCGCTCGAAGCCTTCTTCGCCAAGGGCAACCTGCCGCTGGGCAAGACCGACGACGCCAGCGACATCCCCAGCGCCGAATTGCTGGAAGACCGCGTGCAACAGGCCCTGGCGCTGGTGCGCGAGGTCCGCACGCTCTGGGCGGGCTGGCTGAGCGACGTGGACGCGCTGTTCCCGCAGCTGCAGGACCACCGCTTGCGGGCGAGCTGGAAGACGCAGATCCGCACACCGCTGCAGGCCATCTTTACCGGTGCGGCTTTTGGCCCCCTGCTGGCCGAGTGCGCTGCCATTCACCAACGTGTGCTCAAGGGCCGCGTGTGGGTGGCGCTGCACATGCACGCGGGCGACGGCAACGTGCACACCAACATCCCGGTCAACAGCGACGACTACGAGATGCTGCAGACTGCGCACGAGGCCGTGGCGCGCATCATGGTGCTGGCGCGACGCCTCGACGGCGTGATCTCGGGCGAACACGGCATCGGCATCACCAAACTGGAGTTCCTCACCGACGAAGAACTGCAGCCCTTTGCGGACTACAAGCAGCGGGTGGATCCAGAAGGTCGTTTCAACAAGGGCAAGCTGTTGCGCCAGGGCCCGGCGGGCGACGCCAGCCTGCGCAGCGCCGACCTGTCCAACGCCTACACGCCCAGCTTCGGCCTGATGGGGCACGAGTCGATCATCATGCAGCGCAGCGAGATCGGTGCCATCGCCGACAGCGTCAAGGATTGCCTGCGCTGCGGCAAGTGCAAGCCGGTGTGCGCCACGCACGTGCCGCGCGCCAACCTGCTCTATTCGCCGCGCAACAAGATCCTGGCCACTTCGTTGCTGGTCGAAGCGTTTCTGTATGAAGAGCAGACCCGCCGAGGCATCAGCATCAAGCACTGGGAAGAGTTCGAGGACGTGGCCGACCACTGCACGGTATGCCACAAGTGCCTGAGCCCCTGCCCGGTCAAGATCGACTTCGGCGACGTGACCATGAACATGCGCAACCTGTTGCGCAAGATGGGCCAGAAGAGCTTCCGGCCCGGCAACGCGGCGGCCATGTTCTTCCTGAATGCGACCAACCCCGAGACCATCAAATTCGTGCGCGGCGCCATGGTGGGCGCGGGCTTCAAGGCCCAGCGCCTGGCCAATGACCTGCTCAAGCGCCTTGCGCGCAAGCAGACCGGTGCGCCTCCCGCCACCCTGGGTCCTGCGCCGATCAAGGAGCAGGTGATCCACTTCATCAACAAGAAGATGCCGGGTGGCCTGCCCAAGAAGACGGCGCGCGCCTTGCTGGATATCGAAGACAAGGACTACGTGCCCATCATCCGCAACCCTTCGGCCACCACGGCCGAGACGGAGGCGGTGTTCTATTTCCCGGGCTGTGGCTCGGAGCGGCTGTTCTCGCAAGTGGGCCTGGCTACCCAGGCCATGCTCTGGCATGCGGGCGTGCAGACGGTGTTGCCACCGGGCTACCTCTGCTGTGGGTATCCGCAGCGTGGCAGCGGCCAGTTCGACAAGGCCGAGAAAATGATCACCGACAACCGGGTGTTGTTCCACCGGGTCGCCAACACGCTCAACTACCTGGACATCAAGACCGTGGTGGTGAGCTGTGGCACTTGCTACGACCAGCTGCAGGGCTACGAGTTCGACCAGATCTTCCCGGGTTGCCGCATCATCGACATTCATGAATACCTGCTGGAAAAGGGCATCACACTGCCGGCCGGGCAGGGTGGTTACCTGTACCACGACCCTTGCCACACGCCGATGAAACTGCAGGACCCGATGAAGACGGTCAAGGCGCTGGTGGGCGACAACGTGATGGAGAGCAAGCGCTGCTGCGGCGAGTCGGGCACCCTGGGCGTGACCCGGCCCGACATCTCCACCCAGATCCGTTTCCGCAAGGAAGAGGAAATCCAGAAGGGCGAAGCCGCCCTGCGCGCTGCGGGTACCGTGGGTGAAAAGGACAACGTCAAGATCCTCACCTCGTGCCCGAGCTGCCTGCAAGGCCTGAGCCGCTATGGCGACGACCTCAAGACAGGCCTGCTGGAAGCCGACTACATCGTGGTGGAGATGGCGCGCCAGATCCTGGGCGAACAATGGTTGCCTGAGTACGTGGCCAAGGCCAACGAAGGCGGCATCGAGCGCGTGCTCGTCTGACCCCCCGACAACGGAGACATTCATGGCTGGCCTCGACAAAAACACCCCCTCGCCGCAGTCGATCACCTTGCACCAGCAGTCCCGCGTGCTCGAGATCGGATTCGCCGACGGCAGTGAGTTCAAGATCCCGTTTGAACTGATGCGGGTTTACTCCCCTTCGGCCGAAGTACAGGGCCATGGCAAGGGCCAGGAGGTGCTGCAGACGGGCAAGCGCGAGGTCGGCGTCGTGGCGCTGGAGCCGGTCGGCAATTACGCGGTGCAACCCACGTTCTCCGACGGACACAGCTCGGGCATCTTTTCCTGGGATTACCTGTACTTTCTGGGTTCAAAGCAGACCGACCTGTGGGCCGAGTACTTTGCGCGTCTGCAGGCCGCCGGCGTGGAGCGCGATGCGCCCATGCCGGACAAGGGCGGTCACGCCTGCGGCAGCCACTGAAGCGAGGAAATTTCACATGGCCTCCACCCATTTCGGTTTCAAGACGGTCGACGAGCGCGAGAAAGCGCAGCGCGTGCGCAGCGTGTTCGACTCCGTCGCGCCCAAGTACGACGTGATGAATGACCTCATGTCGGCCGGGTTGCACCGTCTCTGGAAGCGTTACACGATCACCGTGGCCAATCCGCAGCCGGGCCACCAGGTGCTCGACATCGCTGGCGGCACTGGCGATCTCTCGCTGGCGTTCGCCCGCAAGGTGGGGCCCACCGGCCGCGTGGTGCACACCGACATCAACGAAGCCATGCTGCGTGAAGGTCGCGCGCGCCTGCTGGACCTCGGTGTCGTGCTGCCGACGATGGTGTGCGACGCCGAGAAGCTGCCCTTTGCCAGCGAGTCGTTCGACTTCGTCTCGGTGGCCTTTGGTCTGCGCAACATGACCCACAAGGAACTTGCACTGGCTGAAATGCATCGGACCCTCAAGCCGGGCGGCAAGTTGCTGGTGCTGGAGTTTTCCCGGGTGGCAAAACCGCTCGAG
>Ga0247738_10000692_pt1 | contig 12306 bp, 13 predicted proteins | sample UWRJL013104B2_FD_180936 | JGI IMG/M metagenome (GOLD analysis project Ga0247738, IMG submission 180936) | Plant litter microbial communities from Arlington Agricultural Research Station in Wisconsin, United States - UWRJ-L013-104B-2 | ecosystem: Environmental > Terrestrial > Plant litter >...
GTGCGCTCACGGCGACCGCAGCACGGTGGCGGGGTCGAAACCCGCGCTGGTGTACTTGGCGGAGCGGGCGGGATAGCCGCCCGCCGCCACCAGGCGGCCATCCCTCGTCACGAAGATCGTGCTCGCCTCGATGACCCCGCCCTCGGTCCGGCCGCTCGGCGCGAGGATCTCGACCACGTGGCGGCGTCCCGCCCGGTCGAGCTCGCAGTGCACGACGAGGTCGATGCACGCCGCGACGGTCGGCACCACGAAGCCGGAGTCGATGTTCCGCCCGGCCAGCAGCGGCAGCGTCGACAGCTTGAGGAGCGCGTCCCGCGCCGAGTTGGCGTGGATGCTCGACATGCCCGGTAGCCCGCTGTTGAGGGCGATCAGCAGGTCGAGGGACTCCGCTTCGCGCACCTCCCCCACGATCAGCCGGTCGGGGCGCATCCGCAGGGACTCCTTGATGAGGCGACGCAGGGTCACCTCGCCGGTGCCTTCCAGGCTGGGCTGGCGGCACTGCATCCCCACCACATCGCGCGCGCCGAGGGCCAACTCGAACGTCTCCTCCACCGTGACGATGCGGTCGTCGGGCCGTGCGGTCGCGAGAAGCGCTCCGAGCATCGTGGTCTTGCCGGTCTGCGTCGCGCCGCTGACGATGATGTTCTGCCGAGCCAGCACGCTCATCCGCAGAAACTCGGCAGCCTGCGTGGTGAGGCTGCCGAGCGTCACGAGGGCGGAGAGGTCGCGGATCCGCCGGTTGAACTTGCGGATGTTCACGGCCCAATGCCGACGGGTGATGTCGGGAATGACGACGTGCAACCGTGAGCCGTCCGGCAGCGAAGCGTCGACGAACGGCGAACTCAGGTCGACCCGCCGCCCCGAGGCCTGCAGCATGCGCTCGACGAGGTCGCGCACATCCCCATCCCGCAGCACGAGGTCCGTGCGCTCGCTCACCCCATCACGAGCAATGAAGACCGCGTCCGGCGCGTTGATCCACACCTCCTCCACGGTCGGGTCGTCGAAGAACGGCTGGAGCTGCCCGAAGCCCGTCAAAGTGGCGACGATCTGGCGCGTCGTCTGCGCCTCGTCGGCGAGCAACGGCACCGACCCGCCGAGCGCTCGTTCGCTGTAGCGCCGCACTTCGTCGTGCACATACCGCTCGGCCAGGGCCGCGTCCGCCGAGAGATCGATGCCGTCGAGTCTGACGCGCTCGCGCACCCGATCGGCGATCGTCGCGAGGGCGTTGGGCATGCAACCGATCCTCCGGCGGCGCCCCCGCAACGGGAGCGTGTTTTCCACAGCACTTGTACCCCGATGACGAAGTTTCATCGTGGCGTTAGGTGCAGAAAGGGTGCGGCCGGTGCAATATTGTTGCGTGACCTTCAGTCTTCATCCCATCGCCGGAACGCCGAATTTCCTCATTCGGCGGCGCAGCTCCGAGCACTCGCTCGTGACGCTGGTGGCGGAAATCGTCGAGTATCCGGAGGGGTACACGCTGTACCGCATGGACGCGACGGGCGAGCTCGCCTCGGCGCTGGCCAACCCCGACGACGCCCTCCTGTTCTACGAGGCCTGGGCGCGCGACACCGACGAGATCATCGAAGGCATCGAAGAGGGCTAACCAGCCTTGCGCGCGCGGGCCTTGGTCTGGCCCATCGTCACCAGCCCGAACACCACGGCGACCAGAAGCAGCAGGCCGACCAGCACTCCGAGGGTCGTGAACACCACGCCGATGAGCGCGGTCGCGGCGAGCGCGATGAGCCCGAGCACCAAGAACCCAGTACGACCGGTGAGCGCGTAGCCGAGCAACCCCACCACGAGCAGCGGGAAGCGCACGAGCGGCTCGATCACCGTGAACGGTAGCGGGGCGAGGTACGCGCACAGGAAGATGCCGACGGCGAGGAGCCCCGTCCACGTTGCGAAGAGCGGCCAACTCCAGCGTGCGGCCGGTGCGGGGCGCGGCGGGGCCGCGGACGGCGGCTGGGATGCCGGGGCGACCGGTATGACCGCGAGCAGGGCATCCCGCGCCTCGGTGAGGAGGCTGAAGGTCTCGGCCGCTCCCCCGGCGTCGGGGTGAGACGACCGTGCGCGCAGGCGGTACGCGCGCTGCACCGCCTCACGGCTCGCGCCGGGCTCGACGCCGAGGATGCGCGCGGCGTCGTCGGGAGTCATCCCCCTCAGGCTACGCCGCGCGCCCCTCACACCGACTAGCTGTAGACAGCCGCCACGGTGCGGCGGTCGTCGAGCAACTGGGGCCACAGGCGACGGCGGTCGCGCACCACGAAACCGCGCGCGATGAAGCGGTCTTTGCCGTCGAAGCGGGGCGCGTACATCGAGCGGCCGTGCATGGCGCGCAGGTTGTCGAGCAGCAGCAGGTCGCCGGGCAGCAGGTTGTGGGCTGCGCGGTGCTCGATGTAGGTCTGCACGACCTTCTGCAGCAGCTCCTGCGCCTCGGCGGTGATGCCGTGCATGAGGTCCTGGTCGACGAGCACGTAGGGGTCGTCCTCCGGCCCGCTGATGATCGGGAACGGGCCCCGGATCGCCGACGGGTCAGGGATGAACGGCTGGAACGACTCGTCGATGGTCGTCGCCCACAGCGGCTGACGCAGCTTGGCGATCTCCTCAGGAGTGAAGTGGGAGACGATGTTGCGGCCCGAGAACGCGTACGTGTACGCCCCGGGGTCGCCGCGGAGCGCGCCGAGGATCACGTAGTCGGGCTTGTAGTCGGAGAAGCACTGCTCGGTGTGCGCCTCGAGCTCCACCTTCGAGCCTTGCGACTGCTGCGTCGTGGCGAGCTTGGGGTTCGGCACCATGTCCTGGATGAGGTGGCCGTTGCCCTCGGCCTCGTACGCGATCATCGTGCCGAGCAGCTGGGCGAGAACCGCCTGCTGCTTGGCGAACGTGGTCTTCGCGGCGAAACCGCCCTTGTTGTTGAGCGGGGTGTCGATGAGGTCGTCGTCCACGAGGAGTCCGCGGATGACGAGGATGCCCGTGTCCGAGCCCACGTTGGAGAAGTTGAGGATCGCCTCGCGCACCTCGACAGGAACGTCGAACGAGGCGGCTGCGGCCTGCAGGTTGAAGTCGTCCGGCTCGAGGTTGGCGTCGGCGGTGATCGTCAGCGCGGCGGTGCGGATGGCCTCGGCCTGCGCGGCGTCGAGAGTGAAAAGGCTCGGCTGGAGCTCGTGAACGGTAATGTCGCTCTCCTTTTGTGTGGGGCAGGGCTCGATCGGAGTCCACCAATCAACGTACACCCGGTGATGCGTTCGTAAGGGTACCCTCAGTCGCACTCTGGGCATACTCGTAGCCACCGTAGAATCGGTGGTGCCAGCGGGAGTGGTGAAATTGGCAGACACGCAGGATTTAGGTTCCTGTGCTTTCGAGCGTGCGGGTTCAAGTCCCGCCTTCCGCACTTGGCGCCCCACCCATTCGCCCCGAACCGCTCGTCCCGCCCCCAGGAAGCGCAGTTCGGGGCAATTCGACGAGGATGCGGCCGTCATGACTGCACCGGGGGGCACGAATCCGCCGGATGCGCAAGCAAACGGGCACATTGGCGCACTCCCGTTCTTGAGCATGCTTCAGGCGTACGGTCGGCACCACAGGGAGATACGCCGCTGGCGGCCCCTAGGCCCACAAGGCCGAAGTAGGGGGTCCTCATGCTATCCAGCATCGCCGCGCTGTTCGTTCGTCCGCTCGTGCGGGGCTGGTGGCCGACCACCCGCGCAGGCTGGCGCCGCCAGCGCCCGCGCGACACCCAGGCCCACAGCGGCGGCGTGAATGCCGACCGCATCCTCCTCATGGGGAACGGCGCGGCCGTGGGCTTCGGCGTGCTGTCGCAAGACCTCGCGCTCTCCGGGCGCCTGGCAGCCGAGGTGAGCGCCCGTACGGGTCGCGCCGCCGACATCGAGGTCGTCGCCCACATGCTCATGACCGCCCGCAGCTGCCGTGAGGCGCTCTTCGACGTGCGGTTGGACCGCTACGACGCGGTCGTCATCACCCTCGGCATGAACGAGGCGCTCACTCTCAGATCCCCGCGCCAGTGGGAGCGCGAGCTCGACGAGCTGTGCGCCGCGATCGAGGCCGAGGGCGTCGGCGGGCTCCAAGTCATCCTGGTGGGTGTTCCGCAGATCGAGTCGGTAGCCGACATCCCTCCCGTGTTCGCGTGGTTCGCGAGCCGGCACGCCCGTCTGCTCAACGCGCGTACCCGGCAGGTCGCCGAGCACCGCCCGTCCGTCACCTATGTGCCCTTCTCCCCCGAAGACTCGGAGTGCGAGCGCTACGGCAGCAAAGCCAGCTACGCCGACTGGGCGCGCCTCATCGCCCCCACACTCGTCTCACGACTCACGGGCGGCGCGGAGAACCGCGTCTTCTCGGCTCAGAACGAGGGCGATCGGCAGGGCGCGCTCGATGAGCTGCGCATCCTCGACACCGCTCCGGATGCCCGCTTCGACTCGATCACGGCGTCGGCGCGCAACCTGTTCGGCACCGCGGGAGCCGCCATCACCTTCATCGACCGGGACCGCCTGTGGGTCAAGTCCGCCGTCGGCATCTCGCCGCGCGACACCCCCCGCGTCACGTCGTTCTGCAACACGACCATTCGCCGCCCGGACCTGTTCGTCGTGGGGGACACCGCGGCGCAGCCGGACTACTTCACCGACCGCCCGACGACCTACGCGCCGTACGACAGGTTCTACGCGGGATACCCGATCGAATCGCCGGACGGCCAGCGGATCGGCGCGCTGTGCGTCATCGACCACAAGCCCCGTTCGTTCACCGCGGCCGACGCGACGCTGCTGCGCGAGCTCGCGCAGCAGGTGCAGGTGGTGCTGTGGACCGACGAGCACGGCCCGCAGATCCCGCTGCTCGCCAGCTGACCGAGGTTCGGGGGTTCTCCCCAGCGTGTTCGCACCGCGCACCTAGTACCCTGACTGGAACGCCCTGACTGCCGCAGTGCAGCCGACGACTGGAGCTCCCCCCTTGGTACACGCTGCTCTCATCCCCTTCCTGGATCCCGCGAACCTCATCGAGGGCTTCGGAGCATTCGCGCTGCTCGGCATCACGTTCATCGTGTTCGCGGAGACGGGGCTGCTGGTCGGGTTCCTGCTGCCGGGCGACACCCTCCTCGTGATCACGGGCCTTCTGACCTTCGCCGGCACCATGACCGAAGACGGCCAGGGCATCAACATCCCCATCTACTGGGTCTGCCTCGCTATCGCGTTCGCCGCCTTCCTCGGAGGCGAGGTGGGCTACCTGATCGGCCACAAGGTGGGCCCGCGCATCTTCGAGCGCAAGGAGAGCGGCCTGTTCTCCGTCGAGAACGTCAAGCGCACCAACGGCTTCTTCGAGCGCTTCGGCGGACTCGCGGTCATCGTCGCCCGGTTCGTGCCGATCGTGCGCACCTTCGCCCCCGTGGCGGCCGGCGTCGGCCACATGAACTACAAGAAGTACTCGGTCTACAACGCCATCGGCGCGCTGATCTGGGGCGCGGGGCTCACGTTCGGCGGCTTCCTGCTCGGCTACATCCCGCCCGTGGCAGACTTCGTCACCGAGTACATCGACGTCATCCTGCTTGCCGCCGTGCTGATCGCCGTCGTGCCGACGGTGTTCCACTACGTGCAGTCGATGCTCAAGGCGCGCAAGCGCAACGCCGCCGTGCTCAACGACGCCGAGGCCGAGGCGCTCGTGCTCGACGAGAACAAGTTCGACCAGAAGATCGGCGACTAGGCGCCGGTCTGCCGCTTCCGCAGCGCGTCGATCGCCTGCTGTGCCCCGCGGCGCACGTCGATCTCCGGGTCTGTGAGCAACGGCTTGAGGGCCTCGATGTCGGAGCCGACCGCCCCCAGCGCGCGTGCCGCTGCGGCGCGCACCCGCGCGACGTCGTCCGTCAGCAGGCCGGTGAGGATGCCCTCCACCTCGAGCCCGCGGGCAGCAGCCACGCGGGCCGCCATCTCGCGCACCCGCCAGGCCTGGTTGTCGAGCGCGGCGGTCACGGCCATGACGGCGGAGTCGTTCCACACGTACAGCAGCGCGCGGGTGCCCCACAGCTCGGGCCAGTACAGCACGGGGGCTCCCTCGAGGATGCCGCGCGCGTGCTCACCGCCCACGTAGAGCAGGAAATCCTCGCCCTCGTTGTTGCCCGCGATGAGTGACAGCGAGCGCAGCACCACCGTGTTCTCCCCGTACTCGGCGACGGCGGCGGCGAGGCGCTGCTCGATAGGCAGGTCTACGGGTACGGGGGAAACTCGGTCATCAGGCACGCACCAACCCTACGGCGTCGCCACCCAGATCGAGGTGAGGGCCTCCTGCGCCAGCTGCCCGCGCTGGGCTGCCGTCACGACGGCATCCACGACGATCCCCTCCGCGTCGAGGTGGCGCAGCAGCAACGGGTCGCGGTCGGAGACGCGCGCCACCACTCCGCCCTCGGGGGCGTCGGCGAGCAGCACCGCGGCCGGGCGCTCGATGGTGCCGTCGGCGCGCGGGATCGGGTCGCCGTGGGGATCCCGCGACGGATGCCCGAGCTGCGCCTCGATCGCCGAGAGCAGCCTGTCGCTCATCGCGTGCTCGAGCACCTCGGCCTCGTCGTGCACCTCGTCCCACGTGTATCCGATGTGCTCGACGAGCCACGTCTCGATGAGCCGGTGGCGGCGCACCATCCGCAGCGCGAGGGCGGCGCCCTCCCCGGTGAGCTCGACGGCGCCGTACGGCTCGTGCGAGACGAGGCCCTGGGCGACGAGCTTCTTCACCATCTCGGTCACCGATGAGGCGGCGAGGCCCAGACGCGCGGCAAGGGCGCCCGTCGTGATCGGCTCCGGCTGCCACTCGGTGTGCGCGTAGATGACCTTGAGGTAGTCCTCGACGACGGAGTTCACGCTCCACCCACCACGAGCACGATGAGCAGCACGTTGAGCACGGTGATGAGGGCGGCCGAGACCCAGCCCGCGACCCGCAGCCACGGCCGGTTCACGAACTCCCCCATAACCTTCTTCGAGCTGGCCAGGAACACGAGCGGGATGAGCGCGAACGGGATGCCGAAGCTCAGCACTACCTGGCTGAGCACGAGCGCGCGCGTCGGGTCGAAGCCGACGCCGAGCACGATGAGCGCCGGGACCAGGGTGATGACGCGGCGCGCCAGCAGGGGCACGCGCACCTTGAGCAGGCCGCCCATGATCGCCGAGCCCGCGTAGGTGCCCACGCTCGTGGAGGCGAGGCCGGAGGCGAGCAGCCCGACCGCGAAGATCACCCCGACCACGGGGCCGAGGGTCGACACGACGGCCGCGTGCGCGCCCTCGATCGAATCGGTGCCCTCGATGCCGCGCAGGGCGGAGGCCGCGAGTAGCAGCATCGAGATGTTCACCGCGCCCGCGACGAACAGGGCCCCGCCCACGTCCCACCGGGTCGCCCGGAGCAGGGCGGCGATGCGCCCGGGGTCGTGCGACTCCCCGTGACGGTCGCGGGCGAGCGCGGAGTGCAGGTAGATCGCGTGGGGCATGACGGTCGCGCCGAGCATGCTCGTGGCCAGCAGCACGGAGTCTGTGCCCTCGAACCGCGGCACGATCCCGGCGAGCGCCTCCTCCGGGTCGACGCCCGTGAACAGCAGGCCGGTCATGAACCCGACGACGATCACGCCCAGCAGCACGATGATGACGATCTCGAACGGACGCTGGCCGTTGCGGGTCTGGATGCTCAGCAGCAGCATCGACGCGATCCCCACGATGACGCCTCCCGCGAGCAGCGGCACGCCGAACAGCAGGTACAGGGCGATCGCGCCACCGAGCACCTCGGCGATGTCCGTCGCGGCGGCCACGAGCTCGGCCTGCACCCAGTACACGCGCCGCGGCCCGTTCTTGAGGCGCTCCCCCAGCAGTTCGGGCAGGCTGCGGCCCGTGACGATGCCGACTTTCGCAGACTGGTACTGCACGAGCACCGCGATCGCGTTGGCGACGATGAGCACCCACAGCAGCAGGTAGCCGTACCGCGCGCCCGCGGTCAGGTTGGCGGCGACGTTGCCGGGGTCGACGTAGGCGATGGCTGCGACGAACGCGGGGCCGAGCGCCAGGAGGGTCGCGCGGGCGCGCGCGGGACGGGCATCCACGTCCAAAGTTTTCGGCATACCGAAACCCTAGTCACCCAATGTGCCCGCAGGTTGGCGAGTTGCGCGGAAACTTCCGCGAATCTTGCCAACCTGCGAGGAGATTGGCGACCGGGTTACTCGCCGAGGAGCTCTCGGCGCACGGTGGGCATGATGGCCGCGAAGGCCAGGGCTCGATGGGAGATTTCGTTTTTCTGCTCGGGCATCAGTTCCGCCGAGCTCACCGTGAGCCCCGCGGGCGTGAAGATCGGGTCGTAGCCGAAGCCGTTGGCGCCGCTCGGCTCCACGAGGATCGAGCCGTGCCAGATGCCCAGCTCGACGAACTCGTGCGACACCGACTCCTCGGCCGGGCCATCCGGACCGAGGGACCCCACGGGCGGCGGCACGACGAGCGCCGCCGCGCAGGTGAAGTGCGCGGCCCGGTTCGTCTCGTCCCCGAGGTTGGCCAGCAGCAGGAGCAGGTTGTCGCGGTCATCCCTCGTGCCGGCATAGCGGGCCGAGTGGATGCCCGGCGCCCCGTCGAGGGCGTCCACCGAGATCCCGGAGTCGTCCGCGATCGACGGCAGGCCCGTGAACGCGGCGGCCGCGCGCGCCTTGATGAGCGCGTTCGCCTCGAAGGTGTCGCCGTCCTCCACGGGCTCGGGCCCGTCGTAGCCGATGAGTTCGATGCCCTCGAGCGCGTCCCCCAGAATCGTGCGCAGCTCGTCGACCTTGTGGGCGTTGTGCGTGGCGAGGACGAGTTGGATCATCGGCCGAGCGCCTCGACCTGGAGCTTCGTGAGGTCGACGGCGCCGCCGACCGCGAGGTCGAGCAGTGCATCCAGCTCACGGCGGTCGAACGGCGCACCCTCGGCCGTTCCCTGCACCTCGACGAAGAGGCCGCGGCCGGTGACGACGACGTTCATGTCGGTCTCGGCGCGCACATCCTCCACGTAAGCGAGGTCGAGAAGGGGCTCGCCGTCGATGATGCCGACCGAGACCGCGGCGACCGAGTCGATCAGCGGCTTCGCGTTCTTGCCGATGAAGCCCTTGCCGCGGCCCCACTCGATGGCGTCGGCGAGCGCGACGTAGGCGCCGGTGATCGCCGCGGTGCGGGTGCCGCCGTCGGCCTGCAGCACGTCGCAGTCGATCACCAGGGTGTTCTCGCCGAGCGCCTTCGTGTCGACGACGGCGCGCAGCGAGCGGCCGATCAGGCGCGAGATCTCGTGCGTGCGGCCGCCGATCTTGCCCTTCACCGACTCGCGGTCCATGCGGTCGTTGGTGGAGCGCGGGAGCATCGCGTACTCGGCGGTCACCCAGCCCTTGCCCTTGCCAGTGAGCCAGCGCGGCACGCCGTTCGTGAACGACGCGGTGCACAGCACCTTGGTGCGCCCGAATGAGATGAGCGCGCTGCCCTCGGCCTGGTCGCTCCAGCCGCGCTCGATCGTCACTTCGCGCAGCTGGTTTGCCTCACGGCCGTCATGCCTGGTCATCGCACTTCTTTCTGTATGTGAATGGCCCCGGTCTCGAAGGTCTCGACCTTCAGCACCTCGGGGATGAATCGCGCGGCGAGCTTCTTGAACGCCGCGGTGTCTGCGGTCGCCTCGAACTCGTGCACGGGGGGCAGTGGGCTGTGCCGCTCGAGGTCGTGCGCGACGAGCGTGCGGTACACGTCGTACGCGGTCTCCTCCGCGCTCGAGACGAGCGCGACGCTGTCGCCCATGACGTACTGGATGGCCGCCGACATGAGCGGGTAGTGCGTGCATCCCAGTACTAGCGTGTCCACCTCGGCGCCCTTGAGCGGCGCGAGGTACTCCTCGGCCACGGCGAAGAGCTCGGTGCCGCTCGTGACCCCCGCCTCGACGAACTCGACGAAGCGCGGGCAGGCCTGCGTGAACAGCTCGATGTGGGATGCCGCCGCGAACGCATCCTCGTACGCCTTCGACTTGATGGTGCCGACGGTGCCGATCACGCCGACCCTGCCGTTGCGCGTCTGCCGCACGGCCGACCGCACGGCCGGCTGGATCACCTCCACCACGGGGATGCCGTAGCCGTCGGTGAACCGCTCGCGGGCATCCCGCAGCATCGCGGCCGACGCGGTGTTGCACGCGATCACGAGCAGCTTGACGCCCTGGGCTACGAGGTCGTCCATGACAGCGAGCGCGTAGCCGCGAACCTCGGCGATGGGCTTGGGGCCGTAGGGCGAGTGGGCCGTGTCGCCCACGTAGAGGATCGACTCCTGCGGCAGCTGGTCGATGATCGCGCGAGCCACGGTGAGACCGCCGACACCGCTGTCGAAGACTCCAATGGGCGCGTCGGTCACCCGATAGAGCCTACCGGGACGCGGAATCGGTGCTTACAGTGAAGGGATGGCCAACGTCATCGTGAACGCGTCCGTGTCGCTCGACGGCTTCATCGCCCAGCAGAACGACGATCCCGGCGCCATCTTCGACTGGTACGAGAACGGCCCGGTCGCGATCGCCGCCGGCGACCCCGAGCGGGTCTTCCACGTCAGCCAGGCCAGCGCCGACTACATGCGGCGCACCTGGCCGCGCATCGGCGCCGCGATCATCGGGCGCCGGCTGTTCGACATCACCGACGGGTGGAAGGGCAGGCCCGCCAACGGCGACCACGTGTTCGTCGTCACGCATCGGGCCCCCGCTGACTGGCCCTACCCAGACGCGCCCTTCACCTTCGTCACAGACGGGCTCGAGAGCGCGGTGCGGCAGGCCCTGGCGCTGGCGGGCGACAGGGACGTGTCCCTCACCGCGGGCAACCTCGCCGGGCAGGCACTGCGGCTGGGGCTCGTCGACGGGATCGCCATGGACCTCGCCCCGGTCATCCTCGGCAGCGGCGTGCGGTTCTTCGGCGACTTCGACGGCGCGAGCCTGCTGCTCGAGGAGACCGACAACGTGCCGGGCGACCACGTCACCCACCTGGCGTTCCGCGTTCTGCGGTAGGCGGCGCCAATAGGCTCGGTGCATGAGCACCGCGCTGCACAGCACCGCCCTCCTGACCGACCGCTACGAGCTCACCATGCTCGACGCCGCGATCGGCAGCGGCACCCACGACCGCGAGTGCGTGTTCGAGGTGTTCTCGCGCCGCCTGCCCGACACGCGCCGCTACGGGGTGGTCGCGGGCACGGGGCGCCTGCTGTCGCTCATCGAGGAGTTCCGGTTCGGGGATGCCGAGCTCACCTGGCTCGGTGAGGCGGGTGTTGTTCGCGCGGCGACCCTCGACTGGCTCGCGGACTACCGTTTCCGCGGCTCGATCACGGGGTACCGGGAGGGCGACCTCTACTTCCCCGGCTCCCCCATCCTCGTTGTGGACGGCAGCTTCGCCGAGGCGGTCATCCTGGAGACCCTGACCCTGAGCGTGCTCAACTACGACTCCGCCGTCGCGTCGGCCGCGGCGCGCATGGTGTCGGCGGCCTCCGGCAGGCCGCTGGCGGAGATGGGGTCTCGGCGGGTGGGCGAGCGATCCGCGGTCGCCGCGGCGCGGGCCGCGTTCATCGTCGGGTTCGGGGCTACCTCCAACCTCGAGGCGGGCAAGAGCTGGGGCATCCCGACCATGGGCACGGCCGCGCACGCCTTCACCCTCCTGCACGACAGCGAGGAGGAGGCCTTCCGCGCCCAGGTCGACGCGCTCGGGCCCGGCACCACCCTCCTCGTGGACACCTACGACATCCCCACCGCGGTGTCGCTGGCCGTGAAAGTCGCCGGAACCGGCCTCGGCGCTGTGCGCATCGACTCCGGCGACCTGCCCGCCCAGGTCGCCGCCGTGCGCGCGCAGCTCGACTCGCTCGGCGCGACGGGCACCCGCATCACGGTCACCAATGACCTCGACGAGTACACGATCGCCGCGCTGCGTGCCGCGCCCGTCGACTCGTTCGGAGTGGGGACCTCGGTCGTCACCGGCTCCGGCGAGCCCGCCTCTGGCATGGTCTTCAAACTGGTCGCGCACCGGGATGCCCGGGGCGAGTGGGTGAGCGTCGCCAAGAAGTCCGCCGCGAAGGCCACCGTGGGCGGCCGCAAGTTTCCCGTGCGATCGCTCGACTCCTCGGGGGTGGCGACGGCGGAGACCATCTACGTGGACGCCCCGTCGCCCCGCGCCACGGGCGAGCGCCCCCTGCTCGTGCCGCTCATCACCTCCGGAACCGTCGACACCGACCACACGGGCCCCGAGGGCACGGCCCGCGCGCGCGAACACCACCGGCGGGCGATCGCCGAGCTGCCCGACGACGCGTTTCGCCTCAGCCGC
>Ga0247738_10000693_pt1 | contig 12288 bp, 12 predicted proteins | sample UWRJL013104B2_FD_180936 | JGI IMG/M metagenome (GOLD analysis project Ga0247738, IMG submission 180936) | Plant litter microbial communities from Arlington Agricultural Research Station in Wisconsin, United States - UWRJ-L013-104B-2 | ecosystem: Environmental > Terrestrial > Plant litter >...
GCGTTCGCCGCTAATCGGCTGGTCGATAATGCCAATCATGGGCCAGCCATCCTGCATCAGCGCGATCAGCGTGCCGAATATCGGGCGTCCGGCGATGAAGCTGCGCGTGCCGTCTATCGGGTCGAGCACCCATGTCCGCGATGCATCGGGCCGGGTGGTGCCATATTCCTCGCCGATAATGCCGTCGTCCGGCAGCATCTTCTCGATGATCGCGCGCATCGCCAGCTCGGCGGCCTTGTCGGCCTCTGTGACCGGCGAGGCATCGGCCTTGGTGTCGATCTCATAGGGCGCGCGGAAGAAGGGGCGGATGGCGGCCCCCGCTGCGTCGGCGAGGGCAATGGCGATGGCGATGTCGTCGGCTTGGCTCATGCGCGCCTCATGCCAGTCCCGCGCCATGGCTGCAAACCGGGAGTTGTTCTCGCGCGAGATCAATAGCGCGTCCCGCTACCTAAAGGTCCGTGCCGCCCAGCCGTCCTTGCTGGGAGGGACTGGAGCCAGACCATGCGGCCGATCATGTGGACCTTGACGATCATCTTCGCGCTCGCCGGGCTTTCCCTGCGGGCCGATCATGGTTCGTGGTTCGCGCCTTATGTGTATCTCGGCGATTATTTCATGAAGGGCAGCTTCATTCTGGCGGTGCTGTCCTGCCCGTTTCTCTGGGCGCGGTCCTATGGCTTCATGCCGCGTGGGCTGCTCGTGCCGGGCAAGGAGCGCATGATGCTGGCGCTGGCGCTTGTCCTGGCGGTGCCGCTGATCCTGCCCTGGCATTGAAGAAGCCCGCGGCGAGTAAACCCTAGGCGCGGGTGCGTCCGCACCCTATGTGCCGTTCATGCCAGAGCTTCCCGAAGTCGAGACCACCGTCGCTGGTTTGCGCCAGGTTCTGGATGGCGCCACGCTCACCAGCGTTGAGGCGCGCCGGGCGGACATGCGCTTTCCCTTCCCGGTCGATCTGCGCCAGCGCCTTACCGGAGCGACCGTCACGGGCCTCGGCCGCCGCGCCAAATATGGGCTGATCGATACGGATCGCGGCGATACGATGATCTTCCATCTCGGCATGTCCGGCCGCTGGCGGATCGACCCGAGCGATACGGCGAAGCACGATCATCTCATCTTGGAGACGCCCGCGCATCGCCTCGCGCTCTATGATCCGCGCCGCTTCGGCTTCGTGACGCTGGTGCCGAGCGAGGCCCTGTCGACCTATCCCGCCTTTGCCGCCATGGGCCCCGAGCCACTGGGCGACGAACTGACCGCCGATTATCTCGCCCGCGTGCTCAAGGGCCGCGCCGCGCCGATCAAGGCAATGCTGCTCGACCAGCGCATCGTCGCGGGGCTGGGCAATATCTATGTCTGCGAGGCACTGAACATTGCGGGCATCCTGCCGACCCGCAAGGCGGGGGACATCTCGAAGGCGCGGCTGGTCAAGCTGGTCGAGGCGATCAAATCCGTGCTCATCGCTGCCATCGCCGCGGGAGGATCGACCCTGCGCGACTATGCGCGACCGGACGGCGAACTGGGCTATTTTGCCAAGGACTGGCGGGTCTATGGCCGGGAGGGTGAAGCCTGCCCCTGCGGCGGCACAGTGCAGCGGCGCGTGGATAGCGGACGCTCGACTTTTTACTGCCCGAGCTGCCAGAAATGAGGCGCTCTCGTGGCAGAGCGCCGGCGTCTTCAGGCACATCCCGGCTCGCGGCGGGCGCTGTTGCGCTGACCGGGCTTGCCGGTCTCGCCGTTCAGTTTTCCGCCTCGCTCGATCAGACCGGATCGCCGGTCGCGGCGCTCTGGGCGATGCTGCGCTACTTCACCGTCATCGGCAATCTGCTGGCCGTGCTGGTGCTAGGTTCGATTGCGCTCGGCATGCGCAGCGCCGCGCGGCCGCAGATCATTGGCGGCGTCACTTTGTTCATGCTGCTCATTGGCGCCGTGTATCTGACACTGCTGCGCGGCCTGCTGGACCTGTCAGGCGGCGCCCGGCTTGCCGACACGCTTCTCCATTATGTCATGCCGCTGCTGGTGGCGCTTCACTGGCTGTTTTTCGTGCGAAAAGGCGGTCTTTCGTCGCATGACGTGCTGAAATGGACGCTCATCCCACTGGCCTATTTCGCCTACGCGCTCGTGCGGGCGCATTTTGACGGCCAATATCCCTATCCGTTCATGAATGCCGCGAGACTTGGCTGGCCGCGCACATTGCTCAACGCCGGGGTCATGGCGCTCGGCTTCCTGTTTGCCGGGGCCGTGCTGTTCTGGATCGATCAGCTGCTCGGGCGCCTCGCCGGAAGCGCCCGGCGCTAAGTCAGTCGAGCGGCGCGCAGGCTGTTTCGAGCCATGCCTTGTCCGCACCGGAAAGCTGCGGGCCGACAATCTCCAGCGTCTTCGCGTGATAAGCGTCGACCCAGTCGCGCTCCGCCTCGCCCAATATGTCCGTATCGATCAGCGCCCGATCAATCGGCGCGAAGCTCAATGTCTCGAAGCCAAGGAACGGCTTCTCCGCGCCCGCAGTCTCCCGCTCGACGACCAGCACCAGATTCTCGATGCGGATGCCATAAGCGCCGTTCTTGTAATAGCCCGGCTCGTTGGAGAGGATCATGCCCGCCCGAAGCGGTTCGTCGCCGCCACCGAAGGTCGCGATGCGCTGCGGGCCTTCGTGCACGCCAAGGAAGCTGCCGACGCCATGGCCAGTGCCATGTGCGTAGTCGAGGCCCTCGGCCCAGAGATATTGCCGCGCCAGAATGTCGAGCTGCCCGCCGCGCGTGCCCACCGGGAACACCGCCCGAGCGAGCGCGATATGGCCCTTCAGGACCAGTGTGAAATTGCGGCGCATCTCGGCGCTCGGCGTACCGATGGCCATGGTGCGCGTGATGTCGGTCGTGCCGTCCTTATACTGGCCGCCTGAATCGACCAGCAGCAACGTACCGGTCTCGACCGGACGAACGGTTTCCTCGCTCGCCCGGTAGTGGACGACAGCGCCATTGGGGCCGGAGCCGGAGATCGTATCGAATGACGGCGTGATCAGCGCGCCGGTATCTTCGCGGAACTGGTGCAGCCGGTCGACAACGGTGAGTTCGTCCTGCCCGCCCTTGGGGCCTTCCACGCTGATCCAGTGCAGGAAGCGCGAAAGCGCTGCCCCGTCGCGGGCATGAGCCGCCTTGGTGCCGGCAATTTCCGTGGCGTTCTTGATCGCCTTGGGCAGCACGGCGGGATCGCGCAGCTGCTTGATTGTCGCACCGGCATTTTCGAGCGTCTCGAATATGGCGGCGACCGACCGCTCGGGATCGACCGCGACGGTCTTGCCGCCCAGCGCCGCGAGCGCGCTGGTAAATTCGCTGCGGTCGCGGATGGAGACGGCATTGCCCAGATGGGCGCGCACATCGGCGTCGATCTTTTCGGGCTCGACGAACAGCTCGGCGCGGCCATCGGCATGGAGCAGAGCATAAGCCAGCGCGACAGGCGTGTTGGAGACGTCCTCGCCGCGGATGTTGAACACCCAGGCGATCGAATCGAGCGCGGTCAGCACGACGGCATCGAGGCTTTCGCTCTTCAGCCAGTCGGTAATCTCACCCCGCTTCTGCGCGCTCGACTTGCCGGCATAGCGCTCGCCATGCGGCACGAGATGCGCCTTGCTCGGCTGGGGCCGGTCCAGCCAGACCGCGTCGATGGGATTGCGCGCGACCGCAACCAGCTGCGCGCCTTTCCTGGCCAGCGCCTGCGTTGCGTCCATGACCCAGCGGCGCGTGTGCAGCCATGGATCATAGCCGATGCGTGCGCCGCCCGCGGCATGTTCGCTCAGCCATGTGGCCACGCTGGTCTGGGGGACGCTCTCATATTGCCACAAATCGCCATCCACCTGATCGCGCACCTGAAGCGTATAACGGCCATCGACGAAAATCGCGGCTTCCTCCGGCAACACGACAGCGCTGCCCGCCGAGCCCTGAAAGCCGGTCAGCCACGCAAGGCGCTGGGCATAAGCCGCGACATATTCCGAGAGATGCTCGTCGGTGAGCGGCACGACGAAGCCGTCAAGCGCTTCTGCCTTGAGTTGCGTGCGAAGTGCCCTAAGGCGGTCTTCATGGCTGGACATGGGACAACGATCCTGAATGTAGTGAAGCGCCATACATAGGCGCTAATGGGCGACTTGCCAGCACTCAGGGCGATCGCGCGGCATATCTCGACTCGCCGCGCATTCTAACCGCCCGTTAAGAACTGGCTTCCTAATTGGCGTCGGGATCAGCAAGCGTGGACAATATGGACTCTCTGCCTCTCTTTCACAGCTGGCCGCTTTATGAGGCACTGGCGAAGCTTGGCTTTTCACCGTCCAGCGATGTCGATCCCAATTTCGTGGCCCGCCTGAAATCGACCGACACGTCGGAGAAGACCTTGGCTATGCAGGGCGTTGGCGTCTGGGCCTGCGATCTTGCCGACGAGAAGCTGAGCTGGTCGCCGGAGGTTCATCAGCTGTTCGGCTTGCCCGAAGATGAGCCAGTCACGCGCGCCTTCACGGCTTCGCGCTACGAAGCTGGCTCGCGCCGGGTGATGGAGCGGCTGCGCGCCTATGCGATCGAGCATCGGCGCGGCTTCACGATGGATGCGATGATTCGCCGGGCGGACGGGGATTTGCGCTGGATGCGCCTTCGCGCGGTGCCGGTCCTGCGGGCCGACAAGGTTGTGCGGCTCACCGGCACGAAACAGGACATCACGGCCGAATATGACGGGCCGGGCTGGCGCGGTTTCTGACGCCGAGCGCGCTGACGCGAGGGCGATCCGACATCACAGATTGAACGGGGTTTCTAGGCTGCGTCGAGGACCAGCGCCGCGCTCTCGGGCGCATGGCGGGTAATGCCGGTGCCCTGCCGCTTGCTCGCATAAAGCGCCTGATCTGCAAGCGTGAGAAGATGCTCAAGATCATCGTCATAACGCGCGGTCACGACATAACCGATGCTGGTCGAGATCTGCAAAGCGCGGCCGTCGATATGATAGGGGCGGGCAATGGCAGCGCTCAGGCGCCGCGCGAGATGCTCGGCATGGTCTTCGCTCTCGATGCCGAACTGCACGACGGCGAACTCGTCACCGCCCAGTCGCGCGGCAATATCCGTGCCCCGAATGACCCCTGCGATGCGCTTGCCGACCGCGGCGAGCAACACGTCTCCGCAAGGATGGCCGAAGCGATCGTTGACCGGCTTGAAGCCGTCGAGATCGAGATAATGCACCGCGATCAATCCGCTGGCAGCCGGGTCCATTCCGCGCTCGTCAAACCATTCGCGCAGCGCGATCCGGTTGGGCAGTGCCGTCAGGCTGTCCTTGCGCGCGATCGTGCCGAAGCTGATGCGCAGCGCGATCTCACCGACGGCGCGGGCATGGCGGATGCGCAGATTGTAGATGCCGCCAAAGAGGAAGCCCGCCGTCATCAGCGCCATGGACATGTAGATGGGATCGAGCCCTGCCAGCGCGATCAGGATCGTCGGGATGAGCGCCATCATCATGCTGGGAATCGCAATGCGCGGGCGCAGGGCGACCGTGGCGGCGACGCCAGCGGCATAGCCCATCACCAGGCACAGCATGAGCATGTGGGTCGATGGTGCGTCGAGCATGAAGGCTCGAAAGCTGAACAGGCCGAGCATGGCCGCAAAGGCACTATGGCCGACGCGAAAATCCCATTCGAGACGTCGCGCCTGCTCGACGGCAAGATCGGGCAAGTGGCATTCGTTGCGCAGGCGGAATGCGACCGCCATGCGGGCAGCGCACGCGGCGACCCCACCGATCAGCAGCATCAGCAGTGCAGGGTCGCGCTCCCTCCAGACGATCAGTGCACCGGCAATGGTGAAGCCGACCGACATGATGGTTGTCGGCATGAATGCGCCGGCCAGGCTGCGGATCAGCGCCAATTCCAGAGCATCCTGGGGCGCGCGGGTCGGCCCGGCTCTCATGCACGGCCTCCGGTGGCCGGAGCGCGCGCAGCCAGCCGCAGACCGGAAAACGATCCGGTTTCCATCAGAGCTTCATGCCCGACTGGCGACTGAGCGGTGAAATACATGCGATCCTCGGCCATTTTCGCCGTTATTCCTGCACCCCTATTGGAAGCATCACATTAACATCGCGTTTCCTCTCAAGAACTTGAGCGGAATTTCGGCGCGCCTGATAGCCGATGGAAACAATCGTTCAACGGCAATACCAATGTCATTGAGCGCGGGCCTGCGCACGCCTATCTCCGCGCCTATGACAGAACAGACCAAGCCACCGCTCGCGCCGCCCCGTGCCCATAGCAGCGTCCATCACGACCGCACGCTTTCCGATCCCTGGGCCTGGCTGCGCGATCCGGGCTATCCCGACGTGAAAGACCCCGAGATATTGGGCTATCTGAAGGCGGAAAATGCATGGTTCGAGGCAGCGATGGCGCCGCGCAAGCCGCTGATCGACACGCTGTTCGAGGAAATGAAGGGCCGCATCAAGGAGGAGGACAAGTCCGTTCCTCAGAAGGACGGCGCTTATCTCTACTGGTCGAGCTTCGAGGCGGGCGAGCAATATCGCCGCCACTGGCGCCGCGCAGTCGGCAGCGCCGATGACGGATCGGCGGACGAACTGATCCTCGATGAGCCGGCACTGGCGCAGGGCACGGAATATTTCCGCGTCGGCGCGGTCTCCATCTCCAATGACGACCGCCTACTGGCCTTCGCGATCGACGATAATGGCTCGGAGCGCTTCACGGTCCGCATCAAGGATCTCGTCACCGGCGAATTGCTGCCGGATGTGATCCCCGATGTGCTCTCGGCCATCGTTTGGACCAGCGACGACAGCGCGTTTGTCTACTGCCGCGCCAATGAGAACTGGCGCACCGACAATGCGCGGCTGCACCGGCTCGGCACCCCGGCCGAGGCGGATATCGAGCTGCTCCATGAGGATGACGAGGGCTTCCGCGTTTCAGTCGGCATGACAGCGGCGGAAAACTGGATCGTCATCGCAACGGGCGACCATGTCACCAGCGAAGTCTGGCTCGTCCCCGCCAATGATCCGACCGCGCCGCAGATTCTAGTTTCCGGCCGCGTTGCCGAGCGCGAATATGATGTCGATGAGCATGATGGCTGGCTCTATATCCGCACGAACGACACCCATCCCAATTTCCGGCTGGTCCGCTCGCGGATCGAGACGCCGGACCAGTGGGAAGAGGTGCTGCCGGCCTCGGACAGCTTCTACCTGACCGACGCGGCCCTGTTCAAAACCTTCTATATCACTGAGGGACGCGAGAACGGTCTCGATCAGATCGAGATCCGCGATTACGCGACCAATGCCGCCGAACGCCTCGCTTTTCCCGAGGCGAGCTATGTCGCGGGTCTCGACGATAATCCCGAATATGATGTCGCGAAGCTGCGGATCAGCTATGAATCGATGGTCTCGCCCGAGACGGTGTTCGATCTCGATCTGGCGACTGGTGAGCGCACCATACTCAAGGTGCAGGAGATTCCCTCCGGTTTCGATCCCGCGCTCTATGCCTCGACGCGAGTCATGGTGACGGCGCGCGACGGCACGGCGATCCCGGTCTCGGTCATGCACCGCGCCGATCATCCCATGGACGGATCGCGCCCGCTCTATCTCTACGGTTATGGCGCTTACGGCATGGCGATCGAGCCGGGCTTCGGCACGGGCCGCCTGAGCCTGGTCGATCGCGGTTTCGCCTTTGCCATTGCCCATATCCGGGGCGGCGATGACCTTGGCCAGCAATGGTACAAGGACGGCAAGCTGGAGAAGCGCACCAATACGTTCAACGATTTCGTCGATGTGGCAAAGGGTCTCGCAGCGCTGGGCTACACCTCGGCGGGCAGGATCGCCACGTCGGGCGGATCGGCCGGCGGCGAGCTGATGGGCGCGATCGTCAACAGCGATCCGGATCTTTGGGGTGCAGTCGTCGCGCATGTCCCGTTCGTCGACGTGCTCAACACCATGCTCGATCCGGAGCTGCCCCTGACCCCGGGCGAATGGCCCGAATGGGGCAATCCCATCGAAGATCCGGCCGCCTATGACCTGATCGCGAGCTATTCGCCCTACGACAATGTCATAGCGCAGGCCTATCCCCCGATGCTGGTGACGGCGGGCCTTAACGATCCGCGCGTCACATATTGGGAGCCGGCCAAGTGGGTCGCGCGCCTTCGCGCCACCAAGACCGACGACAATGTGCTGCTGCTCAAGACCAATATGGGCGCAGGCCATGGCGGCAAATCAGGCCGCTGGGAATCGCTGCGCGAGACGGCGGAGGAATTTGCCTTCATCCTCTGGCAGTTGGACCTGACCGACTGAAAAGTTCCCGGCGGGAACCCCGGCAATGCAACTTAATGCACATGCCATCCGTTTGCTGTTCACGAACGAACAGAACGGAGAGAAAACCCATGCGTATGCAAATTCTTCTCGCGACGGCGCTCATCGTGCCGACGCTGAGCGCTTGCGCGACGACCGGCTATGGCGACCGCGCAGGCTATAACAATAACCGTGGCGACCGCTATTCCGATAACCGCCGCGACGAGCGTCGCGCTGAGCGCCGGGCACGGTATCTCGCGGAAAATGACGTGATCTATCGCGACAATGACGGGCGCTATTATTGCAAGCGCGACGACGGAACGGCCGGTACCATTGTCGGCGCAATCGCTGGCGGCGTGCTTGGCAACATCATCGCACCGGGCGGATCGAAGACGCTGGGCACCGTATTGGGTGCGGCTGGCGGCGCCCTTGCCGGCAATGCCATCGACAAGAGCGACGGACCGCGCTGCGAATAAGCGCATGCCTGTCCCAAGCCTGCTCATCTTCTCTATACGTGGCGCATGGGCAAGCCGTTCGATCTGATCTTCACGGCGCAACCGGGCGACGTCGACATGATGGGTCATGTCAATAACGCCGTCTGGGTGCGCTGGATGGAGGAGATTGCGACGGCGCACTGGATGAGCCTCGCCCCGCCAGAGAGCATCGCGCGCCATGGCTGGGTCGTGACCCGGCATGAGATCGATTATAAAGGCAATGTCGGGCCGGGCGAGAGCGTGACGGCACGGACCTTCATCGAGACGCCCCCGCGTGGCGCGCGCTTTGATCGGCGCGTCGATTTCTTCGGCCCGGACGGCAAGCTCAAGGTTTCGGCATGCACAAGCTGGGCGATGATCGACCTGGAGACGAAGCGTGTCATGCGCATCCCGGCCGATCTGGCCGCGCCCTTTCTAGCCTGAGCTACTTCTCGTCCGGTTTCTTTTCCGCAGGCTCTGTGGTGGCTGGAGCGACCAGTGGCGCCGTGCGCGGCTCCAGGATGGCCGCTGCCTCGATCACATCGAGCGCGCGGCGCGCTTCGTTATAACGGCGTGCCTGATCAAGCCATTGGGCAATGGCGGGCTGAGCACGAAGCGCGGCCATGTCTGCAATGGCATCCTCGATCTGCCCTGCCTCAATGGCGCGGCGGGCATGGGCGAGGCGCTGATCTGGCTGCGGCGTCGGCGTTCCGGCGCGGCGGACCACGACGAGGCTGCCGAGCGTGCGTGTGGTGGCCGACCACCAGCTTTCCTTGGGATCGCCCTTGGCAATTAGCAGGTTGATGTCTTCCAGCCCGGCCCGCAGCTTGTTGATGGTCACCGGATCGGCGGCGGCATTGATGATCGTGGCCACGGCTCTGGGCTGCCCTGCATCGAACAGCACGCGCAACTGCCCCTCGAGATAACCGAGCGGCGCGCCTGCATCGAGCGCGCGGCGGGCAGCAAATGCGACCATGATCGCCTCGGCGCGATTGGCATAGCCTGACGCAGTCTGCGCCGCGACATTGGCGCGCACGACGCGCTGCTCGAGGCTGAGCATCCTGTCTTCGAGCGCCTGGGCTGTTGGCGCCGCAGCGTTGGGTAGGGCCGTGAGCCGGGTTGCGGGATCGACGAGCGGTGAGGCGGCCGCAGCTGCATTGGCCGCGTCGCCAGCTTGTGCCGCGTCATCAAAGCTGCGGGTGAGTCGCCATGCCGTTGCGCCGAGCACCAGCACGAAGAGCAGCAACAAGAGTCCGATCAGCAGCCGACGGCCGCCGGAGGGCGGAGTTTGCTGCGTTGCATGAAGTGTGTCGTCGCCGGGCATTGCCGTTATGAGATCCGTCCTGGTCCGGTCGCTATCCAGCGCGAATACATAACCGTTCGGCGCAGGCCAGCAAGGCCGTATCGTCCGGTGTCGTGCTGATGGCAATCTCGGCCCAACCGGTTCCGCAGGCCGCCGCCGATGCAGGACTCATTGCGGCGAGGCGAATCGCGTTGCGCCGGGCCGGTGGGATGAAGCTCGCGAACCGCTCGCCCGCGCGCGGCGAATGGATTGCTGCAACGGCGGAATCCAGCATATCGAGGCAAGGACGAACAACCGATTCGGCGCTCTCGGCGGCGCGATAGGCAATGTGGCGCACGATCTGCAGGCCCTGCGAATGGAACGGCCGGACGTCTGCACCGCACAGATGCAGCACATGTGCATGGCCATCGCGAACGATCATCGGCACGGTGGAGGCTGCGTCGCCGTCGCCGGTCAGGATATGTCGGTGGCCTGCTTCGCGCGCGGCCTGCGCCGTCGCCTCGCCAACGGCATAGAGCGGCAGCTGCGCGAAGGCCGCCAGCACATCGCTGCCGAAGCGCGCGCCATTGGCACTGGTAAGCAGCAGAGCGTCGAATGGGCCTTCCGGCAGGGGCGGCGGCCCGACTGCGAGCGTCTCGAACAGCGGCACCTGCAAGACTTCAAGGCCGAGCGCTCGCGCCCGCGCAGCGCTGGCATCATTGCCGGGCTGCGGGCGCAGCAGGACGAGCGGCAGGCTCATGGCTATATTCTTACGCCTCGAACAAGGCGCGCAGGGCCGGGCTCGCGCGATCGAGCAGCGACTTGCCCAGCGCCATGGCTGCCTCGGTCGATCCGCCCGGCAGCAGTGCCTCGTCCTGCAATTGCTCGCCGCCGTCCTCGGTCAGGATCTGAGCCTTCAGCCTGATATCCGCACCCTCTTCGCGGGCCAGCGCCGCAATCGGCGAATGACAGCTGCCCCCCAGCGCGAGCAGCAGCGCCCTTTCAGCCAGCACGCAGCGCAGCGTGGGTAGGTGGCTGATGGCGCCGAGCAGCGCGAGAGCCCGGCTGTCATCGGCGCGGCATTCGATGCCGACTGCGCCCTGCGCCACGGCGGGCAACATGGTCTCGATAGGGATGGCAGAACCAACCGCGTGTTGACCAAGCCGATCGAGCCCGGCAGCGGCAAGCAGCGTCGCGTCCATCTCGCCGGCTGCCACGCAGGCAAGCCGCCTCGCGACATTGCCGCGCAGGAGCGTGGTCTGGATGTCGGGCCGCAATGCCTTCAGTTGCGCGGCGCGGCGCGGCGAACTGGTGCCGATGATGGCGCCGTGCCGCAATGCGTCGATCGAATCCGCGCCGATCAGCCGGTCTTCGACGGCGGCGCGCGGCAGCATCGCGGCAATGCGGATCGTCTCCGGGCGAATCGTCTCGACATCCTTCATCGAGTGGACCGCACAGTCGATCTCGCCATCCAGCAGCGCGCGGTCGAGCTCCTTCGTCCAGAGCGCTTTGCCGCCCAGATCCGCCAGCGCGCGGTCCTGAATGCGGTCGCCGCTGGTCGTGATCACGACGACCCTGATGGCCTCACGGGGCCAGCCATGGGCCGCCATGAGCGCCGCCGCGGTCATTTCTGACTGGGCAAGAGCGAGCGGCGATCCACGCGAACCGAGGCGGAAGGGAGAGGCGGGACTTGGTGTCTGGTCGGTCATAGCGGGCTTGCTCTAAACGCGCGGCGGTCTAGAGGAAAGCGAATGCCCATCATTCTTGGCCTGGAATCGAGTTGCGACGAGACGGCGGCAGCGCTGGTGACGCATGATCGCATCATCCTCGCGCATCGCCTTGCGGGTCAGGAGGCGCAACACAGCCCCTATGGCGGCGTGGTGCCGGAGATTGCGGCGCGCGCTCATGTCGAGGCACTCATGCCGCTGGTGGCGGCTGCGCTGGAGGATGCGGGGCTGACGCTGGCCGATATCGACGCCGTTGCAGCGACGGCCGGGCCGGGTTTGATCGGCGGCGTCATGGTCGGGCTGGTGACGGGCAAGGCACTGGCGCACGCGGCCGGAAAGCCGCTGATTGCGGTCAATCATCTCGAAGGTCATGCCCTGTCGCCGCGCCTTGCCGATGGCGCGTTGGCATTCCCTTATCTGCTGCTGCTCGTTTCGGGCGGCCATTGCCAGCTGCTCGAAGTGCGCGGCGTCGGCAATTATCGCCGCCTCGGCACCACCATCGACGACGCGGCGGGCGAGGCGTTTGACA
>Ga0247738_10000694_pt1 | contig 12288 bp, 25 predicted proteins | sample UWRJL013104B2_FD_180936 | JGI IMG/M metagenome (GOLD analysis project Ga0247738, IMG submission 180936) | Plant litter microbial communities from Arlington Agricultural Research Station in Wisconsin, United States - UWRJ-L013-104B-2 | ecosystem: Environmental > Terrestrial > Plant litter >...
TTATTATTGTATAGATATGAAAGAACTACTAATTAATCCACAGTTAATATCTCACTTAGAGATAACACCACCGAGAAAAACAGAGTATAAATGGCTTGATAAAATAGAGTCTTTTACTACTTTGTTTGGTTTTAAACTGGGAGAATATAAAGAAGGTTGGTATTTGGATGGAAGATATTCTAAATATAGACTAAATACAGAAGATTTTAAAAATAAGGTAGAGATTAATGGTGAAGTTTGGATTATGCCTTCTTTAACTGTTTTTTCGGCGGGAAAAAAGATATATTCAGCTCATTATGAAGATTTACCCACTATAAAAGAACTAATTCAAATTAAATTTCCTAATGTAATTGTTTTATGAGTTATATAAATTTTACAGTTTTAGAAAAATACGGTTTGTTACCTGCTGATGTTCTTTTTTTGGCCGCAATCAAACAAACAGAACTAAAATATCTTGAAGAAAGTTTCACAGAGGTTGATTATAACCGTTTTAACGAACTTTCTCTGATAAAACATATCAAAGCTAAACGCAAGGATGAAAGTGCCTTAGTGAGTCTTAGACTGAATGATAAAGGTATACAATTGTTAGAGGAGATTAATTCTGCACCAATTGAACCAGAAGATCAGCAAGTCTATGACTGGCTTTCTAATCATTATAAATCGGCAGGGAAAGAAATTGGAAATAGAAAGAAGACATTGAGCCACATTAAAGATTTCCGTATAAAAAGCGGAATACAGAAAAATAACTTAATTAAACTATGTGTTGAATTTTTAAAGGAGAATGAAGAACGTTCTAACAAATTAGAATTTATATTCTATTACTCTAAGACAGTTTTTGCAACACGATTTGATTTAGAGGAAAGTTGGTTATATAGTTTCTATTTAAAGAAAGAAGATTATTTTAAATCAATATTTGAAGAATATTAATATGAGCCTTAGAAGTAAATTATTAAACGCATTAGATTTAATACAAACATTTGACACTCCTATATATGTAGTTACCTACAACGGTAGGAGATTAAAAATGGCCAGTGGTAAATCAAGTTGGGGGTCTATTAGTGCAGCAAAAAATGCTCTAAGAAACAGATTACCTAATGTAGCAAATTATAGAGAACAATTACCAGCTATTAAAGAGCTTGAAGACGAAGGAATAATTGAATATATTAAATTGTAAAAGAGGTACAACAGTATGCAAATAGAAAAATTTAAAGACTTAACAGTAAAAGCATTTGCAGAAATAAAACAATACCAACAAGGTGATAAAGGTATAATTAAAACTGGCCAAAGCTATTTTGATGATTTATTTCCTGTCGTAAATGGCTCTATAATTATTTTTTCAGCGGGTTCAGGTATTGGAAAATCACATAAACTAGCTCAAATAACTGATAACATCTTAAATACAGCAATAAATCCGACAGCAGGTAATTTTGTAGTATTACATATTTCTTTAGAGATGAGAGTGATGAGTTTAGTCTTAAGAGGAATGTCTAAAAAGATCAAGTCAAAGTCTAAAAAAGATATTTTATTACAAGAATTTACAGAAGAAGAAAAACAACAAGCAAATGAATATTTTTTAAGTTTGCAAGACGAGAGAGTTTTTATTTCGCAAGTTCCTACAACACCAAAGAAGTTTTATGAGGGATGTGTTGCTTTTCTAGATGCCAATAAAGATAAAGATAGTGTGATTATTACTGTCGACCACCTTGCTTTAATATCTGGAGATAATGGAGAGCCTAGAAATTCTATCATTGAAAAATTTATAGAAAGAGTAAATGATTTGAAAATGTTATATGAGAATGTTGTGTTCATTCTTCTTTCTCAGACTAACTCGGACATGCAGAAAAGAGCACAAGATAAAAACATCATGTCTCAACCAACAGCTAGTGATATTTATTATTCTCAATTTACATTTCAAGTCGCTGATTATGTAGCGATTATGATTAGTCCAGGACGTTTTGGTATTAAAGAATATTCAAAAATAACTCCTGATCGTTATCCTAATCTAGAGAAATATTTCTTAGAAGAAGATAAAAATGGTAGGGTTTCGTTGGAAACTTATGGAGTAAATTATGTCCATTTACTTAAGTGTCGTGAGGCAGAAGGGCTTTATCTAGATATTTACGCAGAAGAAATGAATATACCTAATGCGGATAAAGAAAGAGAGATTAGGAAAAAAGAAAATATGCCTACATTTAGTTCTACTATACCATCATTCAATACTGTTGATTTCACTGTGGAGAAGCCAAGTCCAGTTCCACTAGGTAATTTAAATGATGCCTTTGGAGTTCCTGATAAAGTTGATAATTCCTCTCCTTTTTAAACTTTTTTCGCGCGAAAACAATTAAAATAAAACATTATGTACACACTAACAAACGAAGAACTAGAACAGTTTCTAATAGAAACAGATTCCTTTTATGATTGTCCAGATGAAGATTCCAAACAAAGAATGAGAGATTCATATAGAAAAGTAGAAGCTGAAAGTAATCAACAGATAGCTGAAGCGGGCGGTTTTACAAAATGGTACGAGAGTGGTAGAGGGAGATTATTACACTTTTAAATCATATATCTTATTATTACATTTTTTTATTAAGACAGAATGAGGAGAAATCTTTGTTCTGTTTTTTATTTTCTGTTGTTTTATTCTTTTGCGCCGAAATTAAGAGCCGTTGTCTAAAAGTAAGGGATTTGCTAAAGAAGTCTTATTGTTGTATATTTGTAGCTCAGATTAGAAGTAACGCTTTTCTGAACTCTCACATAAGACACGACATTAAGATTTTTTAGCAGGGAAAATCGAGACAACATTATATAAAGGAATCAATATCCGTATATATTTAGACTTGAAAGACACCTGCAATTTGTCCGACGAGTTTTTTTATTTTACGGATATTTTTCATTTATATGCACTCAAACATCAATTCTGTCCTTTATAGTCATCTGTACAATCAGGCTTCTTCATTCAATTTGGATGGTGATCGTTTGATAGCAGTTTATTGTATGTTAAAGTTGGCAAGAAAAGGTAAAGAGTCAATAAAAGCCACTAAGAAATTAAAAGGAATAGGTTTAGTTAGTAAAGTTACAGGTATATCAAGAACAACTGTTTCTAAATATTTAACTGTTCTTTCTTCTCTTGATCTAGTTTCTTTTAGCCGAAATGGGAGCTTATTATTCGCGGGAAATAAAAAATTAGAAACAAAATACAGAACTAAATCACGAAATTATAGAGTAAAATACCTAAGAGTAGTAATAGGAAAAAACATTGCAGAAACTGCTTTAAACTCCTATAGCATCCGACTACACGGATATATTGATTCAATAAACAGAAGAATAGACAAAAGCGAAACATCTACTAAACTTACATGCAAAACATATGATAAAGTTACGTTAAGTGTTAAAGGCTTCGGGTTATTGAAATCGGCGCAAAAGAATAAATTAAGTAAAGGAAATTATTGGAAACAAAAGCTTATTAAAGCTAAGAGTATTTACGCATCCAGACAATACCAATTCATAGACACCTGTTCTAAAGAAGAATTTAATTATATTAGATATTCTGACAATGACAGATCTTTGAGATGGGAAGCGGGTAAGATGTATAGAGAGCTTTCCAGTTTGATTTCTAAGAGTTTTATTAAAGAAGAATTCCGCGCGAAAGAAATAACAAAAACAGACTATAAAAAGAAAGACTATCTTCAGTTCGATATCATAGACTTCTGGAAAAATACATAGTTTGCATAAAGTTATTATTAAATATTTACAACTTCTAAAATGGGGTTGTTTTGTCGTATAATATAGTGAAAATCGGAAATAAACCGATTAACTGTAAAATAATCAACAAAAAGCTTGTAGGAATCAAAAGTAATACTTAGATTTGTCAAAAATAAAAACATATGGAAAAGTTAAAAGAAATTTATAAGGACTACTTATCAAAAGTAATATCCCCAGAACAAGCTTTACTGAACATAAGGAAAATTTACTTATTGACAGATGAGGAGTTAAAATTAGAAGGTTTTTCTATCGAATATGTGGACTATGGTCTTCACAGACTAAAACAGAAAGGTGAATACTTAATCGAGGGTGAGAAATCAGAATGTTTAGAAAGGGCTTCGGAAATAATATTTAAAGATTATAATTGATTATGAGCTTAGTTAAATTAGATGAAAAAGGGAAAATTAAAGCTGACTGGTTGGTTAAAAAATCTACTAAAAGACTCAGAGTAATTTTATTTAAGTTGAGATTTAATTATAATAAATTACAACAAGTTAGTGAAATTTTACAAAATCATGGTTTAGATACAAATGAAGTTTGTGGTTTAATAGGTAAATACACTTATTCGGCAGCCCAATTAGATAATATCATATTTAGGCGAACAGAAAATTTAGAAATAACTAAAGGTGAAAATTGGAGAGAAAGTAAATATCAATCTGAATAAAATATGAGTTGGAACTACGTAGATGTAAAATTACCTTTAACATATAAAGAAGGTAATTGGGATGGGAAAAGAAGTGATGAAGTATTAGCGGAAGATAATGACGGAAACAAACATATTGCTGTAATATATACGGGTTTTATTGACGGAAATGATTACGCAGATTGGTTTGATAACAGAGATTTTGAATTAGTAGGAATTATTAGATGGATGGAAATACCTTATTAATTATGAAAGCAAAATAATATGAAAGAAGAGGAATTATTAAAAGCCTTTGAAGAATGGCGAGGAAGTACACTAGAAGACAGTGATGTAGTAGGTAACTTCGCGTTTCAAGCATTTAAACAAGGATATTTAACAGCAATAAAAGTATTTTTATGAAAAAGATAGTAAGTAAATTAGTAGAATGTGGTTTCTCATTTAGTTATGAAAATCTTAATAGTAGTGGAGAGAAAGTTATAGTATATGATAATGGGCTAATTATAGCTAATTACCAAGGCCATGTTACTTTTGACTATGAAGGAGAAATGGAAGGTTCTGATGAAAGTGAGGCTGTTTACGATTATTATTGCGCGAAAATAGAAAAAATAATGATTGATGAGACTTCAAGTTTTTAGATATGGCAACAATGAGAGAAATATTACGAAGAAGGTTTGAAAACTATAAATTAGATCCATCGACGGATAAAGAGATAATAATAGCATCTGAAATAGTTAAAGACTTTGCCTGTAAGTTTGTGCTGTATTTAGATAGTATAGGAGTTGATGAAAAATTTAATTTAAATCAGGCTTTGGAAATATTTGAAAAACATTACGAAAAATCAACAGATATATCAGGGAATGAAAGAAATTTGTAAATTAGCGCGCGAAAAAGGATTTAAAGCAAAAACTGTTACAACTAAAGTTACTTTAGACTATCAAGGAAAATCCAGCAGATTAATTAACGAAACTTGCAACTACCTTTTACTTTGTGAGATTCAGAAGTGGTTGAGAGAAGAGTTTAATATTGAAGTAATTCCATACCCAGTTCAACTGGAACAAAATAAAAAAGAAATACCTCAAACCGAAAGCATAGATTATCACTATTACTATTTTAAAGATGTTATTAAGCAATTTGTAACAGGAAATTCTTTCAATTCATATGAAGAAGCTTTAATGGCGGGGATAAAAGAAACATTAGAAAATTTATGACAGCAACAAGTGAAGTAAGAGACGGAAAATTATATCTTCTATGCTTTGAAGAACTAGCGGAATTTCTAGTAAATAACTCAAGATATACAGTTTTATTTGGTTCTTATAATAGACCAGCCATAAAAGTTAATAAAGATAATTTTAATTGGTGTCTAGATTTAGTTAAGAAAGCTGAAGGAACGTCAGATTGTAATTTTATAATTGAATTAGAATTGCCGAGTTTAGAAATAAAAGCAACAGAGGATCATAATGGAGTAAGACTAAGTGTAAATTCTAATCCTAAGTATCTTCCAGCTTTTACAGGAATCAGTTTTGACAGTCAGTACATTTGGCGGAATAAAGAAATTGAAAAAAGACTTAAAAAGTTAGGCTCGTATCAAGAATTAGATAAAGTAACAAAAGAAGTGGATGAAGAATTAAAACAGTTAAAATCATGAACATAGAAATTAAAACAAATTATTCAGGCAAAGATATAATTTACACGGCAGAAAACATAAAAGTAGAAGAAAATATTTCAGAGCGAATATACGAGAAAGATGAAAATGGGAAAACAAACTTCAAAAGATTGGAGTTAGAAGATATCACTGATGAAGCAATTGAACAATTTACGCAATTAACAGAAGAGTTATTGTACTACAGAAAAAGAGATTTTGATACAAGTGAGTTAATATGTCAAGCTTTTAATAAATTACCGCAAGAAAAAATTAAAGCAGTCTTAGAAAAGTTAAATAAAGATTATGGAGAGTAGTACATTCCTTAAAGACTCCAAAGAACACGAACAAAACTTTAATATAAACAAAAATATTTATTGTGATGACTTATAAATTAAAACGTTGGTATCCATCTTTACCTAAGACTTGGGAAAAAGGTACAATACTAATCATATATGCACCTATTGTTGGATTTGCTTACTATAGTGATATTTATGATAGCTTTCAAGTATCTAAAACAGAAGTGGAAAATAACCCAAAATGGTATAAAAAGATATGAAAAGAACAGACATAGATTTCAGCAAACATATTTTATATGAAACACATTATACTAATCCTATTACAGGACATAATCTAGATGTGTGGGAATTAAAAGTGCCAAATACAATGTGGTATAGAGTTATTTTTATTAATTCTTGCGGGGTGTTGACAATAGATGGCGACTACGGCCGTTTTAGTTTTTGTCGCGAGTTTTGGCCAAGTAAAGATGGTCGAGTAAGTGATGGATATTGGCTAGAAAAGATGAGAAGAGATAATTCTTTAACTTATGATGAATATGATTCAGAGGCCACGGAAAAAGAAATACAAGAATTAATTGACACAGGACTTCAAGAATATGGTTATGGAGGAGAAGATTTAAAAAAGTTAAAAAGACAGTTAACAGATTTACTGAATTATGTTGATGACAAAATAGCATATCAGTATCATGCTTTTAGAGGAGATATAGATTTAGAATATGAAATGATTCCTTATTGTAAACAGCAAAATATTCAATTAGACATTTGTTTTGATGCTTTTGATTGGATTTGTCAAATGATTAGAGAAAATGGCGAGATATAAAGTAACAACAGAACTAAAAACACCTCTTTGGAAGAAAGTACTTAGATGGATTAAATTAATTCCTGCTTTACCTACCTTTACACTTATCTTAAACGATGATTTTGATGGTTTTGAAAAAGATAGGGTTTTATTTGGCGGGCAAGGAAAAGTAAAAATAATAGAAAAATTATGAAAAAGACAGGAATTACATTAACAGATGGTTACGAAAATGTTTTAAATATGCATTTGGATGAAGATAATGATGTGACAATTCAAGTAACGACTGAATCATTTTCATTTAAAAATAGAGCGGAAGTAGAATTATTTAGTAAAAATGTTATTGATTTATTAATTTTGGCCGAGAAAAAAGACTAAAAATGGAAAATAAAATACTAGAATTCGTAAGAGAGTTTAACGCAGGATTAGAAAACAGTAATGAGTATAACAGTCTTCAATACCAAAATGATGGATATCAAGAAGGGATATTACTACCAAATATTTATGCTTGGAGTAGTGATGAAGGCACTGAGCATTTTAGACAACAAGCTTTGAGTAGTTTAGTTCGCCAGTTAGGTTTATTACAGAATGTTGCAAAAGAACTGTTAGAAGTTGAGATTAGTGAGTTTTTCGCGGAAAAGAAAAAATTAATGAAAGAGAAATTCCCACAAGCAAATCTAAAATATTTTAAAGAAGCTACATTAGAATACAGTATATTAATATCTGGACTATACAATTTAGAATTAATAGAACAATTCGGTGAAACTGTAGAAGAAGATTTTCAATACCTTTTTGAAGGTTTAAAAATTTCAGACATATCTTATATTTAGTTTATGAAAGAATGGTGGCAAACAGTAAATAAAGAAGACCCATATTTATGCAATCTTTACAGCAATTTATTTGGTACTCATGAAAAAAGGATTGCACAATTGTATATAATTAGGAAAGGATTTAATTTTGAAAAGAAGTAAGTTATGAAATTACAGATAGAGTTAAATGAAGATTTAAATATAGAGGCTCAATTATTAACTATTTCTAAATACATTGAAGACTATTCAACTACATATAAAGAAGCAGGGTTTTTAGGAATGTGGAATTACAGGTATAATGTAAAAGAAACTGATAAAGATTCTGGAGTAAAAGTAGAAACAGAACAATACACACCTTTTCATGTAAGTTGTCAGAAGACTAAAGGCGGTATAGTGAAGTTTAAAATATGGAATGGTTAATTTCGCGCAAAAAGATGAAAGAAAAGATAATAGACATAGAAACAGCAATTCTAGCAGAAAGTAAAAAGTATAATATTCCATGCTGGGATTTTATTGATATAGCTGACGAAGAATCTTCTGTTATGGATTTTATAGGTGACAATTTTGAAGAGAAGCTAGAACATGCTGAGAGACTTGTAAAGTATTGGAGACCAACTCAAAGTTTATTGAAAAAATGGCTGAGAGAAACACATAATATTGGAGTTGAATCATATCACGATTATGATCCTAAAGATAAAGGATCTCAATTTTATACAAGTTGGGGGTATTATGATGGAAAGAAAATCGATGGAACTAGTGATGTAGATGGTTGGTACGATGAGTATAATAACTGGAAGAAATATGAAGACGCTTTGGAGTTTGGTTTGGTTGAGGCTTTGAAAATGGTAAAATCCGCGAAAGAAAAAAACTAAAACAACAGTTTAATGAAAACATACATAATAACAGAAGAAGACATAATAAGACTAATTGAAAGCTTTAATGCTGACAGTCATAAATATTGGTACGAAGACAAAGTTGATAAGTGGGAAGAAAGTTTAAAAGCCGTTAGTGATACTAGAGTAACTGAAGGAATGTTTGAAGTAACCATTGGTGATTTCAGTGTTAAACGTAATCCAGATGAAACAGAAGAACAGTTTAAAACAAGATTACAAATAGAATTGGATAATAATGGATTTGATGTGGAAGTGGTTTAAATCGGCGAAAAATAATTAAAAACAGAAAAAAATGAAAGTCAAAAAACTAAAATACAATTGGAGACAAGTAGGTTCAACATCAGACAGAGACGGAGCAGGAGAAGATTATGATGTATTTGAAGTAGGAAAGAACGGCGTAGTAACAATAATGGAGAATAATATTGTTAGCGGAACACCTTTAAATTATTTAGTATTTTTTGAAGACAGGCAAACTAGAGTATTCAATCCAAATATAGTGGAGTATGAAAAGTAAAACATTTGGAGAAATAGCAAGAGAGAATGGATTTTCTTCTCTCTCAGAAATGGTAAGTAGTGGATTAAAAGCAGTAAAAGAGGTGGAAAATAATTCATTTAATATTGGCCAAAAAATTAAACTACAAGAAAATTACAAACCAACGCACTTCAAAGATGAAGAAATTTTACCAAAAAACACACCTTTTAAAATAACAGATAAAAGTGGATTTACATTAGGAAGATACTCAGTGAAATTAGAAGGATATGATGTTTGGTTTCAAGCAGAAGTTTTTGAATTAGCTTAATTTCGCGGGAAAAAGAGTAAACAAAGAATGAAAGTTCAAGACAGAAAAATTAGATTATGGAAGATAAAGGAGCATGGGTATTAGATTTGGAAAGTTCAGGCTTATTAGCTGATATGCTTGACTTCAGTTCTTTTCCATATAAATTAAGGCCAGATGCAAAACTGTGGTGTGTTGTTCTAAGAAATGTACACACAAACGAAGTAAGGAAAGCAGTTAAAGAGGAGATAACAAAAGAGTGGCTAAGAGAAAATCTGAAAGGTTGCCAATTTTTAATTCAGCACAATGGGATAAAGTTTGATTTAATTACTCTTTGGTTATTTGGTGTATTTGAATATAGGGTTGGTTATTTAGATGAACCTGACACTTTATTTGGAGAAGAGGTTAAAATAATTGACACTTTAATTTTATCCAGACTTTTCAATCCCGATAGATTTGGCAATCACAGTTTGCATTCTTGGGGTGAAAGAACAAAAACTAACAAGATTGATTTCAGGCAAATTTGTATTGAAAAAGGATATATAAAGAAGACAGACCCAAAAGGGGCGGAATTTAAGCAGTACGTTCCAGAAATGCTGGATTATTGTATAGGTGATACAGATACAAATAGTAAGACTTTCATAGCTCTAGTAGAAGAAATGGGGGATTATAAAGGCTGGCAACAAGCAATTAAACAAGAGAATAAATTAGCAGATTTAGCTGTTAGAAGAGAATCATTAGGTTTTTGGTTTGATAAAGATTTTGCTATAGAATGTGTTGAAGACTTGACTATAAAGATGCAAGAGTTAACAGATAAAGTAAATCCTTTATTACCACCTAAACCAATGACTAAAGGGGAGTTAAGTAATTTTACACCACCAAACACGCAATTCTTAAAAAGTGGGCTCCCCTCTACTCATATTGTTAAGTTTGCTGCCCGAATTGGGGGTTTTATAGAAGAGTGGAGTCATGACTCAGAAGTTTTAAGTTATTGTATTAATTTTGAAAATAAAAGATATCCGTTACCATATACGATGCCTTTAAAGACACATGTAGAGGCTGATATCAGTAATCTTGATCATGTTAAAATGACGCTGATAGATTTAGCCTGGATACCGACAGAATGGGCTGAGAGGGATTTAACTAAAGACAGTAAAAAAATAAGCTTACCTTATGAAAAAAGAGTCATAGCCACCGAAAGATGGTTTAAAGAGACTATGCAAGGTAAATATAAAAAATTACGTTTAGAAATAGCTTGCGAAACATTTAAAGTAAAAGACCCAGAAAATCTACTAGAAGCAATTAAGAAAAAACTAGATACTGATTTTCCTGTGCGTGTTCCTACTAGTCCTAAAGTAAGAGTTGGAGTAGAGAAAGATTTATGTCCAAACTTAGTTAAACTGGGAGAAAAAGTAGACTTTGCAAATGATTTTGCTTTATTTTTAACTTACAAACACAGAAAGTCCTCAATTGCTGGAGGAGATGTAGAAGATATGGATTTTGATGAAGAAACTCCAAATAGCGGTTTCTTATCAATGTACAGAGAAGTTGATGGGAGAGTGGCAACACCAGCAATTGAGATAGGAGCCTCTACAAATCGTTACAGACATATTGGTATTGCAAACATCGCGAGAGCCTCATCTGTTTATGGTAAAGAAATGAGGAGCTTATTTGGATCAGGTAAAGATGGATTACAATTTGGATATGATTTTGCTAGTTTAGAGGCGAGAATACAAGGACATTATTGTTGGAAATACACAGATGGTCAAGAACTGGCCAGAACACTTTTAGCAGAAAAACCAAATGACATACATACACTAACAGGACTAAAATTAGATATCCCCAGAAGTGACGCAAAAAGTATAAATTACGCCATTTTATATGGATCGTCGATTAATAAAATTAAGAAAATGCTTGCTTGTAGTATAGAAAGAGCAACAGAGATATATAATGGTTTCTGGGAGTCAGTTCCTGCTTTAAAAGAGTTAAAAACAGCTATAGAGGCGCATTGGCTATCTAATGATAAAAAGTTTGTAATTGGTATTGATGGGAGAAAGATAAATATTCGTAGTCAGCACAGTATTTTGAATGCTACCTTCCAGTCGGCGGGTGTTATTGCTGCTAAATATGTTAATATTTTATCTATGCAGTATTTGGAAGAATTAGGCCATGTTATTGATCCTTTTATATCGCAACCCTCTGTGTGTGAGATGATTGCGTATCATGATGAGTGCCAATTATTTGTTAAAAAAGAGAATGTGAAGTTTAAGACTTTCTTAAATAAAGAAGAAGCTAAAAACTTTGTTAACAATTGGGAAGGGAGTCAACTAAGTGCAATAAGTGAAGGAAATACTTGGTATGTTACTTTACCTAATGATATTTCTCAGTGTATAGAGAAAGCGATAAATAAAACACAAGACCTTCTTAAATTAAATGTTGATTTGGGATATGAATATGTTGTCCATAAAAATTGGAATGGTTGTCATTAATTAAATATATGAAAGACTTATATAAGAAAACGGTTTATGGGGTAGGTTTTATTGGTGAAGGAGAGTATAAAATAACTGTTAATAACCAAAGAACTAAGATGAGTAATGCTTGGAAAAATATGCTTCAAAGGTGTTACAAAGGGTTGGAGACACACCCCTCTTATGATAAAGTATTAGTAGAT
>Ga0247738_10000695_pt1 | contig 12286 bp, 10 predicted proteins | sample UWRJL013104B2_FD_180936 | JGI IMG/M metagenome (GOLD analysis project Ga0247738, IMG submission 180936) | Plant litter microbial communities from Arlington Agricultural Research Station in Wisconsin, United States - UWRJ-L013-104B-2 | ecosystem: Environmental > Terrestrial > Plant litter >...
CCCTGGCACTGCAGCACGCACACCGTGGAAAGCCAGCATCGGATGCCTGCACGTCACTGGCTCGGAGCGGCTGGGTGCTCTGCGCAGCGAAATAAAAGGGGGAGGCGGCCTCCCGCCGCCGGAGGACATTCGCGGAGCAGAGTGCCCAGCCGCTCCGAGCCCGCGAGGTCAGAGCAAGCAGGGAAATTCAGTTCTGACCGATCAGGTCCCCGAACAACTCCCAGGTCTTCCCGTTGAACCGCATCATGCGTTGCGCCTCGACACCGAAGTAATCGTTCGGCCCGGTCTTGATCCTGATGCCGGGCAACAGCATGGGCAGCTCCACATCCAGGTTGGCCGCCTGCTTCATGATGTTCTCCCGCGAGAGATCGTCCTTGCACTGCTTGAGCGTCTGCACCAACGCCTGCGCCATCGTGTAGCCGTACACGTTGAGCTGATCGCCCGTGCTGCCCGAAGGGTAGTATTTTTTCATGAAGGCCAGCCAGTCCTGGAAACCCTTGTCGTTCGCCCACTGCGGGTCGTTCGGGTCCTTCAGGTAATACGAGGTGATCAGGCCCGTGGCCTTCTCCAGCCCGGCCGGCTCCAGCACCCCGGACACCGACGTCGCCGTGGCGGTGAGGATGAAGGTCGGTTTCCAGCCGATGTCGTACACCTTGCGGATCGTCATCGAAGCCCACTTGGACACCCCGTGCACGATCAGCGTGTCGGCACCCGAACCGCGCAGCGCGAGCACCTGCGAGTCGGTGTTGGGGTCGGTGGACTCGAAGGTTGCTTCGGCCACGATGTGCTTCTTCACACTGTCCGGGCCGAGCGCGTGCTTCACGCCTTCCACATAGTCCTTGCCGGCGTCGTCGTTGCCCGTGAGCAGCGCGATCTTGGCGTCGGGCTTGGTCTTCTTCAGGTACTCGACGTAGATCCTGGCCTCGGCCTGGTAAGACGGCTGCAGCACGATGGTCCAGGGCCAGTTCTTGTGGTCGCCGAAGGTGGAGGCACCGGCCGCCGTGAACAGCTGCGGGATCTTGCGCTCGTTGAGGTACTTGCGCACCGCCACGTTGGGCGCGGTGCCCAGGATGTTGAAGATGAAAGCGACCTCGTCGCGCTCGACCAGGCGGCGCACCTGCTCCACCGTCTTGGGTGGGCTGTAGCCGTCGTCCTGCACCACCAGGTTGAGCTTGCGGCCGTTCACGCCACCCTGTTCGTTGAGCATCTTGAAGTAGGCGGTCTGCACGCGGCCGATGGTGCCGTAGGCCGAGGCCGGTCCCGACAGCGGGCCGGTCTGGCCGAACTTGATCTCGTCATCGGTGATGCCCGGCGCGTACTTCTTCTGCGCAAAGGCCAGGTGGGGCAGGGCGGCAAGGCCGGTGGCGGCCGAAGCCGAGACGATGAGCGTGCGACGTTTCATGGTGTCTCCGAAGAAGGGGTGGTGCCGGAGGTGGGTGCGCCGGCGGTGGGGGAGGAGGAACGACGGGACCGGGTGAGGCGCCGCCAGCCGCCTTCGAGCGCGCCGGCAATGCCCTTCTTGAGCAGGAACACGCTGAGGATCATGAGCACCCCGTAGATGGCCCAGGGCGCGGACTTGGACAGGTCCTCCGCGAAGTTGGGCACGAACTGGATGAACATGGCCCCGAACAGCGGGCCCCACCACGAAGACAGGCCACCGATGACCGCGCCCACCAGGAACAGGATGGACAACAGCGGGTGGAAGGAGTCGGGCGCCACGAACTGCACCACGATCGCGCCCAGCCCACCGGCCACACCGGTAAACAGGGCACTGACCGCGAAGGCGAGCGACTTGTAGAGCGAGATGTTCACGCCCATGGCCGAGGCCGCCGTGGGGTGGTCGCGGATGGCCAGCAGCGCGCGGCCGATGCGGCCCTTGAGCAGGTTGCGCCCGAGCACGAACATCACCACCGCCACGAACAGCGTGAGCAGGTAGAGCCAGGCGTCGGGCGTCATGGGCAGGCCGAAGGGCGCCGAGGGTTTCTCCAGCGTGATGCCCTGCACCCCACCGGTCCAGCCCTGCAGCGACTTGTGTTTGAGGAACTGCGGTGTGGCCACCGCGAGCGCGAACGTGGCCAGCGCGAGGTAGTGCCCCTGCAGCCGCAGCGCCGGGCGGCCAAACAGGAAACCCACCACCATGCACACGGCGCCCGCGATCGGCAGCGTGGCCCAGTAGGGCATGCCCAGCCGCGCAATCAGGATCGCCGTGGTGTAGGCCCCCAGCGCGTAGAACGCACCGTGGCCGAGCGAAATCTGGCCGCTGTAGCCGGTGAGGATGGTGAGGCCGAACAGCACGATGGCGTAGATCAGCGTCATGGTGGCCTGGAACAGCCGGTAGTCGGTGACCAGCAGTGGCAGCGCGCAGGCCAGTGCCAGCAGCAAGACCAGGCCCGTGCGTTCCAGGCGGCTCAGGCCGCCGGTGCGCAATGCGCCGGACACCACCGGGGCGGCAAGGGAAACGGGGGGCACCACGCGGGCGGCGGTGTTGTCGCTGATGGCGGCCATGTCAGACCCTCCTCACCATGGTGACGCCGAAGAGGCCGGCGGGTCGGAAGGTCATGACCGCGACGATGATCACCAGCGCCAGCGTGAGCTTCATGTCGTCGCCAATCACGTAGGTGCCGAGCAGGTTCTCGATCACCCCGAGCAGAAAACCGCCGAGCACCGCGCCCCAGGGGTTGTCGATGCCGCCCACCAGCGCAGCGGCAAAGCCGTAGAGCACGGCGGCGCCCAGCATGTTGGGCTCCAGGAAGAGCACGTGCGCCACCATCATTCCGGCCACCGCGCCGATCGCCGCCGCCAGGCCCCAGCCCAGGCCGAGCATGAGGTCCACGCGGATGCCCACGAGCCGGCTGGACGCCGGGTTCTGCGCCGCCGCGCGCATGGCCAGGCCGAGCGAGGTGAAGCGGAAGAACAGGTACAGCCCAACCACCACCAGCAGCGTGATGAGAATGGAGCCGACCTGGTGCGCGGTGGCGTAACCTCCGAGGATGCGCACGTCGGGGAAGGGGCTGGGGAAGGGCCGCACGTCGTAGCTCCAGATCCAGCCGGCCATGCTGTTGAAGATCAGCAGCATGCCGATGAAAAGCACCACCAGCGGCAGGTGCGAGCGGGTGTGCGCCGCCACGGGCCGGATGATGAAGCGCTCCACGCACAGGCCCATCAGGAACGACACCACGATGGTGACGCCGAAGGCCGACCAATAGCCGAAGCCCGACTGCATCAGCGCCCAGGCGATGAAGGTGGAGAACATCGCCATCTCGCCCTGTGCGAAATTGAGCAACTGCGTGGAGCGGTGGATCATGACCAGGGCCACGGCGATGCTGGCGTAGATTCCGCCATTGGCCAGGCCGGCCACGAACTGGTGGATGAAGTTGTCCATGGTTCAGGTTCCCAGGTAAGCCCGGCGCACCGAGTCGTTCTGACGGATCTCGGCGGAAGGGCCCGAGAGCACGATGCGGCCGGTCTCCAGCAGGTAGGCGTGGTCGGCCAGGTCGAGCGCGAGGTTGGCGTTCTGCTCCACCAGCAGCAGGCTCACCTTCTGCTGCTGGTTGATGCGGCGCATGATCGCGAAGATCTCCTTGACCACCAGCGGCGCCAGGCCGAAGGAGGGCTCATCGAGCAGCAGCAGGCGCGGGCGCAGCATCAGCGCGCGGCTGATGGCCAGCATCTGCTGCTCGCCGCCGGAGAGCGTGCCGGCCTGCTGGTGGCGGCGCTCGGCCAGCTTGGGGAAGTAGCCGTAGACAAGCTCGAAGTCCTGCGCGATGCCAGCGCGGTCGCGCCGCGTGTAGGCGCCCAGGCGCAGGTTTTCTTCCACCGTGAGGTCGGTGAAGGTGCCGCGCCCGTCGGGCACGTGGGCCACGCCGAGGCGGGTGATCTGTTCTGTCTTCCGGTGGTCGATGCGCTCGCCTTCGAACCACACCTCGCCCTGGCGCGTGCACATGCCGCAGATGGCGCGCAGCGTGGTGGTCTTGCCCGCGCCGTTGGCGCCAAGAATGGCGGTGATGCCGCCGCGTTGCAGCGTGAAGCCCAGGCCGTGCAGCACCGCCGTGCTGCCGTAGGCGGCGTTCAGGTTCTTCACATCGAGCAGCAGCTCGGCCGTGGCGGTGCTCATGCGGGTGCTCCCAGGTAGGCGGCGATCACGTCTTCGTTCTGCTGCACCTCGGCCGGAGAACCTTCGGCGATCTTGCGGCCGAAGTTCAGCGCCACCACCTTGTCCGACAGCGCCATCACCAGCCCCATGTGGTGCTCCACCAGCAGCACGGTGATGCCGCGCTCATCGCGGATGCGGCGGATCAGCACCTGCAGGCCATGCAGCTCTTCGTGGTTGAGGCCGGCGGCGGGTTCGTCGAGCAGCAGCAGCTTGGGGCGGGCCATGAGCGCGCGCGCCAGCTCCACGCGTTTGCGGTAACCAAAGGGCAGGTCGGCCACGATGGCCTGGCCGTAACCCTGCAGGCCCACCAGCAACGCGGCCTCGCGCGCACCCTCGCGCAGTTGGCGTTCTTCGGCCCGCACAAGAGGCAGGTTCAGCGCGTTGGCCGCGAAGCCACCGCGCGTCTGTGAGTGGCCGCCGAGCATGATGTTCTCGTCCACCGTGAGGGTGTCGAACAGGGCCACGTTCTGAAAGGTGCGGCCGATGCCCGCGCTGGCGATCTGGTGCACGTCCATCGCCAGCAGGTCGGCGCCATCGATCTGGATCGATCCCGAGGCAGGCTGGTAGAGGCGGCTCAGGCAGTTGAACAGGGTGGTCTTGCCTGCACCGTTGGGGCCGATGAGGCCGCAGATGCTGCCCCGAGGTACTTCGAATGACACACCCTCCAGCGCGACGATGCCGCCGAAGCGCACACCGATGTTGGAGATCCGCAGGAGGACCGGTTTGCTTGTCATGTCTCCGCTTTCCGAGTTTGAAAGCCAGTCTAGGAGTGCGCCTGTGTCCCGCCCTCGTCGGAAGAGACGAAACGGACGGGACCTAGGGTTCTTGCTGAGCGTCGGCGCGCTCGAGCACGTGCAGCCGCGAGGTGTCGCGCACCGCGCCGGTGGAGGCCGAGGTGGCCAGTGCGCCGTAGATGCGCAGCGCGGTGCTCACCGCGCGCTCGCGCGGCGCAGGCTTCCACGCGGCGGCGCCGCGCGCCTGCATGCGCTGGCGGCGCGCCGCGAGTTCTTCGTCGGAGATCGCGAGCTGGATGCTGCGCGCGGCGAGGTCGATCACGATCGGATCACCGTCTTCCACCAAGGCGATGGCACCGCCCGAAGCGGCCTCGGGCGAGACGTGGGCGATCGCCAGGCCGGAGTTGGCGCCAGAGAAACGGCCGTCGGTGATGAGCGCGCAGCTGGTGTGCAGCCCCATGGAGTGGAACACCACGGCGGGCTTGGACATCTCCTGCATGCCCGGGCCGCCGCGCGGCCCTTCGTAGCGCACCACCATGGCGTGGCCAGGTTGGACCGTGCCGTTTTCGATCGCGTCGCGCACGCTGATTTCGCTGTCGAACACGATGGCCGTGCCTTTGAACTGGTGCATGTCGGGGTGCACGGCGGCGGTCTTGATCACGCAGCCTTCGGGCGCGAGGTTGCCGCGCAGCACGGCCAGGCCGCCGGTGGCGGAGTAGGCCGAGGCGCCGTCGCGGATGCAGCCCTTCTGCCGGTCCACGTCCAGCGTGTCGTAGCGCTTGCTCTGCGAGAAGGCTTCGGTGGTGCGCACACCACCTGGCGCGGCGCGGTAGAAGCGCTGCACCTCGGGGTCTTCGCTGCGGCGCACGTCCCAGCGCGCCAGCGCATCGGCCAGCGATGGCGCATGCACGCAGCCGGCGCGGGTGTCGAGCAGGCCCAGGCGATCGAGCTCACCGAGGATGCCGTAGACACCGCCGGCGCGGTGCACGTCTTCCATGAAGTAGTCGGGCGAGGACGGCGAGACCTTGCACAGGTGCGGCGTGTCGCGCGAGAGGCGGTCGATGTCTTCGAGCGTGAAGTCCACCTCGCCCTCGTGCGCGGCGGCCAGCAGGTGCAGGATGGTGTTGGTGGACGCGCCCATGGCGATGTCCATGCGCATGGCGTTCTCGAACGCTGTGCGGTTGGCGATGTTGCGCGGCAGCACCGACTCGTCGCCCTGCCCATAGCGGCGGTGGCACAGCTCGGTGACGAGCCGGCCGGCGCGGCGAAACAGGGCCTCGCGGTCGGCGTGCGTGGCCAGCAGCGAGCCATTGCCCGGCAGCGCGAGGCCCAGCGCCTCGGTGAGGCAGTTCATGGAGTTCGCGGTGAACATGCCGGAGCACGAACCGCAAGTGGGGCAGGCGCTGTGTTCGTAGGCTTTCGCATCGGCCAGGCTGGTGCCCGGCCGCGCGATCGCCACGTAAGACTCGACCACGCTCACGCGCTCGGTGCGGGTGGCGTGCTGCATGCGCCCCGCCTCCATCGGCCCGCCGGAGATGAAGACCACCGGGATGTTCAGCCGCATCGCGGCCATCAGCATGCCGGGCGTGATCTTGTCGCAGTTGGAGATGCAGACCAGCGCGTCGGCGCGGTGCGCGTTGACCATGTACTCGATGGCGTCGGCGATGAGCTCGCGCGAGGGGAGTGAGTACAGCATGCCGTCGTGCCCGGCGGCGATGCCGTCGTCCACCGCGATGGTGTTGAACTCGCGCGCCACGCCGCCAGCCGCCGTGACTTCTTCGGCCACCAGCTTGCCCAGGTCGCGCAGGTGCACGTGGCCGGGCACGAACTGGGTGAACGAATTGGCCACCGCAATGATGGGTTTGCCGAAGTCGCCATCGGTCATGCCGGTGGCGCGCCAGAGCGAGCGGGCGGCAGCGGCCGAGGGGCCGGGGGCGGTGGTAACGAGCGCGGAGCGGTAAGGGGTTTTCATGCGGCGGCGCGGGGGTCAACCCGGTCGTTGAGGGCATTGCCGGCCAGACGGGCCTGCACGTTGGCCACCACGTGGCGGGCGAGTCGGTCGTTGTAGCGGGCAGGCGCGGCGCCCCCCAGGTGGGGAGAGACGATCACGTTGGGCATGGCCCAGAGCGGGTGGCCGTCGGGCAGGGGTTCGGGCTCGGTCACGTCCAGCGCCGCGCCGGCCACGGTGCCCGCCCGCAGCGCTTGCACCAGCGCGGGTGTGTCGATGACGGTGCCCCGGCCCACGTTGACGACGATGGCGTGCGGCGGACAGGCGGCCAGTTCGCGTTCACCGATCAGGCCGTCGGTGGTGGGCGAACCGGGTGCGGCGCAGACCACGAAGTCGGCGCGCGCCAGGGCCTCGTGCAGGCGGCTCACGGGCAGCACCTCGTCGGCATCCGGGTGCGCCCGGCCACTGCGCGTGACGCCGGTGACGTGCATGCCGAAGGCGCGCGCGCGGCGCGCGAGTTCACCGCCGATGCTGCCCATGCCCACGATCACCAGGCGAGCGTCGAACAGCATGAGCATGTCCTGGCGGATGGTGTTGTCCCAACGCCCCGTGGCCTGCGCGGCGAGCACGCGCGGCACGCGGCGCGCCACCGCCAGCATCAGCCCCATGGCGTGTTCGGCCACCATGGGCGACCACACCGAACCCGCGTTGGTCACCTGCACGCGCTCAGGCACGCCATGCACCACCAGGGTCTCAAAGCCGGCCGACAGGGTCTGCAGCCACTGGCAGGGCGAGCCCGGTTGTTGCAGCGCGGCCGCCAGCGCGGGGGTGTAGTCGGAGGCGGGCAGCACCATGCCGTCGGCTTCGGCGGCGGCAGCGGGCAGTTCGTTGGCCGCCACCCACTGCACCCGCACCCCGGACAGGGGTTGCAGCAGCTGTTCAAACACGGGGCGGGCCACGGGGGTGCAGATGGCAAGGCGCAGGCTCATGACAGGATCCGATGGGGGTTGAGGATGTTCTTGGGGTCGAGCGTCGCCTTGAGCGAGCGCATGACGGCGATCTCGGCGGGGCTGCGCGACTGCCCCAGGTACTCGCGCTTGAGCCAGCCGATGCCGTGCTCGGCCGACACCGATCCCCGGTAGCGGCCGACCACGCCGTAGACGGCCTGCTCGATGGCGTCGAAGGTTTCGGGCCGATCCGGCGGCTGGTGCACCGCCAGGTGCAGGTTGCCGTCGGCCATGTGGCCGAACACCAGCAGGTCACAGCGCGGGTCCACCGCCAGCGCGGCGGCCTGCACCTCGGCCACGAAGGCGTCCATGCGCGCAATGGGCACGCTCACATCGAAGGGCACGATGGGGTCGAGCAGGCGCGAGGTCTCGATGGCCAGGTCGCGCACGCGCCAGAGTTCTTCGATCTCGGCGCCCGACTTGGCCAGCACCGCGTCGGCCAGGGTGCCCTGCTCGACCGCGCTGCCCAGCATCTCCTCCACCCGGTCCTGCAGCGTCCGGGCATCGGTGCCCGAGGCCTCGATGAGCACGTGGAAGGCGTGGCCGGGCGCGATCGGCGCGGGCCGGCCGAGCAGAGGCACGGCTCGGTCGTAGTAGCTCGCCCACATCACCTCGAAAGAAGTGAGCTCGCCCGCCAGGCTGGCGCGCGCGTGGCGCAGCAGGGCTTTGACGCGCGTGAAGTCGGCCACCGCGCAGAGCGCCACGGTGCGGTCGGCCGGCTGCGGAAACAGCCGCAGCACCGCGCGCGTGATCACGCCGAGCACCCCTTCGCTGCCGATGAACAGGTGCTTGAGGTCCGGCCCGGTGTTGTTCTTGAGCAGGGGCTTGAGGCCGTCGAGCACGGTGCCATCGGCCAGCACCACCTCCAGGCCCAGCACCATCTCGCGCGCCATGCCGTAGCGCAGCACGCGGTTGCCACCCGCGTTGGTGGCGATGTTGCCGCCCAGGGTGCAGCTGCCGCGCCCGCCCAGGTCGAGCGGGAACATCAGGCCCGCTGGCGCCACGCGCTCCTGCAGCGTCTGCAGGATCACGCCGGCCTGCACCGTGGCGGTGCCCGCGTCGGCGTCCACATCCTCGATGGCGTTCATGCGCTCGGTGGACAGCACGATCTCGCCGGCGCGCGGCAGCTGCCCCAGCGCCAGGCCGGTGCGCCCGCCCTGCGTGATGACCGGCACCCCGGCCGCATGGCACAGCGCCAGCGCGGCACTGAGCTCGCGCGTGTCGGTGGGCCGGATCACGGCCAGCGGCGCCTCGCCCCGGTTGCCCAGCACGTCCACGAGGTAGCGCTCCTCGATCGCGTCCGAGCCCAGGAGGCCCCGGGGGCCCAGCAACCTGTGCAGTGCTGAAAGAATGCTCGACGCAGGCAAAGGCGCTCCTCGAAATGGTGCGCCAGTCTAGAAAGCGCACCCCGGACGGCCATCGTCCGAAGCGACGATCCGCAACCCCGGGATCACCCTGATCCCCGGGCGTTCAGGGCGGGGCCATCGGGCCATTTCGTCGGTTCCGACGATGGGTCGCCCCTGCCCCCTACCTACACTGAGCCCAGACCAAGAACCACCCCATGGAGACATTCCCATTGCCGCGACCGCTCCCCCCCTCGCCCCACCGGATGCGCCGGTGATGCGCGACAACCCCTCCCACTCCGGAGCGCTGGCGGGCGCGGGCCGCGCCGTCGTGCGCGTGCTGGAAATCCTGCTGGTGGTGTGCCTGCTCACCATGATTGCCATGGTGTTCGGCAACGTGGTGCTGCGCTACGGCTTTGACGGCGGCCTGGTGCTCTCCGAAGAACTCTCGCGCTTCGCCTTCGTGTGGATGACGTTCGTCGGCGCCATCCTGGCGGCGCGCGAAGGCATGCACGTGGGCGTGGACGCCCTGCTCGTGGCCTTGCCCGACTGGGCGCACCGCGCCTGCCTGGTGCTGGCCGAGCTGCTGGTGATCGCCTGCTGCGCGGTCTTCGTCTGGGGCACCTGGCGGCAGCACGAGGTCAACGCCACCACGATGGCGGCGGTCTCCGGCCTGCCCATGATCTGGGTTTTCGGTGTTGGCTACGTCACGGGCGGCGGCATCGCCTTCATCAGCCTGCAGCGCATCGTGCACATCCTGCGTGGCGGCTCTCTGGAACGCGCGCCCGCGCCGGAGGGCCTGGAATGACCTTCACCATCTTTCTGGGCGCCCTGGGCGGCGCCATGGCGATCGGCATGCCGATCGCGTTCGCCCTGCTGGTGACCGGCGCGGCGCTCATGATCTTCAGTGGCGAGTTCGACGCCACGCTGCTGTCGCAGAAGATCGTCGAAGGCGCCGACAGCTTCCCGCTGCTGGCGATCCCATTCTTCATGCTGGCCGGCGAGCTGATGAACGCGGGCGGCATCTCACGCCGCATCGTGGACTTCGCGCTGGCCTGGATCGGCCACATCCGGGGCGGCCTGGGCATCGTGGCCATCGCGGCGGCGGTGATCATGGCGGCCATCTCGGGCTCGGCCGCTGCGGACGCGGCCGCGCTCACCGCCATGCTGATCCCGATGATGCGCAAGGCCGGCTACGACGTGGCGCGCTCGGGCGGCCTGATCGCCGCCGGCAGTGTGATCGCACCGGTGCTGCCGCCCTCCATCGCGCTGATCGTCTTCGGCGTGATCGCCAATGTCTCGATCGGCAAGCTCTTCATGGCGGCCATCGTGCCGGGCCTGCTGATGGGCGTGGCCCTGTTGGCCACCTGGCTGTGGATCTCGCGCAAGGAACCCGGCCGCATGCAGCCACGCACCCCGCTGCCCGAGCGCCTGCGCATCACGGCGCGCGCCACCTGGGCGCTGATCATGCCGATCGGCATCGTGGGCGGCATGAAGCTGGGCATCTTCACGCCCACCGAAGCGGCGGTGGTCGCGGCGGTGTATGCCTTCATCGTCGGCATGTTCGTGTACCGCGAGCTGACCTGGCGCATGCTGTATCCGCTGCTGCTGTCCTCGGCCAAGGCCTCGGCCGCCGTGGTGTTCCTGATCGCGACCGCGCTGGTCTCGGCCTGGCTCATCACGGTGTCTGAAATCCCGCAGCAGGTCAGCGACATGCTGCAACCGCTGATCGCCAACCCCACGCTGCTCATGTTCGCCATGATGGCGCTGGTGATCGTGGTCGGTACCGCGCTGGACTTCTCGCCCACGCTGCTGATCCTCACGCCCATCCTGATGCCCATCGTGCGCGAGGCCGGCATCGACCCGGTGTACTTCGGCGTGCTGTTCGTGATGAACAACGCCATCGGCCTGATCACCCCGCCGGTGGGCATCGTTCTCAACGTGGTCTGCAGCGGCGCCCGCCTGCAGATGGGCCAGCTGATGAAGGGCCTGTGGCCGTTCCTGATCGCCGAGGTCGCCGTGCTGTTCCTGCTGGTGCTCTTCCCCTCCATCGTGCTTGTGCCGCTGCGCTGGCTGTTCTGAGCACGCACCCCCTTTTTTTTCCCCACCCCAAAAGAGAGAGAGACATGACCATGACCCAGATTCACAAGACCTTGCGCCCCGGCCTGATCGCCGCTGCGGCCGCCGCCGCGCTGCTCACCACGGGCCTGGCGCAGGCCGAGTTCCAGGACCGCAGCGTGCGCATTTCCATGACCGGCAGCAAGGACCACCCCGCCGGCATCGCGCTGACCAAGACCAGCGAATGCCTGGCCGCCAAGTCCGGCGGCAAGTTCAAGATGCGCCCCTTCTTCGAGGCCGTGCTCGGCCCGGAGCAGGCCAACCTCACGCAGGTGCGCAGCGGCTCGCTCGACGGTGCGGTGATCACCACCGCCGCCACGGCACCCGCCGTGCCGCAGCTGGGCGTGTTTGACCTGCCCTTCCTGGTGAGCGACTACAAGGAAATCGACGCGCTGCTCGACGGCCCCTTCGGCGACCGCCTGGCCAGCTTCTATGGCGCGGCCGGCCTGGTGCATCTCTCGTTCTGGGAACACGGCTTTCGCAACGTGACCAACTCGCGCCGCCCGATCAACAAGCTGGAAGACCTGCAAGGCCTCAAGCTGCGTGTGATCCAGAACAAGACCTTCATCGACACCTTCACCCAGCTCGGCGCCAACCCGGTGCCCATGCCGTTCACCGAGGTGTATTCGGCGCTGGAGACCAAGGCCATCGACGGCCAGGAGAACCCGGTCGCGTTCCTGCAGACCTCCAAGCTGTATGAGGTGCAGAAGCACGTGGCCCTGACGCGCCACGTCTACAGCCCGGTGAACTTCATCTACTCCAAGGCGCAGCACGACAAACTCACCGCCGACGAGCAGAAGGCGCTGAAGGACTGCGCGATGGAGAACCGCCTGGTCAACCGCCAGCTCGGCCGCGACATGGAAGACAAGTCCGCCGCCTACCTCAAGACGCAGGGCGTGGCGATCACCGAACCGTCCAAGGCCGAGCTCGAGCGCATGCGCGAGAAGACCAAGGTGGTGTACGCCAACCAGAGCGCCGTGCTC
>Ga0247738_10000696_pt1 | contig 12265 bp, 14 predicted proteins | sample UWRJL013104B2_FD_180936 | JGI IMG/M metagenome (GOLD analysis project Ga0247738, IMG submission 180936) | Plant litter microbial communities from Arlington Agricultural Research Station in Wisconsin, United States - UWRJ-L013-104B-2 | ecosystem: Environmental > Terrestrial > Plant litter >...
TGGCGCGCTACTCGGCTGGCGCTAGGCGCTCGCGAGCCGGGAGCGCACGGCGTCCAGCAGCTCGGCCGGCGCGGTCTCGCGGCAGGCCTGGCGCACCTTGAGGGTGAGCGCGAGGCCCACCATGTGCTCCTCGGTGCAGTCGACGCAGTTCGCCATGTGCTCGGCGACGTCGGCGGCATCCTGCTTGGCGAGCTCGTTGTGGATGTACTCCTCGAGCTCGGCCTTGGCCTTGTCACATCCGCAGTCGGTCATTTCTTGCCTCCAGAGGGCGATGGCGCGACGATCCCACGGTCGCGCGCGTACTCGGACAGGGATTCGCGCAACATGCGCCGGCCACGGTGCAGGCGGCTCATCACGGTTCCCACGGGGGTCTTCATGATGTCGGCGATCTCCTGGTAGGAGAACCCCTCGACATCGGCGAAGTAGACGGCGAGGCGGAAGTCCTCCGGGATCGCCTGCAGGGCATCCTTGACCGCGCTGTCCGGCAGGTGGTCGATGGCCTCAGCCTCGGCCGACCGCGTCGACGTCGACTGGGTCACCGATTCGGCCCCGCCCAGCTGCCAGTCCTCGAGGTCGTCGATGGTGCCCTGGTACGGGTTGCGCTGGTTCTTGCGGTAGTTGTTGATGAAGGTGTTCGTCTGGATGCGGTACAGCCAGGCCTTCAGGTTGGTGCCCTGCTGGAACTGCCCGAACGCCTGGAAGGCCTTGACGAAGGTCTCCTGCACGAGGTCGGCGGCGTCCGACGGGTTGCGGGTCATCCGCATCGCCGCGGCGTAGAGCTGGTCCATGAACGGTAGTGCCTGCTCCTCGAAGAGGTCGCGCTTTGCTGCGGCCTCGTCCACTGGAGCGTCGTCGGTAGTCATCAGCGCCAATTCTAGGTCGCCGGATGCCCTCAGCACCGATGCACCCATCGGTGGTCGCTCGAGAATCATGGTCACGCTGTACTGAACCACCGTGCGCGCCGCGCTATTCCACGGCCCGCCGGTACTCTGGTGGCGATGGCGATTTCGAAGGCGGCCCAGCCCCAGTTCAACCCCTACGGCGACGATGCTCCCGTGGAGCAGCCGGACGACGGTCCGTGGCTCGCCCCCGTCGCCGCGGGGCCGCTCACGGCCGTGCTGCGCCTGCCCGGCAGCAAGAGCCTCACCAACCGGGAGCTCGTGCTCGCGGCGCTGGCCAACGGGCCGTCACTGCTGCGCGCGCCGCTGCACTCGCGCGACACCGCCCTCATGGTCGAGGCGCTGCGCACCCTCGGCACGTCGATCGTCGAGGTGCCCGGTGAGGGCGGTTTCGGCCCCGACCTGCTCGTGACCCCCGGCGAGCTGTTCGGCGGCTCGATCGACTGCGGCCTCGCGGGCACCGTTATGCGGTTCCTGCCGCCCGTCGCGGCGCTCGCGCTCGGGCCGGTGTCGTTCGACGGCGACGAGGCCGCGCGCAAGCGGCCCATGCGCACGACCATCGACTCGCTGCGCGCCCTCGGGGTGGAGGTGAGCGACGACGGCCGCGGCGCCCTGCCGTTCAGCCTGTACGGCACGGGGACGGTCGCGGGCGGCGAGCTCGCCATCGACGCCTCGGCCTCCAGCCAGTTCGTCTCCGGGCTGCTGCTCGCGGCCGCGCGATTCGAGAACGGCCTCCGGCTTCGCCACACGGGCGACACCCTCCCGAGCCTCCCCCACATCGAGATGACGATCGCGTGCCTGAGGGCGCGCGGCGTGCACGTCGAGAATCCCGAACCCGGGCTCTGGGTGATCGCGCCCGGCGAGATCCAGGCGCTCGACGTGGACATCGAGCCGGACCTCTCCAACGCGGGGCCGTTCCTGGCTGCGGCACTTGTCGCGGGCGGCACGGTGACGGTGCAGGGCTGGCCCGAGCACACCACCCAGGTGGGCGCGCGCATGGCCGACATCCTTCGCGACATGGGCGGGAGGGTCGTGCAGACGCCGACCTCGCTCACGGTGGAGGGCGGGCACGGCATCCACGGCATCACCCTCGACGAGTCGAGCGAGCTCGCGCCCACGGTCGCCGCCCTCGCCGCCCTCGCCGACTCGGAGACCGTGCTCACCGGCATCGCCCACCTTCGCGGCCACGAGACGGACCGGCTCGCGGCCCTCGCCGCGGAGATCACGGCCCGCGGCGGTGACGTCACCGAGACCGACGACGGGCTGATCATCCGGCCCGCGTCGCTCACGGGCGGGCCGTGGCGCGCGTACGAAGACCACCGCATGGCGACCGCCGGCGCCATCATCGGGCTGCGGGTGGAGGGCATCGCCATCGACGACATCGCCACGACCGCGAAGACCCTGCCGCAGTTCCCCGAGCTGTGGAGAGCGCTGCTGGCATGAGCTGGCTCACGGACGACGACGAGGAGGGCGCGTACTCCGAGTACGACGAATCGGCCGCGAAGGTGCGCCCCAACCCCAAGGCCAACAAGCCGCGCAGCAAGAACCGCCCCGAGCACGCCGACGCCCTCTCCGGCCGCGTGTTCAGCGTCGATCGCGGGCGGTACGGCGTGTGGGTCGACGAGAACACCCCGCAGGAGCGGCAGCTGATCGCGACGAAGGCGCGCGAGCTGCGCACTCAGGATGGCCGCATCTCCGTCGTGGCGGGCGACCGCGTCGACCTCGTGGGCGACACCACGGGCGACGAGGGCAGCCTGTCGCGCATCGTGCGCGTGCAGCCCCGCACCACCCTGCTGCGCCGCAGTGCCGACGACACGGACGCGGTGGAGCGCATCATCGTGGCCAACGCCGACCAGATGCTCATCGTGGTCGCGGCGGCCAACCCCGAGCCCCGGCCCCGGCTCGTGGACCGCTACCTCGTGGCCGCCTACGACGCGGGCATCACACCCATCCTGGTGATCACCAAGACCGACCTCGCCGACCCGACGGAGTTCCTCACCAACTTCGCGGGGCTCGAGTTCCGGGTGATCGAGAGCCGGTCGGACGAGCCCCCGATCGACGAGCTGCGCGAACTGCTCGAGGGGCACACGACCGTGGCCGTGGGGCACTCCGGGGTGGGCAAGTCGACGCTCGTGAACGCGCTCGTACCGGACGCGAACCGCGCCGTGGGCCGGGTCAACGATGTCACGGGGCGCGGCCGGCACACGTCGTCCTCCACGATCTCGTACCGGATCGGCACCGGCTGGATCGTGGACACCCCGGGGGTGCGCTCCTTCGGCCTCGGGCACGTCGATCCCTCGAACATCCTCAAGTCATTCACCGACCTCGCCGAGCTCGCGAAAGACTGTCCCCGCGGCTGCACGCACCTTCCGGATGCCCCCGACTGCGCCATCATCGAGGGCGTAGCAGAAGGCAAGCTCGGAAATCTAGGCGCACAGCGCCTCGAATCCTTCCAGCGCCTGATCACTACGCTGGGTTCGTGACCACCGCACCGCCGAACGCCTACACCGCCAGCGATGACCTCGCCCTGGCGCTGGCCCTCGCGGCCGACGCCGACCACATCTCGCTCGACCGATTCCAGGCGCTCGACCTCGTCGTGACGACGAAACCGGACCGCTCCCCCGTGACGGATGCGGACCAGGCGGTCGAACGCGGTATCAGATCGGGCATCGAGGCGGCCCGGCCCACGGACTCGATCCTGGGCGAGGAGTACGGCACCGAGGGCGACTCGTCGCGCCAGTGGATCATCGACCCCATCGACGGCACGGCCAACTTCCTGCGCGGTGTGCCGATCTGGGGCACGCTCATCTCGCTCGCCATCGACGGCGTGCCCGTCGTGGGTGTCGTGAGCGCCCCGGCCCTCGGCACGCGCTGGTGGGCGGCGAAGGGCCACGGCGCCTGGGGCCAGACGACGGCCGAGCGCGAGTCGGGTGCTGCGCCGCGCGCGCTGCGCGTCAGCAGTGTCGCCGATCTCGCCGACGCCTCGCTGAGCTACAACAGCATCAGCGGCTGGGACGAGGCCGGTCGACTCGACGAGATCATCGCGCTCACCCGGCGCGTGTGGCGCTCCCGCGCGATCGGCGACATGTGGGCGTACATGCTGCTCGCCGAGGGCGCGCTCGACATCGTCGGCGAGTTCGACCTCAAGCCCTACGACATGGCCGCCCTTGTCCCGATCGTCGAGGAGGCCGGAGGCCGGTTCACTTCGGTCGATGGCGATCCCGGACCCTGGTCGGGCAGCGCGCTCGCGACCAACGGGCTGCTGCACGACACCGCGCTCGCCGCCCTTTCTCGCACGACCCACTGACCACCGACCGTCAACGAGAGGACCCCTCCATGCCCATCACCGACACCTCGCTCCCCCGAGTTCTCACCATCGCGGCCCTCGCCCTGGCGAGCATCACCCTCGCCGGCTGCAGCCTGCTCCCCGGCGGCGGCGGCGGGGACACCTCTCCCGTCACCACGGAGACCGAGGAGGGTGACGACGTCTTCAGCATCGAGGTCGGCGACTGCCTCAACGACGCGGACGCCGATGAGGTGGTCAGCAGGGTGCCGATCGTCGAGTGCACCGAGCCGCACGACAGCGAGGCGTTCGACACGGGCAACGTGCCGGACGGCGAGTTCCCCGGCGAGGACGCCATCACCGAGGCCGCCGAGCAGCTGTGCGGTCCGTCGTTCATCTCGTTCGTGGGCCTGGACTACTCCGAGTCGCTGTACGACTACAGCTTCTACTTCCCGACCGAGGAGAGCTGGGCATCCGGCGACCGCGCCGTGCTCTGCGTGGCCTTCGCCGACGACGGCGCCCAGATCACCGGCAGCCTCAAGGACATCAACAGCTAGTGCGGTTGCGCGGTCGGGCCGCCGCCCTCGTGCTCGGCGCGCTCGTGGCGGGGTGCGCGCTGGCTGCGTGCAGCCCAGGCGCACCGCCGCCCGAGCCCACCGGTACTCCGGGCGTGGACGTGCTCGCGCTGTCCGTCGGCGATTGCCTCGACCTGCGCGAGGTGACCGGTGCGACAGCGACGGTTCCCGTCGTCGACTGCGCCTCCGAGCACGACAGCGAGGCGTACGGGCAGATCGTGCTCGACGACGGCCCCTTCCCCGGCGCGGAGAGCATCAAGGCCGCGGCGGAGAGTGGGTGCGTCGAGCAGTTCGCCGAGTTCGTGGGCCTGGCGTACGACAGCTCGAGCCTCGACTACGCCTACTACTTCCCCACCGAGGGCAGCTGGGAGGGAGGCGACCGGCGCATCCTGTGCCTTGTCGGCGACCCGGCGGCCCGAGTCTCGGGCTCGCTCGAGGGCGCGGCCCGGTGAGGGTTGACGCGCTGGCGCGTTAGGTTAGCCTTGCCTTAGTAGAAAGGCAGCTGATGACCGACGACACCGACGGGGCGCACTTCCTTTTCGTGGGCGACAGCCACGACATCCCCGCCGTTCGCGCGATGGCGGAGCGCCTCCCCACCAACGCCTACGGGCAGATCTACCTCGAAGTGACCTCGCCGCTGCAGGTGCAGCGCTGGCCGCTGCCGCCGGGCGTTACCGTCACGTGGCTGCGCCGCGACCGGCATCCGCGCATCGCACCCCGCGGCGACCTCGCGGCGAGGGCGGCCGAGGGCTGGATCGCCGAATGGATGCCCGGCGATGCCGCCGAGCCCGAGCGCCCGTTCATCCTCTGGGTCGGTTGCGGCACGAACCGCACCATGGACCGGCTTCATCGCGAACTGCACGCCCGCCTGGAGGGCGACTGAGCGCTGGAGCCCTACCCGGCCAACTCGTCGAGCATTCCCTCGGCACTGCGCACCACGACGCGGGCGATACCGGCGACTTCCGGGTCGCTCCCGTCGTCGTCCGCGAGCGCGCGCCACCGGCTCACCTCGCCCCTGGCGCGATCCACGAGGTGCTCCAGGGCGGTGGGCTCGACGATGTTGAGCCGGTGGGCGGGACTGGTGCCCCGCCCACCGAGCAGGCTCGTGACGTCCGCCCTCAGGTCGGCGGGGAGCGCGCTGCGCGAGATCGCCGCGAGCATCCGCAGCTCCCGACGATCGTGCACGTCTACCCTCACTCGTTCGATCGCCGACTCGACGTCGGCGGTGCCCGCCACTCGCGGGTGGTTCCGCACGATGTCCGCCACGAGCGCGAGTGCCGCGTCGGCCTTGAAGAAGTCGGCGCGCGACCGCAGCCCCTGCAGCCCGCCGCGAAGGTCGTCGATGCCGCTCTGCCCGGTGAGCTCGCTGCGGAGGTCGGCACTGCTCGTCCCGCCGGCCAGGAGCACGGTGGCCAGGCGCACGCCGAACAGGCCGAGCCGATCCAGAAGCGCGGCACGCTGGGCCCGTGGGAGATCGACTTCGGGCCCCGGCGCCGAGAACGCCTCAGCGGAAGCCGTGATCCGCTCGCGGGCCGCCCTGCCCAACGCCGCGATGCTGCCCAGGGCGGCGAGCTCCGCGTCGCGCAGGGTGCGCGCGCCGTGCGCGAGGAGCCCCGATACGGGCACCGTCGAGGCAACGAGGGACCGCACACCGGGGTCGTCCGCCAGACGCCCCGCCCGGGAGCGCGCGGCCAGCAGGGACTCGACCCCACCCGCGCCGGCCTCATCGGCCCGGCCGAGCACGAGGATCGCACTGACGCCGCGGCTCAGACCGGCCGACGCCGCCCGGTACGCACGGAGCACCTCCAGGTCGGGCGGCCGCACGTCGCGCGTGACGTAGAGGATGACGTCCGCCGCGGCCGGCCCGCCACTCGGGAGGAGGAAGCTCACGGCACGACGGGATGTCGCACTGCCGGACGCCCCCGTACCGGGCGTGTCGATGAGGGTGAGGTCGCGGAGAATCTCCCTCGGCCGCTGCACCTCGAGGTGGCGCACGCCGTCCGCAAGCCGCACCCTCACCCGCGGGGTGTCCCCGTAGCGGAACCACGTCACGAGTTTGGTGCTCCGCGCCGGGGCCATCCGCCCCCCGTCCTCCTCGACGAGTGCGTTGATCAGGGTCGACTTCCCGGACGCCTCGGGGCCGACCAGCGCCACGCGCAGCGGCTCGCGCAGTCGATCCGACTGGGCGTCGAGGCGTGCGGCGCACTCGTCGCTGGCACCGTACACGTCGCGCGCCAGCTCGAGGAGGTCGACGATGTCGCTCCTCACTGCGCTTCCGTCAGATCTGACCCCAGCAGCCGCACGTCGAGGATGGGCAGGTCGAGGATGGGCAGGTCCGGCAGCGGGAGCGGCAGGATCGGCGGATCCGGATCCGGACCCGGATCCGGTTCCGGTTCGGGCGTCGGATCCGGTGTGGGCTCGGGGGTCGGGGTGGGGTCCGGTGTGGGAGTCGGATCGGGCACCGGATCGGGAGTCGGGCTCGGGGCCGGCGAGGGGTCTGGAGCGGGGATGCTCGGCGGCGCGGGATTCGGGGCGGGCGCGGCGGCGACCGGGCCGGGAGCAGCACCTCCCGGCGTACCGGGAGAGGTGGTGTTGGGCGCCGCCCTTCTGGGCGTCGACACGGAAGGACCATCGGCAGCCCCCGGCCCGGGGGCTGCCGGACCGGGAACGCTGGGCGGCGCCGTGCTCGGACTCGCGGCGGGGGCCGCCCCGGAGGTGTCGGCCCTGCCCTCCTTCAGCCGAGGTCCATCACTCGCCTCCGATAGCGCGATCGGCTCCACGTACCCGGGCGCGGGGGCGAGCGCCGTGGTGGTGATCGCCACGACCGCGACCACCGCGGCGGCCGCGGCGGCCGTCCGGGCGTGGCGCACGGCGATCCGCCGCGTCGTGGGCAGGAGCGGGAGAATACCGGGCGGTTCCGCGAGGACGTGGCCGAGCGTGCCGACCGCGCCGACCGCCCCGAGGGCGGGATCCGTGTCCACCACGATCGGTCGGCCGAGGTGGTCGGAGAGCACGCGGCCGACGAACGGGATCCTGGCCGTTCCGCCGGTGAGCAGAACGAGGTCGAGGTCGTCCGGCACCAGACCCGCGACGGCGAGGGCCGCGTCGAGCTCGGCGAACGTCGCTCGTAGCGTCGGTTCGATGAGTGACTCGACCTCGGCACGGTCGAGGCGCACCCGCCACGACCCGTCCCCCGCCGCAATGACGGCGCGGTTCCGGCTCGAGAGGGTCACCTTCGCCCGCCTGCAGTCGCGCGCGACCTCGGTCGAGGCGGCGAGGGCTCCACTCGGGATCTGCGCCACGACACGGTCGAAGAGCAGGCAGTCGACGGCATCACCGCCTCCGGAGTCCTGCTGGTAGGCGAGGGCGCTGGCCGACCCGTGCGCCCCCACCCGCACGACCGTCAGGTCGACGGTGCCGCCGAGGTGGTAGACGGCGGCGATCGACCGCTCGGGCACCGGTGCGGGCAGGTGCCGCGACACCGACGCGATCGGTTCGGGCACGAGCGTGGCTCCGGCCAGGCCCGCGGCCGCCAGCGCGTCCAGCGCCAGTCCGTCGCGATAGGGGCCCCACCCGCCGGGACGGCACACCGCGATGGCGCTCGGCGGCTCCCCCTCCCGCTCCTGCACGCGCTCGACCACCCACCGCACGAGCTGCGCGAACAGGTCGGGAGCGGCGACCGTGAGGTCCCCGATCACGAGCGGTACGGGATCACCCACCCGGTCGCGCACGCCCGCCAGGTACACCGAGGCGGGCACGGTCCCCAGATCGAACGGGCGGGCATCCTCACCGACACGGTGGATGGCGGCGGACACGGTGGTCGACCCGACATCCACTCCGAGCACGAAGGGCATGCGTCTCCTTCACAGCGGTCAACGAACAAAAACCGCGGGTCAGGGGATTCCTTTCTACGCCGAAAAGCGCCGGTCTCCAAGCAGAAACTCAGTACTCGCCCTTGATGACGAAGTACGAGCCCCGGATCGTGCCCGCGAGTTTCGACTTCTGCCGGGCGAATTTGAAGGCGGCGAGCTCCTCCGGAATCTCCATGCCGTCGGACAGCTTGAAGCCGACGGCGCGCTTGCCGCCGTCCTCGAGCGCGTACATGACGTTGATCGAGAGGCCGGACTCGTAGAACACGTACGACCAGCGGGTGCCCTCGACGATGAAGGCGGTCACCTCCAGCGGCAGGGAGGCGATGTGGATGCTCCGCTCCTGGGCGAGCACGCGGGTGATGTAGTCCAGCGTCTCCGGGTCGTCGGCGGCGGGCGTCACCTCGAACGCGTGGTCGAACTTGTTCGTGAAGTACCGGGCCTCGTTGGCGCGCAGGCCCGCGAGGGCGTCGGCAACGGGGCTGGGCTCCAGGCCCGTCGTCGAGACCGTGACGAAATCGACTGTGTGGCTCATGCCGTTCATCGTAGGGCGGTGCCGCGCGCTCGGCTTCTTCGATCCTGCTTGGAATATGCTTGCCCCATGGGCCGCGTCGACGCTGAAACAGACCGGCGCAGGCCAGTAACGCTCTCGGATGTCGCCCGGGAAGCCGGAGTCTCGCAGTCCACCGCCTCCCGGTGCCTCAACGGCAGCGCGCGCAAGGTCGACGGCGCTCTGCGGGAGCGCGTGCTCGCCGCGGCGGCACGCCTGAACTACACCGCGAACCTCTCGGCGCAGACCGTGGCCCGGGGCACGTCGACCACGGTCGCGCTCCTGGTGAGCGACATCGCGGACGCCTACTTCTCCTCCATGGCCGCCGCGGTGATGGCAGCGGCAGAGTCCGAGGGACTCCGCGTGACCATCGCCGTCACCGACCGCAGCGTCGAGCGCGAGATCGAGCTGGTGCGCGAGCTGCGCGGCCAGCACGCGCTCGCGGTGATCCTCGCGGGCAGCGGCTACGTCGACTCCGAGCTCTCCGAGGCTCTCGTGCGTGAACTGACGATGTTCGCGGAGACCGGCGGCCGCGTCGTGCTCGTCAGCCGCAGCGACCTGCCCTTCGACACGGTCGACCTCGACAATCTCGGGGGCGCGCGACGACTTGCCGTGGCGCTCGTTCGCCTCGGTTACACGTCATTCCGCGTGCTCGGCGGCGAGGAGGAACTGGTCGCGACACGCGACAGGGTCGAGGGCTTCCGCCTCGGTCTCGCCGAACGCTCGCTCGAGTTGTCGGCCGACCGGATCCACTACTCCGCGTTCAGCTGGGAGGGCGGGTTCGACGCCGTCCAGACCATGGACGACCGCCAGCTCGCCGAGACGCAACTGCTGTTCGCCGTGAACGACGAGATGGCGCTGGGTGCCATCGCCGGACTGCGGGGCAGGGGCATCCGGGTGCCGGAGGAAGTCGCCGTCGCGGGATTCGACGACATCCGATCGCTGCGCGACGTCGTGCCGGGGCTGACCACGGTGCGGGTGCCGCTCGTCGATGTGGGCCGTGAGGCCATCACCCGCATCACCAACGGAACCGGTACCGCTGAGAGGGCGATCGTGTCCACCGTGGTGCTGCGCGACTCCACGCCCCGCCTGAACTGACTAGGCCTTCACCCCGCCGCTGATCAGGTCGAGCCGCCAGTAGCGCTGCAGCGACAGGAACAGGATGACCACCGGCACGATCGCGATGAGCGCGCCCATGATGACGAACGAGTAGAGCGCGGCCTGGCCGCCGCTCACGCGGAGCATGCCGTAGAGCCCGAGTGTGAGCGGGTAGAGCTCGTTGTCGCTCAGCATCACCGACGGCAGGAGGAAGTTGTTCCAGATGCCGATGAACTGCAGCAGGAAGACGGTCACGAGCGCCGGTGCCATGAGGCGCAGTCCCACCGAGGTGAAGATGCGGAACTCACTGCCCCCATCGATGCGCGCCGCCTCCATGATCTCGTCCGGTACCGATGACTCCGCGTAGATCTTGCAGAGGAATATCGCGTACGGGCTCACGAGGAGCGGCAGCAGCACGGACGCATAGCTGTTCGTCATGCCGAAGCGCGCGAGCAGCAGGTACTGGGGAATGGCGAGCACGATCGCGGGCAGCAGCACCCCGGCAACGATGAAGCGGAAGATCATGGTCGACCCGCGGAACCGGTACTTGCCCAGCGCATAGCCCGCGGCAGCGGCGACGAGGGTCGAGAGCACGCCCCCGCCCACGGCGTAGATGAGCGAGTTGAGGGCCCAGCGCGCGAAGATGCCGTCCTGATAGGCGAACAGGCCGGTGATGTTCGCCCAGAAGCTGCCGGTGAAGGAGGGCAGGTAGGTCGAGGTGGAGAACAGTTCGGCGTTCGACTTCGTGGCGGCCACGAGAATCCAGACCACGGGGATCAGGCAGTAGAGAGCGCCGACGAGCAGCACGAGAGTCGGGATGAGGCCGCCCCCGCGCGCACCGCGGATCACTCGCTGCTCCTGCTGAAGCGGTTGCCGATGGCGCTGATCACGAGGGTTGCTCCGATGGTGAGGGCGACGATGATGAGGGCGGTCGCCGATCCCTCGTAGATGTCGTTGGTCACGAACGCGTCGCTGTACACCTTCATGAGCGGCACCCAGCTGGAGGTGATGGCGTTGGCCAGCGGTCGTAGCGTGGTCGGCTCGTTGTACAGCTGCAGGGCTCCGAGCACCGAGAACAGCCCGACGAGCACCATGGCGGGCCGGATGAGCGGCAGCTTGATGCGCAGGGCGATCTGCAGCTCGCTCGCGCCGTCGATCTGCGCGGCGTCGTAGATCTCGGCGGGAAGACCGCGGATGGCGGTGTAGAGCACGACCATGTTGAACCCCACGACACCCCAGACTGCGATGTTCGCCACGGAGAAGAAGATCGTCGTCGAGCCGAAGTAGTCGATGATGCCGCCGCCGATGGGGCTCGTGGCGGGCAGGTAGAGGAATCCCCAGAGCAGTGACGCGATGACGCCGGGCACCGCGTACGGGATGAAGATCACGATGCGCGAGAAGCCCACCAGGCGCGCGTTCCTCGCGTCGAGGCACAGTGCGAAGACGGTGGCGAGGATGACGGTGGCGGGAACGCCGATGACGGCGACCGTGAGCATGCGCCCGATGCTCGCCCACAACTCGGGGTCGGCCAGGGCCGAGGCGTAGTTGTCCAGGCCGACGAACACCTCTGTCGTCGTGCCGCCGAAGAGCCCGCCGCTGACCTTCTGCTGCAGGAGGCTGAGGATGAAGGCGTAGATGCCCGGTGCGAACGTGAAGAGCGCCAGGAGGATCACCGCGGGGGCCACGAGCAGCACGGCGAGCGTGTTGCTCTGCAGCCTGCGTCGGCGTCGGGGGCGGGAGGCCAGGGTTGTCACTGCAGGTCCTTCGTGATCATGGATGCGCGGGCGAGGGTGTCCCCCTCGCCCGCGCAGTCAGGCTAACCCTTGACGGTGAAGCCGAGTTTGGTCATGTCGTCGACCGTGGCGGTCTGCATCGAGTCGAGGGCGTCCGAGAGCGGCGTCGCGTTCTGGAGGGCCGTCGAGAAGCCGTCCTTGTACGCGCCGAACGTCACGGTGGCGTTCGTCCCCCAGATGTCGAAGCTCTTGGCCTCG
>Ga0247738_10000697_pt1 | contig 12257 bp, 9 predicted proteins | sample UWRJL013104B2_FD_180936 | JGI IMG/M metagenome (GOLD analysis project Ga0247738, IMG submission 180936) | Plant litter microbial communities from Arlington Agricultural Research Station in Wisconsin, United States - UWRJ-L013-104B-2 | ecosystem: Environmental > Terrestrial > Plant litter >...
AAAAAAGAAAGTATCCTGGTAGACGGCGGTGTGCTGGAGGTTTCTAAAAATAAAATTTTGGTTCTTGCTGAAGCAGTCGCTTAATATCTGAGATACAAGTATTAAAAAAAACTCCGGAGCTTTTAAGGTTCCGGAGTTTTTTTGTTTTTGATAAATTATTTTGTCAGAATAGGAACTTCCCAATCAAGATACCTCGTGTCAAAACTGATAGCACTCCGGGGATCTTTTGACTCCTCTACGGTCGAAATTTTCAATACCTTTTCAACAACCATTTTCTCAAGAAATGTTCTTATATCGGTAAAACATTGCTTGTTATCAATGGAAAAAACATCAGATAGATGATTAACAAGCTTTTCAACTTTTACGGGTTCATTAATATAATTGAATATATAGTCGCCGGTTTCGTTGAATCCTAAAATGTTAATCTTTGAAGAATCTAAAATGATAGTCATTCCTGCTACATTTGCCACGTGCAAATTGGAGCTTCTTTCAAGAGTATCTTGAATTTTAATCATTTTTCATGTAATATCTAGCCTATAAATACAAAAATAAGAAATTACGCTGTATAAACTACCCCAATAATTGTTTTGTTTTAATTTTTATGATAAGAAACCGTTAATATTGAAAGGTCATCAAATGATAATTAAAGGGTTTTATTTATTATCTACATTTTTATTAGCTTTGCAGGATAATAATTAATTATGGGGATACGCTCAATTTTTAGCAAACCGCTGGCCGCATTTGTGGTGTCAAAGCAGAAGAAATGGATTAAAAATTCAGTAGAAGTACAGGAAAACTGGCGTAAGAGTATTGTAAATGATGCTTCAGCAACATTGTTTGGTAAAGACCACCATTTTTCTGATATAAAAAGCTATGAAGATTTTAAGCAAGCAGTACCCATTCGCGACTACGAAGCATTAAGGCCTTATATACAAAGGATAACAGAAGGTGAATCAGATGTCTTATGGCAGGGTAAACCGCTTTATCTTTCTAAAACCTCAGGCACAACCTCAGGTGTAAAATACATCCCGATCACTGATGTGTCCATTCATAATCATATTGACTCCGCCAGAGATGCAATCCTGAATTATATTAACCAGACCGGGAAATCCCGGTTTCTCGACAAAAAACTTATTTTCTTATCAGGAAGCCCTGTTCTGGATCAGAAAGCAGGAATACACACCGGAAGGCTTTCGGGCATTTCTAACCACCATGTTCCTGCTTACCTGAGGTCTAACCAGGTGCCAACTTACGAAACCAATTGTATAGAAGACTGGGAAACCAAGCTGGAAAAGATTGTCGATGAGACCCTTGACCAGCGGATGGGACTTATCTCGGGTATTCCACCATGGGTTCAGATGTATTTTGACAGGATCCAGGCCCGGACGGGGAAGAAGATCAAAGATGTTTTTCCTGACTTTGATTTGTTTATTTACGGTGGGGTCAATTTTGAACCTTATAAAGCAAAGCTGTTTGATTCCATTGGAAGGAGAGTAGACTCTATTGAGCTTTATCCTGCCTCAGAGGGCTTCATGGCTTATCAGGACAGTCAGACAGAGGAAGGACTGCTTTTGTTGCTTAATACAGGTATTTTCTTTGAGTTTATTCCGGCAGATGAGTACTTTAATGAAAATCCGCGAAGATTGAGCATCGGGGAGGTGGAGCTGGATAAGAACTACGCTGTGATCATCAACAGCAATGCAGGCCTTTGGGGATATTCTATAGGAGACACCGTGAAATTTGTATCCCTTGAGCCGTACAGAATAGTGGTAACCGGAAGAATAAAACATTTTATTTCTGCATTCGGAGAGCACGTGATAGGGGAAGAAGTCGAAAAAGCCATGCGATATGCCTGCGAGCGTCATCCTGAAGTGGAACTTGTAGAATTCACCGTGGCACCAATGGTAACACCCAATGAAGGTCTTCCTTACCACGAATGGCTGATAGAATTCGGTAACCCTCCTGCAGACCCGGTTAAATTTGCTGAAGATCTGGACCGCAAAATGGTTGAATTGAATGTCTATTATAAAGACCTTATCACCGGCAGTATCCTGAGGCCATTGGTGATCAAATCATTGCCTAAAAATACTTTTATCAACTACATGAAGTCGATCGGAAAGTTAGGCGGGCAGAACAAAGTACCTCGCCTGGCTAATGAGCGAAAGATAGCGGATGTTCTGCATAGCTTTATCAATTGAGTATTTTCATATACTGAGCTTTGTTCTAAAGGTTGATCTGCCTTTAGAAATAATACGTATGCTAAGACCTGGGTTATTTTAATTGCCTGAAGTTTTGGAAGAGAAATGAGAAAATTGTATTTTTAAAAATTTTATTATTCTTATTTGCTGGTTTCTCGAAATGGCTTTAATAAAAGCAAAAAAAATAAACTGACAGTATTGACAAAAACTATCTAGAAGCAATTTTTTCAGATGCTTTTGTGTATAACTGTATTTTATTTTGAAAAACTCTATGAAACAGGTCTGGTAAATTTTTACTACAATTCTATCTTTAAAGGCTATTAGAAATGTCATATCCGAACAATCTGGAAAGGATTTTAAAATACTTAAATCCGAACATCACAGGTGAAACTTTAGAGAAAGTGTCTCTTCACCCTGAATATCCAAGCTTAAATACGCTTTCATTTGTTTTCGATGAATGCAGGATCAGAAACCTGGCAGTAAAGTTAGATGATAATCAACTTCATGAAATCGACCTGCCTTCTGTAGCACATTGTTTGAGTGAAAATGAAGCATATTTCGTAGTTATAAATGCAATTAAAGGTAATAATGTCTATTATTATGATACATCAGAAGGCGAAAAAACAGAAAGTCTTGATGAATTTAAAAAGAAATGGAAGGGGGTAATTCTTTTGCTAGTGGTCGACAATAAATCTGAAGAGAAAAATTATAAAGAAAAAAGGCAAAAGGAAATTTATATCCAGGCAGAAAATGTAGTTACCTATACTATTATAGGTTTTATTTTTTTTATGCGGCTCTTTTATTTGACAGAAATAAGTCATTTTTTTATTTATTGTTTTTATGGAGCAGGAACATTGGTTTCTGTAATTCTTATCAAAAGCGAAGGTGGAGAAAAGAATGAGATTGTCCGCAAGCTTTGTGCCATAAATAGAAATGCAAATTGTGATGCTGTATTACAATCAAAGGCATCACGGCTTTTTGGCTGGCTTTCCTGGTCAGAGATTGGCTTATTTTACTTTTCGGGAAGTTACTTGTCTATTCTTTTTTTGGACACAAACAAAAATGTCATAACAATTTTGTTTTTTTTAACTCTCCTTGCTCTACCGTATGTGTTATTCTCTTTATACTATCAGTCAGTAGTGATAAAGCAATGGTGTACATTATGTCTGATAGTTCAGGGTTTATTAATAGGATTATTCTTAAGTTTCTTTTTTTCAGACATTGTATTAAAAAATATTCTCGGACTCGATTTTCAAAGGTACAGTTTGGTGCTATACTGCTTTCTTGCTCCCGTTGTAATTTGGTTTATTCTCAAACATTTAGTGCAGAAGAAGGAAAAGCTGAGAGAAGTTGAAAAAGAAATGTACTTTTATAAGTTAAATTCGGACTTGTTTTTAGGCTTACTGGATAAGCAGAAAAAAGAGGAGATTACAGAATTTGCAAACGAAATAAGTTTTGGAAACCTGGATTCAGGCATAATTCTGACTATGGTGAGTAATCCATTTTGCCAACCATGTGGATTAGCTCATAAAGAAGTAGTTGATTTGGTGGAGTATTTTGATGTCAGGTTAAATATCCGCTTTATAGGGAAAAATCAGGAACAAAAAATTGTCATTAATCATCTTTTAAACCTTGCATTGACTGACTCAATTGGAAAGGCAATTGACGATTGGTATGAAATTCGAGATTATGATAAATGGGCAGCTAACTATCCGGTTGATCTGATCAATCTTGAAAATTATGCATATGAATGGGCTGAGATATCGCAGATCGAATATACGCCGACATTTTTTATCAATGGTAGAAAAGTGGTAAAGCCTTATTCTGCATCAGATTTAAAGTATCATTTCCGCAGTTTACTTGAACATTTGTAAAATAGGAATCAAAGAATATCTTCGTAAGGATTAGGAATGAAAAACTAATTGTGAAGGTTTTAAGATTAATGATTTCTATCTAAGAGTTGATTGATTTTGATAAGTAGTTTTTCAGTATTTTCTTTTTCAAGATTGCCAGAAAGGCCTAGTCTTTTGTTCCTTATTCTCGCACCGTTGCCGGGTTGGTCACTAGTCATTTTTTGAAGCGGATAGATTATCATTTTCTTGTTATTTTGCAAACATTCTTTGATCGTGCCTAGACCTCCATGTGTAATCATTAAATCTATATAGGGGATAAAGTCTAATAATGGAAGGTAATTGAACGATTTTATGTTTTCCTGTATATTTTCCTTGTTCATTAAATAGTTTGGTGTAATAACAAAAATTAGATTACTATCATTTAATCTACAAACTACATCATTAATAAATGTATGTAGTAGATTATAGGCTTTAGTACTAAAAGTCCCAAAGGAACAACATATTATTTTGGTGCGAGGGTTTTTCTTTTGCTGAGTAATAAATTCAATAAGAAGTTTATATTCAACACTCTTTAATTGCTCTTCATTTCTAGAGAGTTTTTCGAGAAAATAGCTTTCATTTTTAGGGATTGGGGAGAAGTCATATTCAATAGTCTGAGGAGCTATTAAAATAGTATTAACGTTTTTTACGCCTTTATAGCACATATGGTTTTCAGAAATATTTTCCTTATAATTTAAGTTGTTTTTTTTAGCAATTCTCTTCAGAAAAAAAGTATCGTCTTTACCAAGAAAGACAACAAAATTTTTAAAGTCTTGAAATTTTAGTTTTCCTAAATGAAGAAACCATAATAACTCACATTGTATAATATTTAGAAATTTATTTGTGGCAACCAATGAAGAATTTAGTGGTGGGATGCCTTTTCTTTTAGTGGTCGATAGTTTTGTATTAATGCATAAAACGTTTTCTTTATTGTCACGAAAAAAGAAATATAGATAGCTAAGATGCTCGTCAAAAAAGAATTTTTCAACATTGTATTTTTTTTGGATGTAATCAATTTGCATCTGCATTGAGTGGAATTGTCTGTATCTTGTTTTATAAAAGCTTGTATCTGCGATGGATCTGATTAAAAGACCAAAGAAAATTTTTGCATTTTTTATGGTATATTGATCCATATATGTGAAGTCGCAATACTCAAAATTTTCCCTGGATATCAGATATTCAATCTCCCTGCTATTTCCTGTGAAGATAATTCTGTATCCTTTTTCTTTCCAATGTCTGGCATACTCAAACATGGGATAGTAATGGCTTATGTATGGAAAAACTACTATAACTATAGATTTCATTTGTGTCAAACTATTGCTTGTTCCTAATACTTTTATAATAAGCAAACCCTAAACTTTGTGTAAAGGATTTGCTTAAATAATAAGGACACATTTTATTCCTGTGAATGAAATAAAGACCTTAATTATAGGAAGTCATTATGAGATGCCTACGATATTTATTATTCAATTTAAGGTTATTCTGATTAATTTAATATTTAGTAGGTCCAAAACTTGAAAATAAATACAATATCCGGACTTAGCAGGTTTTACTGATGTAGTACATACCCTGAGATTGGCAAAAACTTGTTGCGTTTGCTACTGTTGGGCAACCTGCAAACCCGAACCATCTTTCAGGAGGGTAACAGCAACTATCTCCACATACAACATAGCTATGGCCGCCGGTACCGCCTCCACCAGGAGTGTCGTCATAACCGCCTTTAATGGTCTTTGTTTCTTCATTTGATAACAAAGATTTACTGAATTTTAAAAAAGTTTTTTTCATAAGGTTGATACCAAGATGATTTCAATTTGCAGAGTTGCTCATATTTTTCTTGGCAAACAAACATACGTATATTCTTTTTACAAAGCAATAGTATAAGTTTTTATTATTTTAGTCCATTAACTAGGCTTGCTTATCGAAGAATTAGTATTTTGTGAATCTGTGAGCACTTTCTTTCTGATGATATACGTATTGGCCCTGAAGAGTAACCTTTATCATAGTTATGATAATTTGATAATAAGATAATTAATATATATCTTCGTGTATACTATCTTCTCCATTTCAACATTCTTTTGAAGTAATTTTAAGATGATTATGTAGTTGGTTTTATAGTAAAAGATCAGTTGGTTTTACTTATATCGTTATAAGATAACGGTTCTGAACTCCGAAACTTAGTGGTTATTTAAATATGATAGACTCATACAAAAATAAAATAGTTATACTTATTCCATATTATGGAAAGTTCCCCTGGTATTTTTCTTATTTTCTGCATTCATGCAGGTTTAACTTAACGATAGATTTCATAATCTTTACGGATACCATTTTTAGCAGGGCCTTGCCTCCTAATGTCAGAGTTATTTCTAAAACACTTTCAGATATAAAAGAACTTGCATCTCGGGCATTGCAGATGCCTGCTTCTTTAGAATTCCCATATAAATTATGTGATTTCAGGCCAGCCTACGGTCTGATTTTTCAAGAGTATACAGTTGGCTACGATTTTTGGGGACAAGGCGATATCGATGTGATTTATGGCGATTTAAGAGGTTTTATGAATGATGAAATGCTTGATAAATATGATTTTATAAGTGTCCGACATGATTATACTACCGGTTGTTTTGCTTTATACCGGAACACCGGATTGATGAACAATATCTTTAAAGGAAGTAAAGATTATGAAAGAGTTTTTTCAACAATTTCTTATCTTGGTTTTGACGAATGTAACTTCAAGCAAGAAAAACTCACTGATGATACTTCAATTTTTGACCTTGAAACTGATATAGAGAGTTTTACACATATAATCAGATCTGCTCAAAATACCCATGAAATAAATGCTCATTTTGATTTTCTCCTTCTCGAAGGAACACCAGGTCGAATCAGATTTGAAGAAGGGAAGATGATTTATAAAAACAGGTACGAAGCTATTTTGTATCATTTATATTGGTTGAAACGAGTATATCAACCCAATATAACCCCCGAATACATTCCGGACAGGTATTCTATAAGTAAAACCCGGGTGTATCGTTCCGGATGATTAATGCACACCTATGTGTTGACCGTCAAAGTAACATGAATCTGGTTCGAGACGTGTTTTATTAAAAATCTATCTCCAGGATCTCCGGATCTTCCAATAATTCTCTGATGGCTTTTTCATGGTTTTTTTCCGGGCCTTGTACGATCCAGTTGCCCGTAATCAGATCATTTATTTTGCTTTGAGGTCCTCTTTTGGCTTCAAGACCAAACTGCTCAAATTTTTTCTCATAATGCTTAAGCGTACTTTTGTTATATTGACAAACGATGCGGTAATTCCGGCTGATGTTCGATTTTTTGATTCTTACCTGTATCTTGGCAAGGCTGTATAACGTAAAAACCACCAGGATCATGGCTACCAGTCCTGAGCCATAAAGACCGTTTCCGAAACCAATACACATGCCCAATGCGGAAGTCACCCATACAGCCGCCGCTGTGGTTATGCCGGTGATCTGGCTAGTGGCACTCTCACGAAATATAATGCCACCCCCTATAAACCCGATTCCTGTTACAATATTGGCCGCAATCCTGCTGGGATCGGTGCCCAGTTTTATAGAAATGAGCGTAAATAGAGTGGACCCGAGACAGATCAAGATAAGGGTTCTTAAGCCTGCAGATTTACTGTGATATTCCCTTTCAAAGCCAATAACGGCCCCGGTAAAGCATGAGAGGAGTAGCTTGATGATGTCTTCTGTGGCGAAGTCAATATTGATCATGGATGCTTAATAATTTATAATTTTTCTAAACCAAAACTTAACATACATTTTTTGTATTTGTGAAATTAATATTAATTATTTGTAGATTATTTTAAATCAAAAAAATTCCAACATGAAAGCCGAAGATAAAATTCTGGTACAAGGCATAACAGAAGCACTCACAGAAATTGTTTCAAAAGAAGTCAAATCAAAAAAAATCAAAAAGGCTGTCTCGGAGATTGCGAAAGATCTGACTAAAAAGATCAGCAAACAAAAGAAGAAGGAGGAGAAAGAAGAAGCCAAGGCTATTAAGAAAGAGGCTAAAGAGCAGAAGAAAATAGTAAAGAAAGAGACTAAAAAAGAACATAAGGCAAACAAAAAGTTGAAAAAGGAAGAGCCTGAAGTCTGGAAGCCTAAAGAGGTGGAAGTTCAATAAAAAGATACCGGGAAGCCTTGATTTATTTTAAGGCTTCCTTATTCGTTCACACATCACTATATAAAAATATGAAATCCCATTACCTGCTTACTGCAGCTTTTGTACTTTGTTCATTTGTTACCAAAGCTTCTGATATTATTATTACCGAGATTTTTGCCGACCCGACGCCATCTCATGGTTTACCGGAAAAGGAATTTATCGAATTATATAATCCAGGTCAGAGTTCCGTACAACTAAAAGGTTACTCCTTTCAATATTCCAGTTCAAAAACCGAATTTCCTGCCTTTGAAATGTTACCGGGCCAATATGTTATTGTATGTAAAAAAGGAAATGAAGCCGATTTTCTGATTTTTGGTAAGGTCATAGGGCTCAGTAGCTTTTCCTTATTGAATGAAGGAACGCTGCTGGTTTTAAAAGACAGTAAGGGCAAAGACGTTTTTTCTGTGAGATATTCTTCTCAATGGTATGCCGCAGGAAAGGATCGGGGCTTTTCGCTGGAAATGATAGATAAGAACTATGCCTGCAGGGGAAAGCAAAACTGGACTTCCTCTTCCTCTCCGGCCGGGGCGACGCCCGGGGCTGTCAATGCTTCTGCTGCAGTGAAACCCGATACCGAAGGGCCGGTTTTACTCAGTCATTATTTCGAAGATCAGAAACTGGTGCTGACGTTTGATGAAAATCTTAACCAGATACAGGCGACAGCTGATTTCCTGATTGACAATGAAGCATTCAAGGTTAATGAAGTTAAGACGGATCGGTATGAAAATGATATAATTCAACTTATATTAAATAGGGCTCTCTCCGGGAATGATTTCTTCACTTTAAAAATAAGTAAAATAGAAGATTGTTCAGGAAATGTAATGGAGCCTCTGGCTTTGACACTTGGTAATTTCCCGGTTCCGGATTCGTCAGAACTGCTGATCAGTGAAATTCTTTTTAACCCGGTTGCCGGAGGAAGTGATTTTGTGGAGTTATATAATAATTCAGATCATAAAATAAATCTCAAAAACTGGTTTCTGGCTCACAAAAACACTAAAAATGAAGTTGACGGGTTTTCGTTTATCTCCAAAACCGATCTGATTATTCCGGAAAGATCCTATGTTGCCATAACAGAAAACAAAACGGCTCTCAGGTCTCAGTATCCCAAAGCTCCGGAAGAAAACATTTACGAAGCAGGTACACTACCTTCTTTTTCGATTGCTTCAGGGGCCGTTATCCTGGCCGATCCCACCAAAAAGATTTTTGAAATTTTCGATTATGCAGAAGGCATGCATAACCCTATGCTGGATGATAAAAAAGGGGTGTCGCTGGAGAGGGTAGGTTTTGATGTGCCGGTATCAAATTTACATAACTGGAAATCTGCTTCGGCATTGGATAATTTCGCGACGCCAGGATACCGGAATTCTCAGGCGGAGAATCCTTCTCTTAATAAATGTTATGTTGAACCGGTGATTTTTTTTCCTTATTCCAAAGGAGATTCAAGTAAAGCCAGTCTGAGAATTTTGTTGTCCGAGCCTGGAAATACGATCTCAGTGAAGGTTCTGAACAGAAGCGGCCAGGTAGTGAAAAGTTTAATCGAGAATGCCATAGCCGGAACTGACGGTCGTGTAGAATGGGACGGTAGTGACAATTCCGGCGGTCTGTTGCCGGTGGGCTATTATGTATTCCGGGTAGATGTCACCTCACCTGCTTCTACGCATACTTTTTTAGTTAAAACCGTTCTCGGGGCCTATTAACGCATTATTCGGGTTCCTTATTTTGCCGAATATTATTTTGAATAGTAATATTTAAGAAAAATATGTTGCTATTCTAGTATATAGTTATTTAATTTGTACTATTCAAATATTAATTTGAATAAGCAAGCTCTCTTTTTAACCAATTTAAAACCTAGGTTTCTTATGAAATTAAAAATTTATCTGAAGTATTTTTTCTTGCTTCTTGTTGCGACTTCCCTGTTTACAGTGGATGGCTTTGCTCAGGCAAGAAAAGTTAGTGGAAAGGTCGTTGGCTCTGACGACAATTCCGGGATCCCCGGAGCATCCGTAACCATCAAAGGTACCACTAGAGGTGGTTCTACTGATGCGGAAGGAAATTATTCTATCGATGTCAGAGGACCGAACGATGTTCTTGTGTTTAGTTTTTTGGGTTACACGACACAGCAAATCACTGTCGGAAATCAGACAACAATTAATGTAACTTTAGCTTCTGATGTATCCTCATTGGAAGAAGTTGTTGTTACAGGTTATTCAGTTGACAAAAGAAAAGAATCTACGGGTGCTGTTTCTATTGTAAAAACAAAAGATCTGACAACTGTCCCATCTTCGAGTGTTGAGCAGCAACTTCAAGGTAGAGTGGCCGGTTTAACGGTGGTAACTACCAGTCAGCCGGGTTCCGGTAGCCAGATCAGGGTCAGGGGTTTCGGTGCTTTCGGAGGTAACGAACCGTTGGTTATTGTCGACGGATATCCGGTGGGTGATGCAGGTTATCTGAATCCTGAAGATATTGAGACAACTACTGTATTGAAAGACGCCTCTGCTGCTTCTATTTATGGAGCAAGAGCGGCTAACGGTGTGATTGTATACACTACAAAGAAAGGTAAGAAAGGAGCTAAAAAATTAAGTGTAACGTATGACGGTATCTTCGGATTTACAGATCCGGGTAAAGGCCAGCAAATGATGAACCCACAGGATCAGGCTACCTGGACATGGAATGCCCTTCGTAACTCAGGGTCTCCTTTGACTCACCCTCAGTATGGTTCTGGTGCGACACCGGTTATTCCTGATTATTTGAAAGTAGGAAATAGGAGTGGGGTTATCGGAACGGTTAACCTGGAAGAGGAAAGGAAGAAATATAATATTACAGGCCCTACCATCGGCGATTTTTACCAGGTGATTAAGGCTAATAAAGAGGGTACTGACTGGTACAAAGCTTTGACTCAGACAGGGACTATTCAGAGACACTCATTAGGTTTTTCAGGTGGCGGAGATGCTTCACGTTTTTACGTAGGTTTTTCAGCCCAGGATCAGCAAGGTATTTTGCCTAGCCAGAGAGGAAAAAGATATGCTGCCAGATTTAACACTGAATTCGACATATTCAAAAATGTGAGAATCGGTGAAAATCTTCAACTTACTTTCTCACAAGTATTGGGAAGAAATGGTGACAATGGAGGTCTTGGAAGTTCTCAGAGTGAAAATGATATACTTGGGGCCTTTAGGTCACCTACCATTATACCTGTTTATGATGAATTCGGTGGATATGCAGGTACTACTGCGTTAGGCTTTGGTCAGGGATCTAACCCTGTTGCCAATCAGCAAAGAGGTAAACTTAACAAGAACTTTAACGGACTGGTGACAGGTAACGTTTATCTGGAAATCGATCCTATTAAAGATTTAACAATCAGGTCATCTATCGGGGCCAACTACATTAATTCTTATGGATGGGGATATGGCCAGCCGATTTACGAAACACTTGAAAACAAGGGTGTTAACTGGTCTTACAATGAAGGTAGCAGCTTTACTTTTGGTTACACCTTTACCAATACGGCTACCTATAAGAAGAAATTCGGAATTCATGGCTTAGAACTATTAGCTGGCCAGGAAGCATTGAATACAGGATTTGGTAAAAATTTAAGTGCGGACGGAAGAAATCCTTTCGCCGGGGATATTGACTATATTACCATTTCGAAACTTGACATCAGAAATCCTGCTCAGAGTGGAAAAAATAACGGTATAACTTTCGTGTCTTATTTCGGAAGGGCTATTTATAACCTGAATGAAAAATACATTATTACAGGGGTTTTGCGTCGTGACGGATCTTCCCGTTTTGGTTCTGAATCAAGATATGGTATTTTCCCAGCCGTTTCTGCCGCGTGGCGTTTGTCGGATGAATCATTCATGAAAGAAATTCCATGGATTACTGATTTGAAAGTCAGAGGGGGGTATGGTACAATGGGTAACTCAAATAACGTTTCTCCAACCAATCAATTCAGTCTTTATGCGGCAGATGT
>Ga0247738_10000698_pt1 | contig 12254 bp, 11 predicted proteins | sample UWRJL013104B2_FD_180936 | JGI IMG/M metagenome (GOLD analysis project Ga0247738, IMG submission 180936) | Plant litter microbial communities from Arlington Agricultural Research Station in Wisconsin, United States - UWRJ-L013-104B-2 | ecosystem: Environmental > Terrestrial > Plant litter >...
CGAGACGAACCTGGGCAAGACCATGGGCGTGCTGGCCGTGGCGTTGGCTGCGGTCAACGTCTTTGGTGGCTTCCTGGTCACCCGGCGCATGCTGGAGATGTTCAAGAAAAAAGAGCGCAAGGCGCCCGCTGCTGAGGGAGCACACAAATGAGCGCCGCGCAGAACCGCTTCAAGCAAGCTCGCGCCCCCATGGGGGGCAGTGAGTACACGCCAGTGACAAACGTGGGGGCCCAATAATGTCCATGAACCTCGTCACGCTGCTGTACCTGATCGCCAGCGTCTGCTTCATCCAGGCCTTGAAGGGCCTGTCGCACCCCACCACTTCCATTCGGGGCAACATCTTTGGCATGACCGGCATGGCCATCGCCGTGCTGACCACCGCCGCGCTCATCGTCGAGCTCTCCGGCGGCAAGGCCCAGGGCATGGTCTGGGTGCTGGGCGGCCTGGTGGTCGGCGGCGCCATCGGCGCCCTCATGGCCAACCGGGTCGAGATGACCAAGATGCCCGAGCTGGTCGCCTTCATGCACAGCATGATCGGCCTGGCCGCTGTCTGCATCGCCGTGGCCGTGGTGGCCGAGCCGTGGGCTTTCGCCATCGTCGCCAAGGGCGAAGCGATTCCTGGCGGCAACCGCATCGAACTCGCGCTGGGTGCCTTCATCGGCGCGGTCACCTTCTCGGGCTCGGTCATCGCCTTCGGCAAGCTCTCGGGCAAGTACAAGTTCCGCCTGTTCCAGGGCGCGCCAGTGCAGTTCGCGGGCCAGCACAAGCTGAACCTGCTGCTGGGCCTGGCCACGGCCTTCTTCATCTTCGGCTTCTGGCACTCGCAGAGCTGGATGGACATCGTGCTGGTGATCGCGCTGGGCTTCATCCTCGGCGTGCTCATCATCATCCCCATTGGCGGCGCCGACATGCCGGTGGTGGTGTCCATGCTCAACAGCTACTCGGGCTGGGCGGCGGCCGGCATCGGCTTCAGCCTGAACAACTCCATGCTGATCATTGCCGGTTCGCTGGTGGGCTCCTCCGGTGCCATCCTCTCGTACATCATGTGCAAGGCGATGAACCGCTCGTTCTTCAATGTGATCCTGGGTGGCTTCGGTGGTGAAGCGGCCGCCGCCGGCGGCGCCAAGGCCGAAGCGCGGCCGGTCAAGAGCGGCAGCGCCGACGACGCGGCCTTCGTGCTGGGCAATGCCGAGACGGTGGTGATCGTGCCCGGCTATGGCCTGGCGGTGGCGCGCGCACAGCACGCGGTGAAGGAGCTCGCGCACAAGCTGACCGAAAAGGGCATCACGGTGAAGTACGCGATCCACCCGGTGGCCGGGCGCATGCCGGGTCACATGAACGTGCTGCTGGCCGAGGCCGAGGTGCCGTACGACCAAGTGTTCGAGATGGAAGACATCAACGGCGAGTTCGGCCAGGCCGACGTCGCCATCATCCTGGGCGCCAACGACGTGGTGAACCCGGCCGCCCTGCAGAAGGGCAGCGCGATCTACGGCATGCCGATCCTGGAGGCCTACAAGGCCAAGACGGTGATCGTGAACAAGCGATCCATGGCCGCTGGTTACGCCGGCCTGGACAACGAGCTCTTCTACATGGACAAGACGATGATGGTCTTCGGCGACGCCAAGAAGGTCGTCGAGGACATGACCAAGGCCATCGAGTAAATCAAAAGCGTCCATTTCCGGCCGATGCAGGAAGGGTCAGTGGCGACACTGGCCCTTCGCTTTTTGTAGCATGCTCGTGGCCTGCGACGGGTTTTAGAGTCGGCTGTCAGAACCGCGTAAGGGAAAAACACGAGGCCCCGCGCCTTGCTTCCCACCGACAATGCGCGGTTGTATCCACAAGAGCGAGGAGATTCCGAATGAGCGAAACGACGGTCAACCGCCCCTGGCTGGGTGCCTATCCCGCTGGCGTGCCCGCCGACATCGACGTGGCGCAATACCCCTCGCTGGTGCACCTGATGGAAGAGAGTTTCCAGAAGCACGCCGGCCGCACCGCCTACAGCTTCATGGGCAAGGACGTCAGCTTCGCGCAGACCGACAGCCTCTCGCAGGCCTTTGCGGCCTATCTGCAGGGCCTGGGTCTGGTCAAGGGCGACCGCGTGGCCATCATGATGCCCAACGTGCCCCAGTACCCGGTGGCGGTGGCGGGCATCCTGCGCGCCGGCTTTGTGGTGGTCAACGTCAACCCGCTGTACACGCCGCGTGAACTGGAGCACCAGCTCAAGGACTCGGGCGCCAAGGCCATCGTGATCATCGAGAACTTCGCGCACACGCTGCAGCAGTGCATCGCCAACACGCCGACCAAACACGTGGTGCTCGCGGCCATGGGCGACCAGCTGGGCCTGCTCAAGGGCGCGCTGGTGAACTACGTGGTGCGCAACGTCAAGAAGATGGTGCCCGCTTACAGCCTGCCGCAGGCGGTGCGCTTCAACGATGCGATCGCCAAGGGCACGCGCGGCACGCTCAAGCGACCCGAGATCAAGCCCGACGACATGGCTGTGTTGCAGTACACCGGCGGCACCACCGGTGTGAGCAAAGGCGCCGTGCTGCAGCACCGCAACGTGATCGCCAACGTGCTTCAGTCCGAGGCCTGGAACGACCCGGTGATGAAGAAGGTGCCGGCCGGCGAGCAGCCCACCAGCGTGTGCGCCCTGCCGCTGTACCACATCTTCGCGTTCACGGTGAACATGATGCTGGCCATGCGCACGGGCGGCAAGACCATCCTGATCCCCAATCCGCGCGACCTGCCGGCGGTGTTGAAGGAGCTGAGCAAGCACACCTTTCACAGCTTCCCGGCCGTCAACACCCTGTTCAACGGCCTGGCCAATCACCCCGACTTCAACACCGTCAACTGGAGCAACCTCAAGGTTTCGGTGGGCGGCGGCATGGCAGTGCAAAGCGCGGTGGCCAAGCTCTGGCTGGCCAAGACCGGATGCCCGATCTGCGAAGGCTATGGCCTGAGCGAGACCAGCCCGTCGGCCAGCTGCAACCCGACCACCAGCACCGAGTACAGCGGCACCATCGGCGTGCCCCTGCCCAACACCTACATGAAGTGCCTGGACGACGATGGCAACGAGGTGCCGATGGGGCAGCCGGGCGAGATCGCCATCAAGGGACCTCAGGTCATGGCGGGCTACTGGCAGCGCCCCGACGAGACCGCCAAGGTCATGACGACCGATGGCTTCTTCAAGAGCGGCGACGTGGGCGTGATGGACGAGCGCGGCTACTTCAAGATCGTGGACCGCAAGAAGGACATGGTGCTGGTCAGCGGCTTCAACGTGTACCCCAATGAAGTCGAAGACGTGGTGGCATTGCTGGCGGGCGTCCTGGAGTGCGCGGTGGTCGGCGTGCCCGATGAGAAGTCGGGTGAGGCGGTCAAGCTGGTGATCGTCAGGAAGGACGAGAGCCTCACCGAAGCGCAGGTGCGCGAGTACTGCAAGGCCAACCTCACCGGCTACAAGCAGCCCAAGGTGGTGGAGTTCCGCACCGAGCTGCCCAAGACACCCGTGGGCAAGATCCTGCGCCGCGAGTTGCGCGACAAGAAATGACGCACAGGCGCGCTGCGCCACAATGCAAGGCGGCTTCGGCCGCCTTTTCTTTTGTCCGCCCAGGAGTGACCGTCTCGTGACCACCATCGCCATCGTCAGCGCCCTGCACGAAGAGCTCGCCGCCGTGCTCGAACTCATGCCCGACGAACAGCAGGAGGTGATTGGTGGGCGCACCTTCTGGCGCGGCCACCTGCATGGGCATGACGTGGTCGCGGTGCTCTCGGGCATCGGCAAGGTGGCCGCAGCGACCACGGCCACCGTGCTCATCGAGCGCTTTGGCGCGCGGCGCATCGTGTTCACCGGCGTGGCCGGGGGGCTGGCGCCCGGCGTGCGCGTGGGTGACGTGGTTGTCGCCCGGCACTTCCTCCAGCACGACATGGATGCCTCGCCGATCTTCCCGCGCCACGAGGTGCCGGGCTATGGCCGCGCCCTCTTCGATGCCGATGCAGCGCTCAGCGCACAACTGGCGCGCGCGAGCGAACAGGTGTTGCACACGCTGCCGTCGCGGCTCGGTGCCGACGTGATGCAAGCCTTTGGACTGGAGACGCCGAGGTGCCACCAAGGCTTGCTCATCAGCGGCGATCGCTTCGTCTCGACCACGGCCGAAAGCCTTGCCTTGTGCGAAGCGCTGCCGGATGCGCTCGCGGTGGAAATGGAAGGTGCAGCGTTCGCCCAGGTGTGTCACGACTACGGCGTGGCGCTGGCCGTGGTGCGCACCATCTCCGACCGGGCCGACGACGCGGCCCACGTGGACTTTCCGCGCTTCCTGCGCGAGGTGGCGAGCCGCTACAGCGGCGCTGTCATTGAAACCTTGCTGAGCCAGAAGTGACGCCAGCCAGAATGCCGCGGAACTGGCTCTGCCAGGCCGCAGGCATGGCCCCCTTGAGGGGGTGACGGTCCGAGCATCGGGCCGGCGCGGGGGTGGGCTATCTAAGCCAGCCGCGCTTGCGGAAGTAGAGCATGGGCAGCACAGCCGACAGCACCATCAGCGCCAGCGCCAGCGGGTAGCCGTAGTGCCACTTCAGCTCGGGCATGAAATCGAAGTTCATGCCGTAGCTGCTCGCCACCAACGTCGGCGGCAGCAGCGAGACGCTGGCCACCGAGAAGATCTTGATGATCTTGTTCTGGTTGATGTTGATGAAACCGACCGTGGCATCCATCAAAAAGTTGATCTTGTCGAACAGGAAGGCGGTGTGGCTGTCGAGCGAGTCCAGGTCTCGCAGGATCTGGCGCGCGTCTTCAAATTGTTCGGCGCTGAGCATGCGGCTGCGCATCATGAAGCTCACTGCGCGGCGTGTGTCCATCACGTTGCGGCGGATGCGGCCCGACATGTCCTCGTGCCGCGCGATGGCCGAGAGCGCTTCGCTCAGCAGGTTGTCCGAGGCGTTGCTGTCGAGCACCTTCTTGCTCACGGTCTCGATCTCGTCGTAGATGTCCTCGAGCGTGTCGGCGCAGTACTCAGCGTCGGCGTCGAACAGCATCAACAGCACGTCCTTGGCGTCCTCGATCAGCCCCGGCATGCGGCGCGCGCGCATGCGCAGCAGGCGGAACACCGGCACGTCCTCGTCGTGGATGGAGAACAACACGCCCCGGCTCTTGAGCGTGTCGTTGTGCTCGTTCAGGATGAAGGCCACGCGCACCGCGCGCGGGTCTTCGTCGTCGTCGATCAGGAAGTCGGAGCGCACATGCAGCTCACCGTTGTCCTCCTCGAAGAAACGCGCTGATTCCTCGATGTCCTCGTCCATCGCGTCTTCGGGGATCGACAGGCCGAAGTGCTGCTTGACCCAGCGGCGCTCTTCGGGGGTGGGGTCTTCCAGGTCGACCCAGATCGGTTTGAACCGGGCCAGCTCTTCGAGCGACTCGATCTCTTCCTGGAACAGGCGGCCATTGGCCAGGGTGAATACGTTGAGCATGACGGCGCTCCCGGCGGTTTCGTGCTGTCTGGCAAAAGGTCGAGGCCGGCGCGGCAGGCCTCGGGGGCGGGTTCGGGTGCTGCTTTCAGCCGTCCGGCCGCCTGACCCAAAGCCGCCAGGGGGCGGCGCTCAGACGGTCGCGGGGGTGGCTGAAAGCACACAACTGGGGGGTGTGCTTTCCATGCGTCTCTCCGGGTATGAAACAGGGGGAATTATGGCACCGAGGTGCGGGCATCGAGGTTGCCGGCTGGGCCAAAAAAGCGCATCAGTTCGTCCTTTCGCCGCCAGGCGTCGTGTTCACCCAACTCGATCAGGGCATTGACGAAGCCCGGCTCGAACAGCAAGTAGCTCGCCAGCGCGGCGGCACTGCCGGCCGCACCGCGCCGCGTGTCGAGCGCGCCCAGGCCCGCCAGGGTGTTGCGCGTGGGCGCAGGCAGTTCACGGATATGTTTGGCCGCCAGCTCGTCCAGCGAGAAGCTGGGCTGGATCGCCAGCACCTCCACCGGCCGGTAGGGCAACGCGGCCGCCAGGCTCGGCGGCAGCCGTGCCAGGGTCTGACTCACGCGCTGGGTCTGCTCCACATCGGCCTGCAGCGTGTCGTGAAACACGCTGGCCATGGCGTGGCCGGCGATGGTGCCCGCCGTGGGCTCGCCGCCGTTGCGCGCGGCCAGGCCGGCGCGTTGCGGCTGGCCGACGCCGATCACCAGGATGCGGCGCGCGCCGAACTGGATCGCGGGCGAAAGGGGTGAAAGCTGGCGCATCGATCCGTCGCCGAAATGCTCCTTGTGACCATCCACCCACAGCGGGACGGCCGGGAACAGGAAGGGGATGGCGCTGGACGCCATCAGATGCTCGATGGTGATCGGCTGGAACTCCGAGCGCCGTCCCGGCCGGTGCCAGGGTGCGATCGGGTGGTTCGGCCGGGTCTGGCAGAAGGTCCAGTGCTCCCCTGTGGTGTAGCTTGATGCCGTGACGCCCAGCACATGGATCAGCCGTTGCTCCAGCGCGCGCTCGAGCCCCTGCAGGTCGATGGCGCGGTGCAGGGTATCGACCAGCGGCAGCGTGTCGAGCAGCGCGCGGTGCCGGCGCACCTGCCGCGCCAGCGTGAGCCCTGCCACCACGCGGTTCGCCCTCACCCAGCCGGGCGCTTCAAGCCGGTAGACGCGCTCGGAGCGCAGCCCGCTCCAGAATGTGGCCAACTGCGACAGCGCAGGCAGCCCCTGGGTGGCAATGCTGGCAAGGTAACTGGCGTTGAGCGCGCCGGCCGACGTGCCGAACAACCACTGGAAGGGAAATGCCGGTACCGCCGAGCCTGCTGTCGCGCGGGTGGCCAAAAGGGCGCCCACCGCCTTGAGCACGCCCACCTGGTACGCGGTGCGCGCGCCACCGCCCATGAGCACCAGCGCGCAAGCATCGTCGCCATAGTCGGGCGCGACGGGCAGCAACGTGTTGTGGGTGATGAGGGTATCGAGGGACAAGGGCGTGGCGATGGATGCAGATCGCCACATCCTAAACAATCGTCGGGATCGGTGGGACGACTTCAGCCATCCAGCGTTGCAGCGCACGGAGATCGACGGGCTTGTTCAGCAGGGTGATGTTCTGGAGCACATCCTCGTCCATGAGGTGGATGCTCGAATCGCCGGTGATCACCACGGCCGGCACGTCGCGTTCAAGGATGCTTCGAAGCCTTGAAATGGCCTGCAGGCCGCTACAGGTCTCACTCAAATGGTAATCGGCCACGATCAGCGTGATCGACGCGCCGTTATTCCACGCCAGGACGAGCGCTTCGCGCATCGTGTGAGCGCCCAGCACCATGTGTCCCTGCGCACTCAGCAAATGCGTGAGCGCGCGAACCACATGCTCGTCGTCGTCCAGTACCAACACCCCCTGGCTGGGCGCAGTGGGTGCGGTTGTCGGGGCTGCAGTGGGCGTCCCCACCACCGTTTCACAGCGCGGCAGGAACACCGAGAATACCGATCCCCGACCGAGGCGAGAGCGCACATCGACGCGTGCGTTCAGCAGTTCCGCCGAGCGATGGACGATCGACAGGCCCAGGCCGAATCCACGCGACTTTGCCGAAGTCTGTTGCGAGTTGCTGGCCTGATAGAACTCGTCGAACACATGGGGCAGGTCCTGCGCGGGAATGCCGATGCCGGTGTCCCAGACCTGGATCGCCACCTCGCCGCTGCGAAGTCGGGCGCACACCAGCACCCCGCCGCGCTCGCTGTAACGCACCGCGTTGGCGACCAGGTTGAGCAGGATGGTGTGCAAGACCGCAGGATCGGCCAGCACCCACAGAGGGGATTTCACAAACCGGAGTCGAAGGCCTTTGGCCCTGGCTTGCTCCCGCAGCACCTCACAGACCTGCAGCAGCATCGGGTTGACTGCGCAAGGGATTCTTCGAACCATGACGACGCCGGAGTCCAGCCGGGATATCTCCATCAGCACCTGCAGCAGATGGCTCATGCTCTCCAGCACGGAATGCATGCGGTCGGCAATGTCGGCCAGCGCCTGCGGTGGGGGCCGTGCGTGTCGCACCAAGCGCTGGAGCGCGGGAACAAACAAGCCCATCGCGTGAATGGGTTGTCGCAGATCGTGGCTGGCCGCCGCGAGGAAGCGCGTCTTGCGGTGTTCGGATGCCTCGGCCAGCTCTTTGGCTCGCGTAAGTCGCTCCACCAGCGCCTCGTTCTCCATGCGCAGCTGGATCGATTGGCGAAGTGACAAAGGAATGCTGCGCGCGAAAGAAGAGGTGAACAGCAGAAACAGCAGCGACAGCAATCCGAGGACGCTCAAAGTCGGCCCTCCCGCCATCAGGCAATGGATCGAAAACGGCAGCATGCAGGGAATGGCGAACGTCAGGTACGCAGGCCAGTAGGCGCCGATGGTCTGTGCGGCACGCGTGAGAATGCCGCACAGCACGAACGCGATGATGGCAAGCGTGTACAGGTCGTCGGGCGTGAAGAACAACAGCGAGATCAACCCCCACATCAGGCCTGCGCCACCCGAGCCCGCGCTCAGCACGAACGTCCATGGTCTTGCGTTGGTCTCTGTGACTGGATATCGGAGGTGCCAGGCGTAGAGGCCGAGACGGAACAGCGAATAAAGCACTATTCCCGCCCACCAACCCAGAACCCTGCCTGATGGCTGGTTCTGGAGGATCAGCAGCCAGGCGGAGCCACTGGCCAGCAACACCGTGCCGCCTGCCATGCCCGGCAGGTGGCGCAAGAGGGTGTTCACTTGCTCTTGCAGCAGGCGCTGCTCCAGTTTCAACGCAACGACGTTGTCGTGCATGAAAGGTTCTCGTCGGAGGCCGTTTTCGGCGTCGGTGTCCAGTCGTGGCACTTGTCTGTATGCCTTGGCGCCGGACGGCCGCACCCCGCTCCCCTCTCCTCGTGCTGTCAATGTCAAGTGTGCGCCGAATTCGCCTTTTGGCTAGGGTGGTTTTCCCGCTTTCTCACGCTTTGTTGCCTGCAACGGCTTGCGCCGACTGGCATTCATGGGCATAGTGGTCTCAAGACATCCCCGTGGCCGTCGGGAGGTCTTGCCCCAGGCGGCTTGTGTCAACCCGGAGCAAATGGAGGCTCATCTATGAACCTGACGATCAGCGGTCACCACCTTGAGGTCACGCCCGCCTTGCGCGGTTACGTCACCACCAAACTGGAACGCATCTCCCGACACTTCGATCAAGTGGTCGATATCAAGGTGCTGTTGACGGTGGACAACCTCAAAGAGAAAGACCTGCGACAAAAGGCCGAATGCAATGTCCATGTGAAGGGGCGCGACCTGTTTGCGGAAAGCGTCCATGCCGATCTGTATGCGGCGGTGGACGAACTGGCCGACAAACTGGACCGCCAGGTGCTGCGCTACAAGGACAAGACGCAAGACCATCACCACGATACGGTCAAACGATTGATGTGACCCACCTCACAGCTCCTGACACAGGGAGCGTGACGTATGTTGCATTGCAGCAAGCCGCTTGATATGTCAAGCGGCTTTTTTGTGCCTGCAGTCTAGCCAAGGGACACCAACTCGGCATAATTTGCGGTCCGAAAGGGCCCACATGAACCGACTTTCTGCCATATTGCCCGCCGTGCAAGTGCTCGTTGGCGTTGATGCCACCAGCAAGAAACGCGCATTCGAAGAGGCAGGCCTGCTGTTTGAAACCGAGCACGGACTCAACCGCGCCCTGATCACCGACAGTCTGTTTGCGCGCGAGCGCCTCGGCTCCACCGGTCTCGGCCATGGCGTGGCCATTCCTCACGGTCGCATCAAGGGCCTCAAACAACCGCTGGCTGCTGTGTTCCAGCTTGCCAGCCCGATCGGCTTCGACGCGCCCGACGAGCAGCCGGTGCAGTTCATGATCTTTTTGCTGGTGCCTGAAGTGGCCACGCAGAAGCACCTGGAGATCCTCTCCGAGATCGCCGAGATGCTCAGTGACAGCGCGCTGCGTGAACAGATGAAGACATCCACCGATGCGGCGGAGCTGCACAAGCTGATCACGTCCTGGCAGTCGGCCCACGCGGCTGCATAAGGTTTGAACCTCGTTTGAAACCCACCGTCGTCAGCGCCGATGTCCTGTTCGAGGACCATCGCGACGCCTTGAAATGGCAGTGGATCGCCGGCCTCGGGGCATCCGAGCGCCGCTTTGACGAGGTCGCCATCCGCGCCGCACGTTCTGGCGCCGATCTGGTCGGGTACCTCAACTACATCCATCCCTACCGCGTGCAGGTGTTCGGCGAGCGCGAAGTCGCTTACCTCACCAGCCCGAGTGAAGACGACAACCGCCGCCGCGTGGCGCGCATCGTCACGCTGGAGCCCCCCGTGCTGGTGGTGGCCGATGGACAGACCGCGCCCGATGCCCTCACCGCGATGTGCGAGCGCGCCCAGATCCCGATGTTCGCCACCCAGGAGTCGGCGGCCTTTGTCATCGACGTGCTGCGCGCCTACCTCTCGCGCCATTTCGCCGACCGTTCCTCCATGCACGGCGTGTTCATGGACATCCTGGGCATGGGTGTGCTGATCACCGGCGAATCCGGCTTGGGCAAGAGCGAGCTCGGTCTGGAGCTGATCTCGCGGGGCCACGGTCTCGTGGCCGACGACGCGGTGGATCTCTACCGCATCAACCAGACCAGCATCGAGGGCCGCTGCCCCGAGCTGTTGCAGAACCTGCTGGAAGTGCGCGGCATCGGCCTGCTCGACATCAAGGCCATCTTTGGCGAAACCGCCGTGCGCCGCAAGATGCGGCTCTCGCTGATCGTGCACCTGGTGCGCCGCGAAACCATGGAGCGGGACTACGAACGCATGCCCCACGAGCCGCTGTACCAGGACGTGCTCGGCGTGCCGGTGCGCAAGGCGGTGATTCAGGTGGTGGCAGGTCGCAACATCGCCGTGCTGGTGGAGGCCGCCGTGCGCAACACCATCCTGCAGCTGCGCGGCATCGACACCTACCAGGAATTCGTCTCACGCCATCGCGCGGCCATGTCGCGCGGCGAGTAGAAGGAAGCACCCCCCGCCGCCTGCGGCGTCACCCCCTCCAGGGGGCAGCACCTGCGGCCTGGCAAAGCCAGTTCTGCGGCACTCTTGAAAAGAAAACCCGCGTGCGTTGGTCAGGTGACGCGGTGCACATTGCCCCGGTGCGGGCAATCCGTCTTGCTGCAATTGGCATAGAGCGACAGAGCGTGTTCCTGCAGCACGAAGCCACGCGCTTTGGCCACCATCTGCTGGCGTTTCTCGATTTCAGCGTCGAAGAATTCCTCGACCCGTCCGCAGTCCAGGCACACCAGGTGGTCGTGGTGCTGGCCCTCGTTGAGCTCGAACACCGATTTGCCCGACTCGAAGTTGCTGCGCGTGAGCAGGCCCGCCTGCTCGAATTGCATCAGCACGCGGTAGACGGTGGCCAGGCCGATGTCGGAGCGCTCTTCGAGCAGCACGCGAAACACATCTTCGGCCGTCATGTGGCGTTGCTTGGCGTTCTGGAACACCTCCAGAATCTTCAGCCGGGGCAGGGTGGCCTTGAGCCCCGTGCTCTTGAGTTCTTCGATGTTGGTCATGGCAGGCAGGTGCATGGGGTTGAAACAGGCGCCCACTGGCGCCACTGGGCGTCACCAACCCCTGAGGCGGGCGCCCTCCGGCGCAGGACCCCGGGGCTACAATGACCGGATCATATCGCCAGCGTCCGCCGCCTGCCGCATTTCCCCCTGAGGGGCACACGGCGTTACGCCTCCAGGGTCAGCCCACATGCATCTTCTCTCACCCCGCCGCGCCCGTTTCTCGAAGCCGTCCCTGCGCCTTGCGCCCGTTCTGTGCGCGCTGGTGGCCGTGGCATCGCTTTCGGCCTGCAGCTACGTACCGACCATCGTCTCGCCCTACAAGATCGACATCGTGCAGGGCAATGTGGTCACGCGCGAGCAGGCGCAAGTGCTCAAGCCGGGCATGTCGCGGGCCGAGGTGCGCGACATCCTGGGCTCGCCCCTGCTGGCCAGCGTGTTCCATGCCGACCGCTGGGACTACGTGTTCACCTTCCGCCGCCAAGGCCAGGAGCCCCAGCAGCGCAAGCTCACGGTGTTCTTCAAAGGGGAGACGCTCGAGCGTTTCGAGGGCGACGAGCTGCCCAGTGAATTGGAATTCGTCGCGTCGCTCGACGCACGGCGCAAGTTCGGCAAGGTGCCGCCGCTTCAGGCCACCGACGCCCAATTGAAATCGTTCCAGGACAAGAACACCCCGGCGGCGCCCGAGCCGACGCCGCCCGCTCCGTCGCCCGACACCGTCTACCCGCCGCTGGAGAGCTCGGGAGC
>Ga0247738_10000699_pt1 | contig 12242 bp, 13 predicted proteins | sample UWRJL013104B2_FD_180936 | JGI IMG/M metagenome (GOLD analysis project Ga0247738, IMG submission 180936) | Plant litter microbial communities from Arlington Agricultural Research Station in Wisconsin, United States - UWRJ-L013-104B-2 | ecosystem: Environmental > Terrestrial > Plant litter >...
GGAACCACTGCCACAGCGGCCAGCTCTCGACGGGGATGAACGCCGCCTGGTGCGCCCAGTACTCCACGTAGGGAGCCCGGCGGTGCAGCGTCAGCTTGTCGAGCAGGGTTTTGTCGTACGCCCCGAGCCGCGCGAACAGCGGGAGGTAGTGGCTGCGCTCGAACACGTTCACCGAGTCGATCTGCAGCACGCGCAGGCGCTGCAGGGCGAGGTTCAGCTGACGTGTGCCGACGGTCGCAGCCGGTCGCCCGAAACCCTGGGCCGCGAGGGCGATGCGGCGCGCCTGGGCCGCGGAGACGGAGTCCACGGGTCAGACGATACTCACCCCGACCGACAGCCCGCGTTTGCCTCGCGTTAATGTCGGCGTCGCCGAGCGCACCCCGACCGTCCGTAACGTACCCCGCGAGGTGCCCGGCATCCGCTAGCCCGCTCCACAGCGCGGGCGGCCTGGCACCCAGAAGAGGACACATCTCTTGTTCAAGAAGCGCAATCTTGCCGCTCTCGCGCTCGTCGCGGGCGCCGCAATCACGCTCTCCGCGTGCGCCGGCACCACCACTCCCGCCGCCTCGGACATCGACGCCGCGACCGCCACGACCGCCGAAGACTTCGGTGGCCTCGACGCCCTCGTCGCCGCCGCTCAGGCCGAGGGCCAGCTCAACGTCATCGCCCTCCCCGACAACTGGGCCAACTACGGCGAGATCAAGGCTCTCTTCGAGGAGAAGTACGGCATCACGGTCAACTCGGCCGACCCCGACATCTCCAGCGCCGAGGAGATCGCGGCCGCCGACAACCTCAAGGGCCAGGACACCGCCCCCGACGTCTTCGACCTCGGCACCGCGGTGACCCTCGACAGCCTCGACTACTTCGCCCCGTACCAGGTGGCGAACTGGGACGAGATCCCCGAGGGCAACAAGGAGTCGACCGGCCTCTGGGTCAACGACTACACGGGCTCCATGTCGATCGGCTACGACTCGAACTCGGTCCCCGAGCCCACGAGCCTCGACGACCTCCTCGGCGCTGACTACAAGGGCGCTGTCGCACTCAACGGCGACCCCACGCAGGCGGGCGCGGCCTTCGCCGCCGTCGGCCTCGCGACCGTGCAGCAGGGTGGAACGCTCGACGACTTCACCCCCGGCATCGAGTTCTTCCAGGAGCTGAAGGCCGCGGGCAACTTCCTCCCGGTCAACGCCACGCCGGCGACCATCGCCTCGGGCGAGACCAAGGTCGTCTTCGACTGGAGCTACAACAACCTCTCCGCCGCCGCGACGGTGGACGGCTGGAAGGTCACGACGCTCCCGGGCGCCGTGTACACCTCCTTCTACAACCAGGCCATCAGCAACGACGCGCCGCACCCGGCCGCCGCTCGCCTGTGGATGGAGTTCATCTACAGCGCCGAGGCGCAGAACCTGTTCATCGTCGGTGGCGCGTACCCCGTGACCATCCAGACGCTGCAGGATGCCGGCACCGTCGACACCGAGGCGCTCGACTCCCTCGGCGCCCTCGAGGGCGAGCTCGTCACCCCCACGCCCGAGCAGGCCGAGGCGAACGCCGCGATCCTCGCCGAGAAGTGGGCTGCCGCGATCTCCTGATCGCGCGCACCTGATTCACCACAGTGACTGTCGCTAACGCGCCAGCTCTGATCAAGGCCGGCGCCGGGGCATCCCCCCGGCGCCAGCCGCGGTCGGGCTTCGCGAAATACTTGGGGCTCACCCCCTTCGCCGCCTACGTGCTGCTCTTCCTCGCGATCCCCACCGCGCTCGCGGTCAGCACGGGCTTCTTCACGGAGGACGGCGCCCTCACCTTCGACAACGTGGCCGGCCTGTTCGCGCCCAACGTGCTCACCGCCTTCGGCAACTCGTTCTTCGTCTCCGCCGTCACCGCCGTGATCGGGGCCGTCGTCGGCGCCCTCGTCTGCTACGCCCTGCTCGGCACGAAGGCCGAGGGAGCGCTGCGCACGATCATCGACTCGGTCTCGAGTGTGCTCGCCCAGTTCGGCGGCGTGATGCTCGCCTTCGTCTTCATCGCCACGCTCGGCAACCAGGGCCTGGTCACCAAGTTTCTGCTCGAGGCCTTCGGTGTCGACCTCTTCGCGAACGGCCCGTGGCTCTACCAAGTGCCCGGCCTGCTCGTCGTGTACATGTTCTTCCAGGTGCCGCTCATGATCATCACGTTCATGCCGGCCCTCTCCGGGCTCAAGACCACGTGGGCCGAGGCCAACGCCACCCTCGGCGGCACGCCCCTGACCTACTGGACGCGCATCGCGATCCCCGTGCTCGCGCCGTCGTTCATCGGCAGCCTCCTGCTGCTGTTCGCCAACGCGTTCTCCTCCTACGCGACCGCCGCCGCCCTCGTGAGCCAGGGCGCGCCGATCGTCCCCCTCCAGATCCGGGGCGCCCTCGTGAGCGAGACGGTCCTCGGCCGCGAGAACATGGCGGGCGCGCTCGCGCTCGGGATGATCGTGGTCATGGTCGTCGTCATGTGGGGCTACTCCGTGCTCCAGTCCCGCACCTCACGGTGGCAGAAATGACCGCAGCGCAGCGCATCGGCACCGAGCCGAGCAAGCTCACCCGCGGCATCATCCTCGGCGTCGTCGGGATCGTGTTCGCCATCCCGATCATCGCGATGGTGCAGTTCACCTTCCGCGACGGGCTCGGTGGCGGGCTGACCCTCGACCACTGGACGGGACTGTTCAGCGAGGAGGCCGCGCGCACCTACCGCGGACTCTTCCAGGCCATCGGCAACTCGGCCGTGCTCGCCATCGTGACGGTGGGCATCGTGCTCGTGGTGCTGCTGCCCACGATGATCCTCGTGCACCTCCAGTTCCCGAAGCTCAAGCGCGTGCTCGAGTTCATCTGCATCATCCCCATCACGGTGCCCGCCATCGTGCTCGTCGTCGGTCTCGCCCCCGTGTACTCGGTGGTCGTGAAGATCTTCGGCAGCGGGGCATGGACGCTCGCGTTCGCGTACGGCATCACCGTGCTGCCGTACGCCTACCGGGCCATCCAGGCCAACCTCGACGCGATCCCGGTGGTGACGCTCAGCGAGGCGGCCCGCTCCCTCGGCGCGGGCTGGATCACGGTGCTGCGCACGGTGCTCCTGCCGAACCTGCGCAGGGGCGTGCTCGCGGCATCCTTCATCTCGGTGGCCGTCGTGCTCGGCGAGTTCACCATCGCCAGCCTGCTCAACCGCGTCAACCTGCAGACCGCACTGCTGCAGGTGTCGCAGAGCGACCCGTACGTCGCGGTGATCTTCGCCTTCCTCGCGCTCGTGCTCGTGTTCGTCCTTCTTCTCATCATCGGCCGCGTGGGTTCTTCGGGCCGGAACAGGAACCAGTCATGACCAGCAGCATCCCCATCGCCACCACCATCGCCTCCTCGCTCTCCGCTGAGGGCGCGACCGTCGAACTCATCGGCGTCGTCAAGGACTACGGCAGCCACCGCGCCCTCAACGCGATCGACCTGAAGATCCAGCCGGGGGAGTTCATCGCGCTCCTCGGCCCCTCCGGCTGCGGCAAGACGACGGCGCTGCGCGCGCTCTCGGGCCTCGAGACGGTCAACGGCGGGCGCATCCTCATCGACGGCGTCGATGTGGCCGCGGTGCCGACGAACAAGCGCGATATCGGCATGGTGTTCCAGTCGTACTCCCTGTTCCCGCACATGACCTCGCTCGAGAACGTCGAGTTCGGCCTGCGGATGCGCAAGGTCGCCGCGGGGGAGCGCCGGTCGCGCGCCCTCGAGGCGCTCGAGATGGTGGGCCTCGGCGCGTTCGCCGAGCGGTTCGCCCACCAGCTCTCCGGCGGACAGCAGCAGCGCGTCGCCCTCGCGCGCGCCCTCGTCACCCGCCCCCGCGTGCTCCTGCTCGACGAGCCGCTGAGCGCGCTCGACGCCAAGGTGCGGGTGTCGCTGCGCGACGAGATCCGCCGCATCCAGACCGAGCTCGGCATCACCACCGTCTTCGTGACGCACGACCAGGAGGAGGCCCTCGCGGTCGCCGACCGCGTCGCCGTGATGAAGGACGGCATCATCGAGCAGATCGGCACGCCCGAAGAGCTGTACACCACACCCGCGACGCCCTTCGTCGCCGACTTCGTGGGCCTCAGCAACCGGGTGAGCGCGCAGCTCTCCGGCGGAACGGTGCTCGTGCACGGCACGAAGCTCGACCTGCTCGGCGACGGCCAGCCGGACGGGCCCGTCACGGCGTACATCCGTCCGGAGGACATCGCGATCGAGGGCAAGGGCATCCCGGCGACGGTGGTGGCCTCGAGCTTCCTTGGGAGCCTGCGCCGCACGCAGGTCGTGCTCGACGACGGGTCGCTGCTGTCGATCCAGCACGACGTCGACACGCGGCCCCAGCCGGGCGACGCCGTGTTCCTGCGGCTGAAGGGATCACCGGTGAGCGCGGTACCGCGCTAACCACGCCCAGCGGAAGTGGCAGACTGGCGATATGGCCCTCGGACGCAAGCGCGAAGCAGCCCCCGTCAGTTCTGAGCAGATCGATTCGACGGTACCGCCCTCGCTGAGAATCGCGGGGGCGTACTCGTGGCGCATCCTGCTCGTCGTGGGTGTCGCGGGCGTCGTCATCTTCCTGATCGCCCAGCTCAAAGACATCGTGGTGCCGCTCATGGTCGCGGTGCTCGTGGCCGCGCTGCTCGTGCCGCTCGTCAACATGCTCGTCCGGCACCGCTGGCCCAAGCCCCTCGCGGTGGCGGTGGCCATGGTCGGCACGATCGCCGTCGTGGGCGGGCTCATCTTCGTGATCGTGCAGCAGATCCGCAGCGGCTACCCCGACCTGCAGGATCGCTCCGTCAAGGCCTACGACGATTTCAAGCAGTTTCTGGCCGAGTCGCCGCTGCAGCTCGACGACAAGGAGATTCAGGCCTACATCGACCAGGCGTTCGCGGCGATCCAGCAAGACAGCCAGGCCCTCGTCTCCGGGGCGCTCTCCGTGGGCAGCACCGCCGGGCACGTGCTCGCGGGCCTGCTGCTCGTGATCTTCGCGACGCTCTTCATCCTCATCGACGGCAAGGGCATCTGGGCCTGGATCGTGCGCCTCTTCCCGCGCCGCTCGCGCCCGGCGCTCGACGGGTCGGGTCGCGCGGGCTGGGTGACGCTCACGACGTTCGTGAAGGTGCAGATCTTCGTGGCGGCCGTCGACGCGATCGGCATCGGTGTCGGGGCCTGGATTCTCGGCCTCGTGTTCGGCGGGTTCCCACTGGTCATCCCCATCGCCATCGCGGTGTTCCTCGGGTCGTTCATCCCCGTGGTCGGCGCCGTGCTGACGGGGGCGATCGCGGTGTTCGTCGCGCTCGTGTACCTCGGTCCGTTCCGCGCCCTGCTCATGGTCGGCATCGTGCTGCTCGTGCAGCAGGTGGAGGGCCACATCCTCCAGCCGCTCGTGATGGGATCCGCCGTCAAGGTGCACCCGCTCGCGGTCGTGTTCGCGGTTGCGGCGGGCTCGTTCCTCGCGGGCATCCCCGGCGCCCTCTTCGCGGTGCCGGTCATCGCGGTCGGCAATGTCATGGTGAAATACATCGCCTCGGGTCAGTGGAAGACTAATCCCAGCCCTACAGCGAAAGACGTACTGCCTGATGCCTGAGATGACCTTCGTCGGACCGACCCTCTCCGACTTCCAGGAGGCGCGCGAGCGCGTGTCCGCGGTCATCCACGTCACGCCCATGGAGCGCTCGAGCTACCTCGGCGGGGTGCTGGGCGCGCCCGTGTTCCTCAAGTGCGAGAACCTGCAGCGCACCGGCTCCTACAAGATCCGCGGGGCCTACAACCGGCTCTCGCGCCTGACCGATGACGAGAAGGCGCGTGGCGTCGTGGCGGCCTCGGCGGGCAACCACGCGCAGGGTGTCGCCCTCGCGGCGCGCGAGCTCGGCATCAAGGCGACCATCTTCATGCCCCTCGGCGTCGCGCTGCCCAAGCTGCAGGCCACCAAGGATTACGGTGCCGATGTCGTGCTGCGCGGCCACACGGTCTCGGAGCCGCTGCGCGCGGCCGCGGAGTTCGCGCGCACGACGGGCGCCGTGCTCATCCCGCCGTTCGACCACTTCGACGTGGTCGGCGGCCAGGGCACTCTCGGGCTCGAGATCCTCGATCAGCGGCCCGATGTCGACACGGTCGTGGTGCCGATCGGCGGCGGCGGCCTCATCGCGGGCGTCGCGAGCGCCATGAAGCAGCGCGCCGCCCTCGACGGACGCACGATCCGCATCGTCGGCGTGCAGGCGGCCAACGCCGCGCCATACCCGGTGTCCATCGTGAACGGCGAGCCCACCGAGATCACCATCAGCCCGACGATCGCGGACGGCATCGCCGTCGCGCGGCCCGGCGAGCTCAACTTCGAGATCATCCGTGCCGCCGTGGACGAGGTCGTCACCGTCTCCGAGGACGACATGGCGCAGGCCCTGCTCGTGCTCCTCGAGCGCGCGAAGCTCGTCGTCGAGCCCGCAGGCGCGGCGGGCGTCGCGGCGATCCTCGCGGGCAAGGTCACGGCCACGGGCACGACCGTGGTGATCCTGAGCGGCGGCAACATCGATCCGCTCATGATGGAGCGCGTGATCGCGCACGGGCTCGCGGCATCCGAGCGCTACCTGAAGCTGCGCATCCCGCTGCCCGACCGACCGGGGCAACTCGCGCGCACGGCGGCCATCGTGGCGGAGGCGAACGCCAACGTCGTCGAGGTGCTGCACACGCGGCACGGCAACGGCCTGCAGATCAGCCAGGTCGAGCTGGAGTTGCACATCGAGACCCGCGGGCCGGAGCACGCGGACGACGTGCTCGCGCGCTTGCGCGACGAGGGCTACGAGCCCCGTATCGACTTCTAGGCGCGAGCGGGGTTACGGAACGTAGGTCTCGACCTTGAGGATCTTGACCGCGATCGTCTTGCCGTTGGGCGCGGTGTAGCTCGTCTCGTCGCCAACCTTCATGCCGATGATCGCCGTGCCGAGGGGGCTGCCCTCGCTGTAGACGTCGAGGTCGCTGTCGCCGACGATCTCGCGACTGCCGATGAGGAACGTGCTCTCGTCGCCGAGGATGGTCGCGGTGATCACGGTGCCGGGCTCGACGACACCGGTGGATGCCGGGGCCTCACCCACGACGGCGTGGCGCAGCAGCTCGGTGAGCACGCGGATGCGCGCCTCGATCTTGCCCTGCTCCTCTTTGGCGGCGTGGTAGCCGCCGTTCTCCTTGAGGTCGCCCTCCTCGCGCGCGGCCTCGATCTTCTTCGCGATCTCGAGCCGGCCCTCACCGGCGAGCTGCTCGAGCTCCGCCGACCTGCGGTCGAACGCCTCCTGGGTCAACCACGTGACGGAGTTGTCGTTGGCCATGGGTGCTCCTTACAGAAAGAAGCCGGCGAGGAGCCTCGCCGGCCTGAATAGAGCACAGCCTAGGTCAGCCAGCAGCGGTAGATCAACCCGGTGACGGCGCGCTCCGTGGTGAGTACGCGCTCGGTGAGGTCGCGCGTGAGGGCCGTCGACGCGGGTACGTCCACGACCTTCCAGCCCACGATGGCGAACGTGGAGTTGAGGGCCTGCACCGCGCACCGGGCATCCTTGCCGGGCTCGATCGTGAACTGCCACCGCACGTCGATGGTGGAATCGTCGATGACCTCGTGGGCAGTGTCGACGGCCTGCAACTGGGCGGGGGCACCCAGCAGGCCGCCCCACACGAGCCACGCGACGAAGACGACGGCGAAGGCGAGCGCGGAGACCACCACGACGAGCCTGGTGCGGTTCTTCGCCGCGGGCGTGCGCCCGTAGCGGGCATCGAGATCGACGCGCGCTTCGTCGGCAGTCTGTGGCAAGGGGCGGCTCCGTTAGGCTTGAAGTTCAAGGCTAAGCGCTAAACAGAGGAACCCGGTGACACTTCGGCTGCTTGCGGTCCACGCGCATCCCGACGACGAGTCGAGCAAGGGCGCGGCGACCTACGCGCACTACGCGCGCTCGGGCGCGAGCGTCACGGTGGTCAGCTGCACAGGCGGGGAGCGCGGCGACGTGCAGAACCCGGGCCTGGCGCGGCGCGCCATGGCGGAGCGCGACATGGCGGGCCTGCGACGGCTCGAGATGGCCGAGGCGCAGCGCGTGATGGGCATCGACCACCGCTGGCTCGGGTACGTGGACTCCGGCCTGCCCGACGACTACACCCGTGACCGCACCGACCTGCTGCCCGCCGGATGCTTCGCGCTCGTGCCGCTGGAGGTCTCGGCCGAGCCCCTCGTGCGCCTCATCCGCCAGCTGCGCCCGCATGTCCTCATCACCTACGACGAGAACGGCGGATACCCGCACCCCGACCACATCCGCACCCACGAGCTCTCGATCTTCGCGTGGCTCGCTGCCGCCGACCCGGACGCCTACCCGGAGCACGGCCCGGCCTGGCGCATCCCCAAGGTGTACTACGACCGCATCTTCAACTCCCACAAGATCGCGGCCGTGTACGACGCGCTCGTCGCCGCGGGCCACGAGCGCGCCGCCGACCTCGCCGAGATGCGCGAGTGGATGCGCGACCGCCCCAGCCTCGCCACGACGCAGGTGCCCGTGGGCGGCTATCTCGACGTGAGGGATGCGGCGCTGCGCGCCCACGCCAGCCAAGTGGCCCCCGACGACCGGTTCTTCTTCTGGCCCAACGAGGTGCAGCGCGAGGCGTGGCCGTACGAAGACTTCCAACTGATCGATTCGAGCGTGCAGACCAGCTTCCCGGAGAGCGACCTGTTCGCCGGGATCACCGATGTCGACTAACGAGGACTGACCGATGAGCTTTGGCGTGCTGGCGAGCTACGTGATCGTCTGGATCTCCGACCCCACGCCGGGCCCCACCCCGGCCGAGTTCACGGGCGACGAGAACGCGGTGACGCCCGGCGTCATCGGGTTCGTCGCCACCGCGTTCATCGCCGTGGCCGCGGTGCTGCTCATCATCGACATGAACCGCCGCGTGCGACGCGTGCGCTACCGCGCCGAGGCGCAGGAGAAGATCGCCGCGGAGCAGGACGCCGCTGGCTCCGACGACGGTGCGAGCGCCTAGCCCAGCACCGGGGGGTTGACCGCCACGATGAAGATGCCCGTCCAGTGGCACAGGAACGCGAGCAGCGTGAGCGTGTGGAAGATCTCGTGGAACCCGAACACCCCGGGGATCGGGTTGGGGCGCTTGAGGCCGTAGAACACCGCGCCCGCGGTGTACAGCAGCCCGCCCACGAGGATGAGGGTCATCATGACGGCGTTGGCCTGGTAGAAGTCGACGATGAAGGCCAGCGCCGCGTACCCGAGCAGCACGTAGAGCGGCACGTACAGCCAGCGCGGCGCGCCCACCCAGAACACCCGGAACAGGATGCCCAGCCCCGCGCCGCCCCACACGAGCCACAGCAGCAGCGTCGCCTTCTCGGGCGGCAGGCACAGCACGGTGATGGGCGTGTACGAGCCCGCGATGAGCAGGAAGATGTTCGCGTGGTCGATGCGCTTGAAGATCGACTTGACCCGGGGGCTCCAGTCGATGCGGTGGTAGAGCGCGCTCGTGCCGAAGAGCAGCAGCGAGCACGCGAAGAACACCGACGTGCTGGCCTTCGCGGCGGGCCCGTCCGCGAGCACCACGAGGATGATTCCGAGCACGATCGCGACAGGGAACGTCGCCGCGTGGATCCAGCCGCGCCAGGTCGGTTTGACATCAGCCGGACCGTGCTCGATCTCATCCTCGAGCAGCGGGATGTTGGGCAGGTCGGGTGCGGCCTCAGTCATGGCGCCAGTGTACGTGAGCCGCGTTGGGCTAGCGTATGCATGTGAACGAGCGCCAGATCCCCCTCGGTCGCGGCTTTCTGTATGAGGTCTACCAGAACCGCCTGAGGCGGTTCCTCGCCACCCAGACGCTGCCCCGGCACGTGGCCATGATCATCGACGGCAACCGCCGGTGGGCGCGGCTGCGCGAGCTGGAGACCGCCGCGCACGGCCACCGGGCGGGCGCCGCGAAGTACCGCGAGTTCCTCGAGTGGTGCGACGACCTGGGCATCTCCGTCGCGACGCTCTACCTGCTCTCCACCGACAACCTCACGGGCAGAACCCAGGAGGAGCTCGACGGCCTGTTCGAGATCATCGGCGACCTCGCCGAAGACCTCTCCCACTTCCGTGACTGGCGCGTGCAGCACGTCGGCTCCACGGAGGGACTGCCGGATTCCCTCCGCGCGCGCCTCGCGGAGGCCGCCGAGCGCACGGCGGGCAACACGGGCCTGCACGTCAACCTCGCGATCGGCTACGGCGGCCGCCGGGAGATCGCGGACGCCATGCGCAGTATCGTGCAGGCGCACGAAAGCGAGGGCGGAACGCTCGACGCGCTCGCCGAGCTGCTCACCCCCGAGCTCATCGGCGAGCACCTGTACACGGGCGGCCAGCCTGACCCCGACCTGGTCATCCGAACCTCCGGGGAGCAGCGCATCAGCGACTTCATGCTCTGGCAGAGCGCCCACAGCGAGTTCTACTTCGTCGAGGCGCTCGGCCCCGACCTCCGCGAGGTCGACTTCCTTCGCGCCCTGCGCGACTTCTCCCGCAGACAACGGAGGTTCGGCCAGTGAGTGACGATTCTGACAAACCCCTCGATGACTTCATCGAGCGGTTCAGCGAGGAGCCTGGCTACCTCGACTTCGCCCGGCGCGGGCCCGTCGGCCGCACGGTGCGCGACGAGGAGAGCGCGATGTCGAGCCTGCTCGGCCGCTCGCGGTTCGGCACCCTCGGCACCCTCGATGAGCAGGATGCCCGCGTGCGCGCCGCGGTGGCCCGGCTGACGGGCTTCCGTGCGGACCAGGTGGTGTACCAGCCGAACACCAGCCAGGGGCTCATGCACGCGATGTTCGGGCTGACCGGCGAGATCCTGCTCTCCCCGTCCGAGTTCCCCAGCAACACCTACGCTGTCTCCCGTGCCACCGACGCCCTCGGCGTCGTGACCCCGCGCTGGCTGGAGACCGATCACGGCCGGGTCACGCCCGGCAACATCAAGCGCCAACTGCGCAAGTCGACGGTCGCCGTGCAGGTGAGCCTCGTCGATTACCGCACGGGCTACCTCGTCGACCTCGAGGGCATCCGCCAGGTGATCGGTGACAGGCTGCTCATCGTCGACGCCATTCAGGGCTTCGGTGTCGTGGATGCCCCCTACGCGCTCGCGGACGTCGTCGTCTCCGGCGGCCAGAAGTGGGTGCGCGCGGGCTGGGGCACGGGCTTCCTCGCCCTGAGCGACCGCGCGGTCGAGACCCTTGTCCCGGTGTTCTCCGGATTCAACGCCACCGACGCCGACGGCATGCCCACCGAGGTGCTGCCGCCGAAGCGCGGCGCGGGTGCGTTCAGCATCAGCAACCCCGACCCGATCGCCCAGGCGAGGTTCGCCGCGGCTCTGGAGGAGATCGCCGAGGTGGGCGTCCCGGCCATCAACGCGCGCCTCGCCGAGAAGACCTCGCGCATCATCGACCTCGCCGACGAGTTCGCGCTCGAGGTCACCTCGTCGCGGGACGAGTCGGAGCGCGCGGGCATCGTCGTCGTCACCCCCGACACCGATCAGCTGACCCTGCTCACCGCGTCGCTGCACAATCACGGCGTCACCTCCACCGCGCGCGAGGGGGCCGTTCGCCTGAGCCCCCACGTCACGACGGACGAGGAGACGTTCGCGATGCTGCGCGGGGCGTTCACGTCGTTCGGCAGCGCCATCAACCTCTAGGCACGGGCCCCGGGCCACGGGCCCCGGGCCCCGGGCCCCAGGCCCGGCCCCGCCGCCCCGCGGCACGCCGGCCCGGCGGTCCCGGCCCGGCCCCGCGGCACGCCGGCCCGGCGGTCCCAGCCCGCGTTCCACTTTTCCGGAGAAACCCCGGTTACCTCACACCAGTAACGCCGTTTTCCGGCGTGTTGGCGAGAACCTCCGGAGAAGTGCGCGGGATGCCCGGGAGTCCCCGTCGGTCCGCGCGGGCATGCCCGGCCCCGGCATCCCGCCCGCGCGTTCCAGCCCGCGGGTCCCGGCCCGGCGGTCCCGGCCCCGCGTTCCACTTTTCCGGAGAAACCCCGGTTACCTCACACCAGTAACGCCGTTTTCCGGCGTGTTGGCGAGAACCTCCGGAGAAGTGCGCGGGGTGCGCGGGGTGCGCGGGATGCGCGGGATGCGCGGGATGCCCGGCCGGCCGGGCGGCGGCGGCAAGCCGCAACGTTTACCTGCCAGACACATTTGGCGGTGTGTCGGTTACGTCGCTGAATCATCCGAGGCTTAGTTTCGAGATATCAGGCA
>Ga0247738_10000700_pt1 | contig 12238 bp, 12 predicted proteins | sample UWRJL013104B2_FD_180936 | JGI IMG/M metagenome (GOLD analysis project Ga0247738, IMG submission 180936) | Plant litter microbial communities from Arlington Agricultural Research Station in Wisconsin, United States - UWRJ-L013-104B-2 | ecosystem: Environmental > Terrestrial > Plant litter >...
AACCCCCGCCAGCTCGGCGAAAACCTGCGCGAGCTGCTGCTCGCTCAGCCGGTGTACCAGCGCTGGGTGTCGGAGATTGACCTGGCCGGCCCCGGCTTTCTCAACATCCGCCTCAAGCCCGAAGCCAAGCAGCAGATCGTGCGCGAGGTGCTGCAGGGCGGTGACGCGTTTGGCGTGCAGCCTTCCAACGGCCAGCGCCTGATGGTCGAGTTCGTTTCGGCCAACCCCACCGGCCCGCTGCACGTGGGCCACGGCCGCCAGGCCGCCCTGGGCGACGCGATCTGCAACCTCTACGGCACCCAGGGCTGGAGCGTGCACCGCGAGTTCTATTACAACGACGCGGGCGTGCAGATCGGCACCCTGGCCACTTCCACGCAGCTGCGCGCCAAGGGCGTCAAGCCGGGCGATCCGGGTTGGCCCGAGGCGGCCTACAACGGCGACTACATCCAGGACATCGCCAACGACTTCCTCGCGAAAGAGACGGTGAAGGCCGACGATCGCGAGTTCACCGCCAGCGGCAACGTGGACGACCTCGACGGCATCCGCCAGTTCGCCGTGGCCTACCTGCGCCACGAGCAGGACCTGGACCTGCAGGCCTTCGCCGTGAAGTTCGACCACTACTACCTGGAGTCCAGCCTGTACACCAGCGGGCGCGTGGCGGCCACGGTGCAGAAGCTGATCGACGCCGGCAAGACCTATGAGCAGGACGGCGCGCTCTGGCTCAAGTCCACCGAGTACGGCGACGACAAGGACCGCGTGATGCGCAAGTCCGACGGTTCGTTCACCTACTTCGTGCCCGACGTGGCGTACCACATCGCCAAGTGGGAGCGGGGTTTCAGCAAGGTCATCAACATCCAGGGCACCGACCACCACGGCACCATTGCGCGCGTGCGCGCCGGCCTGCAGGCCGCTGGCGTGGGCATCCCCCAGGGCTATCCCGACTACGTGCTCCACACTATGGTGCGCGTGGTGCGGGGCGGCGAAGAGGTCAAGATCAGCAAGCGCGCGGGCAGCTACGTCACGTTGCGCGACCTGATCGAATGGACCAGCAAGGATGCGGTGCGCTTCTTCCTGCTCAGCCGCAAGCCCGACACCGAGTACACCTTCGACGTCGATCTGGCGGTGCAGAAGAACAACGACAACCCGGTGTACTACGTGCAATACGCGCACGCGCGCATCTGCTCGGTGCTGGCGTCGTGGGGCGGCGATGTCGCCTCGCTGGCCGACGCCGATCTTTCCGCGCTGGACAGCGCGCCCGCCCAGGCGCTCATGCTGCTGCTGGCCAAGTACCCCGCGATGCTGAGCGACGCCGCGCGCGACTTCGCGCCGCACGACGTCACCTTCTACCTGCGCGAGCTTGCGGCCAGTTACCACAGTTACTACGACGCCGAGCGCATCCTGGTCGATGATGAAGCGGTGAAAAAAGCCCGTCTGGCGCTGGTGAAAGCCACCGCCCAGGTATTGCACAATGGTCTGGCTGTGCTGGGCGTCAGTGCCCCGCAGAAGATGTGATGGTGAAACAGCGATGAAAAAGAAATCCTCCGCGACCCGAAGCAGCTTCGGCGGCACCCTCATGGGTTTCGTCATCGGCCTGCTCGTGGGCCTGGGCGCCGCACTGGCCGTGGCCGTGTACGTCACGCGCGTGCCGATCCCGTTCGTGGACCGCAATGTCTCGCGCAACTCCGACCAGGACGCGCTCGAGGCCGAGCGCAACAAGGGCTGGAACCCGAACCGCAGCCTGGGCGGCGCCGCCGTCCCGGCCACCCCTGCGCCCGCCGTGCCCGCTGCGCAAGTACCCGGCGCCATCGTGGTGCCACCCGCCGATGGCCAGGCCCTGCCTGTACCGGCCGCGCCCGCCACCGGCGCCACCACCGCCCGCCCGGCCGGCGACCCGCTGGGTGACCTGATGCAATCGCGTGTCGGCCAGCCTGGCGCCGCAGCGCCTGCACCCACCGCGCCGGCCACCACGGCCGCCGCTGCACCGGGGGCCGACCCCTTCACCTACTTCGTGCAGGCCGGCGCCTTCCGCACGCCCGAAGACGCCGAGGCACAGCGCGCCAAGCTCGCCATGCTGGGCATGGACGCCCAGATCAGCGAGCGTGAGCAGAACGGTCGCACGGTCTTCCGCGTTCGCGTGGGCCCCTTCAACCAGAAGGCCCTGGCCGACCTGACCCTGGAGCAATTGCAGGTCAACCACATCGATTCGGCCCTGGTGCGCGTGCAGCGCTGAAGCCGATCCGGCGGGAACTTTTGCCGGCCCGGCCAGCCCCAACCGGGCCTGTTCCCCTGGAGTTTCATTTCATGCAACGTCGCGATTTCTCCCGTTCCCTGCTGGCCGTTGGCACCACCGCCCTGGGTGCCGCCAGTGCCTTCACCCTCACGCCCGCCCTGGCCCAGCGCGTGGGCCCCAAGGAAGGCGTGGACTTCATGCGCCTGTCGAAGCCGGCCCCGGTGGAGAGCCCGGCGAGCCAGGTCGAGGTGGTGGAGTTCTTTGCCTACAGCTGCATCCACTGCTTCAACTTCGAGCCGATCTTCGAGGAGTGGATCCAGAAGAAGCCGGCCCATGTGACGGTCAAGCGCATGCCGGTCGCCTTCAGCCCGCAGTTCGTGCCCATGCAGCGCCTGTACTTCACGCTGGAGGCCATGAACCTGGTCGACAAGCTGCATGCCAAGGTGTTTCAGGCTTTCCATGTGGAGCACCAGCCGCTGACCACGCCGCCGGCGATCATCGACTGGGTGGCCAAACAGGGCGTGGACCGCGCGAAGTTCACCGAAATCTTTGACCTCCCCGCGACCGGCCAGAAGGCGCAACGCGCCGTGAACCTGCAGGACGCGTATGGGGTGGAGGGCACGCCCGCGCTGGGCATTGCCGGCCGCTACTACCTGCCTGGCCAGGGTCCGCGCACGCTGGCAACGGCCAATGCCTTGATCGCCGAGCTGCGCAGCAAGGCCTGAAGCCGCCTGGTTCCGCCGACAAGGCCCGCCGCGTGCGGGCCTTGTGTTTTGTGTGGGAGACCGGATGGGCATGTCCGCGCAAAGTGGTCTGACAAAGTGCGGTGTGCCCCAGGGAAGCAAGTTGTCACAGCTACAATGAATGCAAGTTTCGTGCCCTCAAATCCCATGCCCTTCCTCCCCACTTCCCGCCGCGCCGTTCCCTGGGCCCTCTGCCTGACCGCCGCCCTGTGGTGCGCGGGCGCCGCCCAGGCCGAAAAAGCCGACCGCAACCTGCCCTTGAATGCCGAGGCCGATGCCCTGCGACACGACGACGCGCGGCAGACCAGCGTGTTCACCGGCAACGTGGTCATCACCAAGGGCACCATCCTGATCCGGGGCGACCAGGTCGAGGTGCGGCAGGACGCGCAGGGCAACCAGTTCGGCATCGTGCATGGCAAGCCGGGCTTCTTCCGCCAGAAGCGCGACGGGGTGGAAGAGTTCATTGAAGGCACCGGCCAGCGGATCGACTACGACAGCAAGGCCGACACCGTGCGGTTCACAGGCAACGCGGTGCTCAAGCGTTTCAAGGGCACGCAGTTGAACGACGAGACCACGGGCAACGTGATCGTCTACAACAACACCACCGACGTGTTCACCGTGGATGGAGGCGTGGCCAACCGCACGCCGCAGAACCCCACTGGCCGCGTGCGCGCCATGCTCACGCCCGTGCCCAAGGAAGACGGTGCGCCTGCCGCCCCGCCGCCGCCCGCGCCGCCGGCCACGCTCAAGCCCAGTCCCCAGCTCGAAGAGGGGCGCCAGTGACGGAGCCTTCTTCCAGCCCGGCGGCCACCCCCAAGGGCCGCCCCGCCCCGATGGTCAGCCGCCTCGAAGCGCGCGGGCTGCAGAAGTCCTACGGCAGCCGCAAGGTGGTCAAAGACGTGTCGCTCGCGGTCTTCAAGGGTGAGGTGGTCGGCCTGCTCGGCCCCAACGGCGCGGGCAAGACCACGTCTTTTTACATGCTGGTTGGCTTGCTGCGCTCCGATGCGGGTCAGATCATGCTGGACAACCAGCCGATCGAGAGCCTTCCCATCCACCGCCGCGCGCGCCTGGGCCTGGGTTATCTGCCGCAGGAGGCCTCGATCTTCCGCAAGCTGAGCGTCGCCGACAACGTGCGCGCCGTGCTGGAGCTGCAGGTGGACGAGCACGGCAAATCGCTGGACCGCGTCACCATCGAAAGCCGGCTCGATGCGCTGCTGCAGGACCTGCACGTGGATCACCTGCGCGATTCGCCAGCGCCCGCGCTCTCCGGTGGTGAGCGCCGCCGCGTCGAAATCGCCCGAGCCCTGGCGACCGAACCGCGCTTCATCCTGCTTGACGAGCCTTTCGCCGGCATCGACCCGATCGCGGTGATCGAGATCCAGCGCATCATCGGTTTCCTCAAATCGCGTGGCATCGGTGTGTTGATCACCGACCACAACGTGCGCGAAACGCTGGGCATCTGCGACCGCGCCTACATCATCAACGACGGCCACGTGCTCACCAGCGGCACCCCTGCCGAGATCGTGGAAAACGCCGACGTCCGCCGGGTGTACCTCGGCGAACACTTCAGGATGTGAGGCCGTGAAACAAGGCCTGTCACTGCGCGTCTCGCAGCACCTGGCGCTCACACCCCAGTTGCAACAGTCCATCCGGCTGCTGCAACTGTCCACGCTGGAGATGGCGCAGGAGGTCGAGCAGATGCTCGACGACAACCCCTTCCTCGAACGCGCCGAAGAAATGGCCGAGCGCGAGACCTTCGGGCTGGAGCAGACCGATGTGCCCGTGAGCGCAGGTGAGCAGATCGCCGAAGCGGCCCTGCCCGAAGCGCCCGCGCCCTTGTCCTCGCCCCTGGAGTCTTCCAGCGCCAGTACCGACAGCGGTGACGGCGATGGCCTGGAAAGCAAGCTCGATGGTGCCACCCCGGTGGAGGAAAGCTGGGAGGGCGACGGCACGGTGGAAATGGCGCCGGACGACAGCGAGTGGGGCGGCGACGCGCCCGCGCGCAACAGCGGCACGGGCGACAGCGACGAGACCGCCAGCGCAGCCGACCTGGCGCGCGCGCCGGTCAGCCTGCAGGACCACTTGCACGACCAGGCGCGCTGCCTGCGCCTGTCCGATGAAGACCGCGCCGCGCTGTACTTCCTGATCGAGTCACTCAACGACGACGGTTATCTCGAAGAAGGCCTGGCCGAGCTGGCCGATGCCTGGCTGCACCTCTCGGGCATGCCACAGCTTGCGGGCGATCCGAACGACGCGCTGGAAGCGCGCGAGGCGCTGGAACAGCGGCTGGCGGTGGTGCTGCAATTGCTGCAGCACATGGAACCCTCGGGCGTGGGCGCACGCGACCTGGGCGAATGCCTGCGCCTGCAGATCCTGGAATTGCGCAACACCGCCGAGGCGCGCGCTGCGCTCGCCATCTGCAACCAGCCGCTGGAGCTCATGGCCAAGCGCGACGTCAAGCGCCTGTGCAACCTCTGCGGCATCGACGACGAAACCGCGCGCGCAGCGCTTGGTCTGATCGCCCGTCTCGAACCCAAGCCGGGCCGCCGCTTCGTCGATGTGGAACGCAACGTCGTCGTGCCCGACGTCATCGTCACGCGGGCCGGCAGGGGCTTCAAGGTCATCCTCAATCCCGACGTGATGCCGCGCCTGCGCGTGCACGACGTGTACGCCAACGCCATGCGGCAGAACCGGGGCGGTCGCGACAGTGGCGGCGAGGCCGGCCACGCCGCCATGCAGCAGCGCCTGCAGGAAGCCCGCTGGTTCATCAAGAACATCCAGCAGCGATTCGACACCATCCTGCGCGTGTCCAGCGCCATCGTCGAACGCCAGCGCAATTTCTTCATGCACGGTGAGCTGGCCATGCGCCCGCTGGTGCTGCGCGAGATCGCCGACGAGCTCGGCCTGCACGAATCCACCATCAGCCGCGTGACCACCGCCAAATACATGGCCACGCCCTTCGGCACCTACGAACTCAAGTACTTCTTTGGCTCCTCGCTGGGCACCGAAACCGGTGGCAACGCCTCCAGCACGGCGGTGCGCGCGCTGCTCAAGCAGTTCATCGCTGCCGAAGAGGCCGCCAAGCCGTTGTCCGACAACCAGCTCTCCGACCTGCTGCGCGAGCAAGGCATCGAGTGCGCGCGCCGTACCGTGGCCAAATACCGCGAAGCCCTGCGCATCGCGCCCGCGAATCTCAGAAAAGCACTATGACCCCCACGCTCCACCGCTGCGCGGGTCGCTGCCCCCCAAGGGGGCTGTTTCGCCTTGGGGCGGCCCGGCGGCGAAACCTCACATGAACCAGCTTCAAATTTTTCTGCCTTGCGCCGCCGGCGTGGAGGACATGCTCGCCGCCGAGGTGCAGCGCATCACCGGCGAAGCCTCGCCCTACAAGGCGCGCGGCGGTGTCGCGCTCAACGCCTCATGGCGCGATGCCCTGCGCCTGAACCTGCACAGCCGCCTCACACAACGTGTGCTGGTGCAGCTGTGGCATGGCGGGTACCGCAACGAGCAGGATCTGTACAACGCCGCCGCCGAGGTGGCCTGGGAAATCTGGTTCACGCCGGCCGAGACCATCAAGGTCGAGATCACCGCGCAGCACAGCCCGCTGACCTCGCTGAACTTCGCGGCGCTCAAGGTGAAGGACGCCATCTGCGACCGTTTCCGCGCCAAGCGTGGCGAGCGGCCCAGTGTGAACACCACCTGGCCCGATGTGCGCATCTACGTGCACCTGACCACTGAAACGGTGAGCCTCTACATCGACACCTCGGGCGAGCCGCTGTTCAAGCGCGGCTGGCGCGAGGACAAGGGCGATGCGCCTCTGAAGGAAACCCTGGCCGCAGCCATGATTGCCGCCACCGGCTGGGAGGCCGGCATCGAGACGCCGCTGGACGCCATCGCGCCGCTCTACGACCCCTGCTGCGGCAGTGGCACGGTGGTGATCGAGGCGGCGCAGATCGCGCTGAACATCGCGCCCGGCCAACTGCGCCGCTTCGCCTTCGAGAAGCTGCTGCCGTTCCAGCCACACGTGTGGCAGGCCATCAAGGCAGACGCCGTGAAGCAGCAGCGCGAATGGAAGGCAGGCCATGCACCCATCGTCTTCGGCAGCGACGTGTCGTTCCGCATGGTCGACTTCGCGCAGCGCAACGCGGAGCGCGCCGGCGTGGCCCACGCGGTGGAACTGCGCGGCGGCGACGCGCTTCAGCGCACACCGCCCACCAGCCGACCCGGCGTGCTGCTGCTCAATCCGCCCTACGGCGAGCGCATCGCCGCCGCTGGCGTGGCCGGCGAGAACGCCAGCGCCCGTGCGCAGCGCATGGCACCGCGCGCGCCACGCACCTTCACCGTGGGTGCCCCACCGCCCCCCACCCCAGGCCAGGGCCGCGAGAGCGCGCAGATGGCCGACGGCGGCGACGGCAGCGACTTCTTCAACCAGCTCGCAGCGCACTGGAAAACCCACTACGCTGGCTGGAGCGCCTGGCTGCTCACGCCCGACCTCAAGCTGCCCGGCAAGATGCGTTTCAAGGAATCGCGCCGCGTGCCCTTGTGGAACGGGCCGATCGAGTGCCGCCTGTTCCGCTTCGATCTCACCGCGCGCAAGAGTGAGGCACCCCCGCCGCGCTCCGCGCGACCCCCTCAAGGGGGCGATGCCTAGGACCGGCGGAGCCGGATCCTCGGCATCTCTGGACAAAGACACTTCTTGCGACGTGGGAGGACTGCAGTGAGCAAGAACGTTGAAGCAAACAAGTGGGTGCTCGACACCAACATCGCGCTCGATCTGTTCGTCTTTCAGGACCCCGCCACTGCGCCCCTGCGCGCCGCGCTGGAGCGGTCTGCCGGCGCATGGCTGGCCACCGCCGCCATGCGCGATGAGCTGGTGCGCGTGCTGGCATACCCACAGATCGCGCGGCGCCTGACGGCGCAGGCCCGACCCGCTCAGGACGTGCTCGATGCTTTCGACCGCTGCACCCGCCTCGTGCCCGAGGCGCCCAAGGCGGCGTTCACCTGCAAGGACACCGACGACCAGAAGTTCATCGACCTTGCCGCCGCCCACCGGGCCACGCTGGTCAGCAAGGACGACGCCGTGCTCTGCATGGCCCGCCGCATGCAGCGCATCGGCGTAACCATCTGCCGCGAGTGGAGGAGCACAGCCCATGCCGCTTGAGCGCCAACTGTTGCTGTGGGCCGTGGTCGTGCTGCTGAGCACCCCGGCATGGGCCGTGCAGCGCTGCGAGCTCAACGGCGAGAGCGTGAACCCGAACAACGGCCACACCACCGCCGGCAAGAGCGGCGTGATGCGCTGCACCGATGAGGACGGCCAGGTGCGCCGGCGCGAGCAGACCCTGCGCGAAGGCCGCTTCGTCGGCCCGGTGGTGATGGTGCTGGCCGATGGCGAGCGGCGCGAGTACAGCGTCAACGAGCGCGGCAACCGTCATGGCCTGGCGCGCACGTTCGATGGCAAGGGCACGTTGCGCAAGGAGGAGAACCTCGATGACGGCAGCAACGTCGGTGTGCAGAGAAACTTTGCCGAGGCGGGCTACCTGCAAGAGCTGCATTTCTCCGATGAACGCCGCACGGTGCTCACCATCGCTTATCTCGCCGACGGCACGTTGAAGGAACTGCGTTGCGCGCTCGCAAGCGTGGTGCCGCAGGACCGCGAGGTGTGTGGCCACACAGGCCGCGCCAGCGATGTCACGCTGTTTCGCGAGCCTGGCAAACCATCGGGCACAGTGAGCTACCTCAGGGGCCAGATGCAGCGCCTGAGCGTGCTTGATCGCGAAGGCCGGCTGGTGCGCAACGAAGAACTCAAGGACGGCCGGCGCATCAAGCGCGTGTTCTACGCCTCGGGCAAACCACGGTCCGAAACCGACTTCATCGAGCGCGACCCCAACGGCCCGGGCGGCCGCGAGGGCACGGCGCGCGAATGGGCCGAGAGCGGCCAGCTCACGCAGGAAACGACCTGGGCGCAGGGCTATGAGCAACGCATCCAGCAGTGGTACCTGAACGGCAAACCCAAAATGCGCCAGCAGATTCGCCGCGAAGGTCGCGAGCACGAGCGCACCATCGAAAGCTTCTGGGACAACGGCAAGCCTGCGGCCGTCAACGCCGAGCGCAACGGCCGGCTCTGGGGTTGGCAGAAATACTTCAATGAAGACGGTGTGCTCGTGCGCGAGGACGAGCACGGCGAACGCGGGCTGCTGCAGCGTCGCAAGCGCTACAACGAACAAGGTGGGCTGGAGCGCGAAGAGCGTTTCCTGGAAGACGGCTCGCGCATCTGACTCTGATTCTGGAAGGAGACAGCCATGGCCATTCGGGTGGTTCGACTGGGCAGCGACAGAACGGCGGGCGAGGGCACCCGCATCGGTACCGTGCGAAGGCCGCCGCGCGGCGTTCCCAAGACCGAATTCGCCTCGGGCAATTGGTACGACGTCTGGTACCCCAACCTTGCGCCGAGCGTGGACACCATGAAGCTTGGCCAGAGCGCCGAAACGCCTGCGCAATGGAATGCCTTCACGCGCAAGTACCGCACCGAGATGGCCACGCCCGAGAACGTGCGCAACCTGGAACTGCTCGCCGCGCTGTCACACCGCTCGGATTTTTCCGTGGGTTGTTACTGCGAGGACGAATCGCACTGCCACCGTTCGGTGCTGCGCGAACTGCTCCAGGAAAAGGGCGCGAAGGTCGAGCCATGAGTGGCACGGATCTGCTGGCCTTTCTCACCGCGCTTGGCGCGGCCACGGTGGGCGGCGTGTTCTTCGGCTTCTCCAGCTTTGTGATGAAGGCCCTGTCGCAACTGCCCGCCGCACAGGGGGTGGCCGCCATGCAGCGCATCAACGTGGTGGTGATCAACCCGTGGTTCATGGGCGTGTTCATGGGCACGCTGCTGCTGTCCATCGCCTGCGGGGTGGTGGCACTGATGTCCGGGTCATCCGCCTTGCTCGCGGCGGGCTTGCTCTACGCGGTGGGCACCTTCGGTGTGACCATGGCCTTCAACGTGCCGCGCAACAACCGGCTCGCGCGCCTCGACGCTTCCTCTCCCGATGCCATTGCCTACTGGCCGATCTACGTGCGCGAATGGACGCGCTGGAACCACGTGCGCACAGGGGCTGCGTTGGCTTCGGCGGTGTGCGCGGCCCTGCTTTGGTACAACTGACATCCCCATCAAACAGCGAGGTTCCCATGGCCAGCACACGTTATTCCGGCAGTTGCCATTGCGGCAGGGTGGCGTTCGACGTCGAAGGCGAGATCGGCAGCGCGCTGTCGTGCAACTGTTCGATCTGTTCCCGCAAAGGGTCCTTGCTCTGGTTCGTGCCCCGGGACCAGTTCACGCTGAAAACCCCGGAGGACGCGGCGAGCACCTACCTGTTCAACAAGCACGTCATCAAGCACCGCTTCTGCCCCACCTGCGGCATGCATCCTTACGCCGAAGGGGTGGACCCCAAGGGCAATGCCATCGCGGCAGTGAACCTGCGCTGCATCGAAGGCCTGGACCTGAGCACCATCCCGGTCCACGAATTCAACGGCCGGGACAAGTGAGTCGGGGAACGAGGTCGGGGAGAAATACCGGCGGGGGTTGTAGTTAAAAAGTTTCAATAAACTCCCAGGCTTTTAATAACCTGGGAGTTTTCATGATTCGTTCTTGCCTGCTTGTTTTCGGCGCTCTCTCGCTCACTGGCTGCGCCTCGGTGATCAACGATGTAACGCACCCCATGAAGGTGGAGACGAAGACCGCTGAAGGGCAACTTGTTGCCGGTGCGGAGTGCAAGTTGACCAACGACTACGGCACGGTCCAGATGAAGTCCGGTGACACCGTGCAGGTGCGCCGCTCCAGCAAGGATCTGGACATCGTGTGCAAGGATGCAGCGAACCCGGAGGCGTCGGCCCAGGCCATTTCACGCGCCAATGCGGGCATGTTTGGCAACATCATCCTGGGGGGTGGAATCGGCGCCATCATCGACCACAACAAGGGAACGGCGTACACCTATCCGCTGTGGGTCCAGCTCGTGTTCGGCAAGACCCTGGTGTTCGACCGCGCGGCCGAGAAAGACGGCGCGCCCATGACAGGGATCGACGCGCCGACAGCAACCGCCAGCAAGTAGTTCGTCGCGCGGTTCAAGCCAGGCTGAACCGCTCCGCATTCGCCCGCTCCCAGTAGGTCGTGAACACCGCGTGCTGCGCTGCCAGGTCGGTCAGCAGCGCACCCGGAGGAGTGGACGGCAACAGGTTGGCGAGCAGGCGCACCTCGTTCTCGCTCACGCGGCGCACCAGGTGGTGCGAGGTGATCTGGCGCGGGTGTTGCAACCCGGCAGCCTGCACCAGTTCCTGCAGCGCCATCAGCGTGCTCTGGTGGAAGTGGTAGACCCGCTCGGCCTTGTCGGGCACCACCAGCGCCTGCTGGCGCACCGGGTCCTGCGTGGTCACGCCGGTGGGGCAGTGGCCGGTGTGGCAGCTCTGTGCCTGAATGCAGCCCAGCGCGAACATGAAGCCGCGCGCGCTGTTGCACCAGTCGGCGCCGATGGCCATGGCGCGCACGATGTCGAAGGCGCTCACAATCTTTCCCGCGCAGCCCACCTTGATGTGTTCGCGCAGGTTCACACCCACCAGGGTGTTGTGCACCAGGCGCAAGCCTTCCTGTAGCGGCGCCCCCACGTGGTCGGTGAACTCCAGTGGCGCCGCACCGGTGCCGCCCTCGGCGCCATCGACCACGATGAAGTCGGGGCGCACACCGGTCTGCAGCATCGCCTTGACAAGCGCGAACCATTCCCAGGGATGGCCGATGCACAGCTTGAACCCCACCGGTTTGCCGCCCGAGAGTTCGCGCAGCCGGGTGATGAAATGCATCATCTCGATCGGCGTGGTGAAGGCGCTGTGCGACGAGGGCGATACGCAGTCGATGCCCACCGGCACGCCGCGCGCGGCGGCGATCTCGGGCGTGACCTTGGGGCCGGGCAGGACGCCACCATGCCCCGGCTTGGCGCCCTGGCTCAGCTTGATCTCGATCATCTTCACCTGCGGGTCGGTCGCGTTGGCCTGGAAACGTTCGGGGCTGAAGCGGCCGGTCTCGTCGCGGCAGCCGAAGTAGCCCGAACCGATCTCCCAGATCAGGTCGCCGCCATTGAGGCGGTGCCAGGCCGAGATGGAGCCTTCACCGGTGTCGTGTGCGAAGTGGCCGCGTTTGGCGCCGGCGTTGAGCGCCTGGATCGCGTTGGCCGACAGCGCACCGAAGCTCATGGCCGAGATGTTGAAGATGCTCGCGTCGTAGGGCTGG
>Ga0247738_10000701_pt1 | contig 12215 bp, 11 predicted proteins | sample UWRJL013104B2_FD_180936 | JGI IMG/M metagenome (GOLD analysis project Ga0247738, IMG submission 180936) | Plant litter microbial communities from Arlington Agricultural Research Station in Wisconsin, United States - UWRJ-L013-104B-2 | ecosystem: Environmental > Terrestrial > Plant litter >...
ATCGCCTACCCGTCCGCGCAATTCTGGCTCGAGGCGCCGACCACCGGGCATGGCTGGCCGCAGCTCTTCGTCGACCAGGTCTCGACGGAGGAGGCCGCGGGCATTCAGGCAGCGCTGGCCGGCCCCTTCGTCGCAGCGAGCGCTGACGTGAGCTATTTCATTCGCGCGAGCACCGCCGATGGCCCGATCGACACTGCGGGCGTGCTCGGCACGAGCTAGCCGATCGACGCGCCGAACAGCAGTCCGAGAACGTAGGTCGCGCCCGCCGCGCCGAACCCGATCGCCAGCTGCCGCAGCGCGCGCAGCAGGGGCGGGCCGCCGCTGAGCAGCCCGACGACCGCACCGGTCACGAGCAGCGCGACGCCGACGAGTGCGGCAGCGATGATCACCGCGGTCAACCCGGTCGCGCCGAACAGGTAGGGAAGCACCGGAATCACGGCACCGGACGCGAAGAACAGGAAGCTCGAGACTGCGGCCCCGAACGCCGAGCCGATCTCCTCGTGCTCGTTGGCTGTCTCGGAGCGGTCAACGCTGAGGTCGGCGAGCACCTCGGCCGCGTGCGCCTGCGCCTCGACCTCGGTCATGCCGCGCGCGCGGTAGACGAGCGACAGCTCGTTGGCGTCGACATCGAGATGGGCGAGAGCGCCGTGCGTGTCGGGATTCGGGTTGGATGCCGCCAGCAGCTCGCGCTGCGACCGCACCGACACGAACTCCCCGGCCCCCATCGACAGCGCGCCGGCCAGCAGCCCCGCGACGCCGGTAGCCAGAATGACGGTCGGCGAGACACCCGTCGCGCCGATGCCCAGCACGAGGGCTAGGTTGCTGACGAGACCGTCGTTGGCCCCGAAGACCGCGGCGCGGAACGTGCCGCTGAGGCGCTGCCTGCCCCGCGCGGCGAGGGCGCGCACAACCTCCTCGTGCACGCGCTCGTCGGCGGCCATCGCGCTCGTCGCATCCGCATCGTCGTCGTAGGGGCTGCGCGCCTCCGCACGCTGCGCGAGGGCGAGCACGAAGACCGATCCGAAGCGGCGGGCCAGCAGGCCAAGGGTGCGGGTGCGGATGTCGCCGCGCAGCGGGCGGCCGACGTCGGGGCCGAGCAGGTCGAGCCAGTGCTGCTCATGGCGCACCTCGGCCTCGGCGATCTCGAGCAGGATCTCGCGCTCATCACCGGTGCGACGGCTGGCGAGGTCGCGGTAGACGGCGGCCTCGGCGCGCTCGTTGGCGAGGTAGCGGCGCCAGCGACGAACATCCGATCGCGTGCGCTCTGCCATGCAACCAGCCTATCTGCGGGGCACTCCTGCTAGCTTCGTGCGTGTGAGACCCGCCCTCGTCCTCGTCGCACTGCTTGCCCTCAGCGGATGCACGGCCACTCCCGCGCCGACGCCGAGCACGACGAGCGCGAGCACCCCCACCGCCGATGCCGCCGACCCGAACCTCGACGCGGACGCCCTCTTCGTCATCTCTGCGACGACGACCTCCGTCGATGGCGACGCAGTCGCGCTCACCATGACCGGACACGCGAGCCAGGCCCTCGACGCGCGACCCGACGTGAAGCAGTCCTACATCGACCAGTGCACCGCCCTCGGCGAGACAGTCGGCGGCAGCAGCCTCATGGTGATTGTCACCACGAGCTCCCCCGCGGCCACCACCCTCGTGGGCGGCATCGAGCTGCGCCTCGGCAACCCCCTCTACTCGGTGGCGGCCTCGGGCGACGGACTCTCGAACCCCTACTCCGACGGATGCGACAGCGGCTATCAGATCGACAGCACCGGCACCGTCACCTCCATCACCAACTACGACACGGGTGATCCCACGCCCGACCTCGCGCAGTGGCGCACCGGTCGCTACGGCTTCAGCGTCGCCTACGGGTCGTCCGCGATTCTCGAGAACTGCGAGATCACCCTCACCCAGCTCGCCATCGACAGCGGGGTCGGCGATATTGACGGCTGGTACGCCGACGGCGGCACCGAGTCGGAGTGCGCGATCGGCTACCGCGGGGAGTGACTACTCGGGCGTGACAGCCCGCACGTCGCCACCGGTGATGCGCACCAAGTCCTCGAAGCTCAGCGGAAAGACCGTGTGGGCGTGGCCGGCCGCGGCCCAGAGCTGCGGGTAGCTGGCCAGCTGCGCGTCCACGATGGTGCGCAGGGGCTGCGGGTGACCGATGGGGGCTACGCCGCCGATGGTCTGGCCGGTTGCGGATTTGACGAGGTCGGCATCCGCTCGTTGTATGGTGCCGCCCAGCTGGTCACCGAGCCACCCCGTGTCGACGCGGTGGGAACCGGACGTCATCACGAGCAGCGGAGCACCATCGAGCGTGAACACGAGGGAGTTCGCAATAGCGCCCACCTCCACCCCGAGGGCGGCGGCGGCCGCGGCGGCGGTCGGCGCGCTGTCGTCGAGCCAGCGGACGTCGCCGCTCACGCCGAGTGCCCGCAGGGCGGTTTCGACCCGCTCGACGCCCGGGTGGTGCTGGGTCACAGTCGCTCTGCCGCGAGAACGACGTTGTTGAGCAGCATCGCGCGGGTCATCGGCCCGACGCCGCCGGGGTTGGGCGAGAGCCAGCCGGCCACCTCGGCAACACCGGGGTGCACGTCGCCGTGCAGGCGCGCCTTGCCGCTGTCGGTCGTGCCGACGCGGGTCACGCCGACGTCGAGCACGGCAGCACCGGGCTTGATCCACTCCGGCAGCACCAGATGCGGAACGCCGACGGCCGCCACGACGATGTCGGCGCGGCGCACCTCCTCGGCGAGGTCGCGGGTGCGGGAGTGTGTCAGCGTCACCGTCGCGTCGACGCCCTTGCGGGTGAGCATGAGACCGAGCGAGCGGCCGACGGTGAGACCGCGGCCGATGACGACAACGTGCTGACCGGCGATCGGAACGTCGTAGCGCCGCAGCAGCTCGATGACGCCGGCCGGGGTGCAGGGCAGCGGGGTGTCCAGTTCGCCGTCCACGCCGAGCACGAGCTCGCCGAGGTTAGCGGGGTGCAGGCCGTCCACGTCCTTCGACGGCAGCACCGCGCTGATCGCGGCGTGCTCATCCATGCCCTTCGGAAGCGGCAGCTGAACGAGGTAGCCGGTGACGGCGGGGTCGGCGTTCAGCAGGGCGATCGCATCGTGCACCTCCTGCTCGGTGGCATCCGCCGGAAGATCCACGCGGATCGACTCGATACCCACCTCGGCACTGTCACGGTGCTTGCCGCCGACATAGCTCAGCGAGCCGGGGTCAGCGCCGACCAGAAGGGTGCCGAGGCCGGGCGTGATGCCGCGCGCCTTGAGCGCGGTGATGCGCTCGGCCAGCTCCGCCTTGATCGTGGATGCGGTGGCGACACCGTCGAGGCGGATTGCGGTCATGATTGGTCTCTTTCGTTCTTCAGGTGCGCCTAATCCTCCTTCCCGCTCTTCCGGAAGGAGGAATTGGCGCACCTCAGTGAGTTCTAGGCCCAGGAACCCGGCGACGTCAGACCCTCGTACAGCGGGAAGTCGTCAGCGAGTCTGCGCACGCGAGCGGACAACGCCGAAACGTCGGGCTGCGGCTTGAGGGCCGTCGCGATGATGTCTGCGACCTCGGTGAACTCGGTGTCGCCGAAGCCACGGGTCGCGAGCGCGGGGGTGCCGATGCGCACGCCGGACGGCGTCATCGGGGGGCGCGGGTCGAAGGGCACCGCGTTGCGGTTCACGGTGATGCCGACCGCGTGCAGAATGTCCTCCGCCTCCTGGCCGTGGATCGCCGCGTTGCGCAGGTCGACGAGCACGAGGTGCACGTCAGTGCCGCCGGTGAGAACCGTGACGCCGGCCTCGGTCATGTCGGCCGCCGTGAGGCGGTCGGCGAGGATGCGGGCACCGCTCAGCGTGCGCTCCTGGCGGTCCTTGAACTCCGGCTCGGCGGCGAGTTTGAATGCCGTCGCCTTCGCGGCGATGACGTGCATGAGCGGGCCGCCCTGCTGTCCAGGGAAGACGTTCGAGTTGAGCTTCTTCTGCGTCTCGAGGTCGTTGGTGAGGATGAAGCCCGAGCGGGGACCGCCGATGGTCTTGTGCACGGTGGACGAGGTGACATCGGCGAAGGGAACCGGCGACGGGTGCAGACCAGCAGCCACGAGTCCCGCGAAGTGGGCCATGTCGACCCAGAGCTTGGCGCCCACCTCGTCGGCGATCGCCTTGAAGGCCGCGAAGTCGAGCTGGCGCGGGTAGGCGGACCAGCCGGCGATGAGTACGTCGGGGCGCACCTCGAGTGCCTTGGCGCGCACGACATCCATGTCGACGAGGGAGGTCTTCTCGTCGACCTGGTAGGCGTGAGCGTCGTAGAGCTTGCCAGAGAAGTTGAGCTTCATGCCATGGGTGAGGTGGCCGCCGTGGGCGAGGTCGAGGCCGAGGATCTTGTCTCCGGGCTGCGCGATGGCGCTGAGAACGGCCGCGTTGGCGGAGGCTCCGGAGTGCGGCTGCACGTTCGCGTAGGCGGCACCGAAGAGGCTCTTGGCGCGAGTGATGGCGAGCGTCTCTGCGACGTCGACGAACTCGCAGCCGCCGTAGTAGCGACGGCCCGGGTAGCCCTCGGCGTACTTGTTGGTGAGCACGGAGCCCTGCGCCTCGAGCACAGCGCGCGGAACGAAGTTCTCGCTGGCGATCATCTCGAGGGTGTTGCGCTGGCGGCCGAGCTCCTGCTCGAGCACGGCGGCGATCTCGGGGTCGACCTCAGAGAGGGGGGCGTTGAAATTGTTCACGAAGGGCTCCTGGCTGCTCGAACGGATCTAGATAAAGGTATCCGCTCGGCCCAGGCGTACGGCCGAAACTTGGTGCCTGTACAGGTACAGACTCGCTCCCTGATGGTTGCCCATCCAACGCCAGTTGCGATGCGTTCAGTGTACCCGTCGGGGGCGACGCAGCGCGAGGCCGAGAAGAACCAGCATGCCGGCGGATGCCGCCAACGGAAGAGGGGCGACCCCGGTCGCGGCGAGGGTCGCCGCGGCACTGACCGTCAGGGTGTACGCCTGCGTGTCCGAGCCCAGTCCGTTGGTGGCAGTGATGGTGAACGACGAGCTGCCCGCTGCGGTCGGCGTACCTGAGATCACACCGGCATCGAATGACAGGCCGGCAGGAGCGCACCGGTCAGCGTGTAGGTCGGCGCGGGGCTGCCGCTGGCGAGCGGGGTGAAGGTGTACGCCGCGCCGACGGTGGCGGCCGGGGCAGCGGCGGCAAGCAGCGGGGGGCGATCCACCGCGATGACCAGCAGGTTGTTGAGCTCCGCATCGCCGGTGAAGACCGTAGCGCCGTCTGCCGCGATCGCCACGCCTTGGGTGTTGACTCCCGTGTTCACGGGAGCGAGCGCCGTGTTTGTCGTCGTGTCGACCACGCTGACCATGTTGTCGAAGCCTCTCGCGAGGTAGAGCCTGGTGCCGTCGGGGGCAATCGCCGCCCCTGACACCGGCCCGGCGCCGCCGACATTGACGATTGTCGCGGTACCCACGCCTAGCTCGACGCTCTCCACCGCACCAGTGACCAGGCTGGTGAGATAGGCGCGCGTGCCATCCGGCGAGACGATCACGTCGGTGGGCAAGGATGCGACCGCAATCTGGTTGAGCGTGGCGCCAGTCGCTGCGTCAGATACGGCGAGGAGTGAAGGAAAGGGCGAAGTGAGAAGCAGGTTCGCACCGTCCGCGCTCAGGGCGATCCCGTACGCCCCGAACGGCGCGGTGATGCTCCGCACCACGGCGTGAGTGGCGACATCGACCACGTTGACCACGGTCGATCCCGTTGTCACGTACACCTGTGTGCCGTCGGGCGAGAAGGCGACGTCGAACACGTAGCCAAGGCTGCTGGTGCCGATGACCTCGCCCGTCGCGGTCTGCACGAACCAGAGGCCGCCATAGGTGGCCGGCACCACGGCAGTCGCGCCATCAGGCGAGATTGCGATGTTGTAGGCGGCAGCGCCGAGGGTGACCGGTGTCGTCTGTGCGCCGGAGGCAACGTCGATGACACTCAGCTGGTTTGCGCCGTCGAACACCACCACTGTCGACCCATCCGGAGTCGTGGCGAGCACGGCGGGACCGGTCGCCACGGGAATCGTACGCACGACGGTGTCGGCAGTGGCCGAGGAGGGCATGGCGACGAGCAGGGCGCCGACGGCGAGGGCAATCCCAGCCGCAGAACGAGCGAAACGCGTACGGGTCGTGCTCTTCACTGATGCTCCTGCGTGATTGGTTCGGGGCTGTAGGCCGTGCCTGTCGAACGTTACGGCATGTAGCTATTTGCGCCAAAGGATTCAATGCGCACGCACCGACCATCTGGAAGAATGGTGCTAATTAGTTAGGAGTCCTGACAAACATGACAGGCATCATCCCCCGTCCGGTCTCGCAGGCCGACGGTGACGGCTCCGTCGCACTCACGACGGCGAGCGGCCCGCTCAGCGAGTGGCTGGGGCTGCCCTCCGGCAACGGCATCGTGACGCGTCTCGGCGGCAACCAGAGGCCGGGCGGCTACACCCTGGCCGTCGGCACCGAGGCCATCACGCTGGAAGGGGCGGATGAGGCGGGGCTCTTTCACGGCATCCAGACCATAAAGCAGTTGACCCGCAACCACGCGCTGCCTGTCACCCGCATCGACGACCACCCGCGCTTCTCCTACCGCGGCGCCATGCTCGATGTCGCGCGGCACTTCTTCAGCGTCGAGAGCGTCAAGCGGTACATCGACGACATCGCCCTGCTCAAGTTCAACCACCTGCACCTGCACCTCACCGACGACCAGGGCTGGCGCATCGCGATCGACGGCTGGCCGAAGCTCACCGAGATCGGCGCGAGCACGCAGGTGGGCGGTGGAGGGGGCGGCTTCTACACGCGGGCAGACTACGCAGAGATCGTTGACTATGCCGCCGAGCGCTTCATCACGATCGTGCCAGAGATCGACATGCCCGGCCACACCAACGCCGCGATCAGCGCCTACCCCGAGCTCGGGGATGCCCCGGCCGAGCCCTACGAGGGCATCGAGGTCGGCTTCAGCTCGCTCGCCATTCGCACTGAGGTGACCTACACGTTCATCGACGACGTCGTGCGCCAGCTCAGCGAGATGACCCCCGGCCCCTACCTGCACCTCGGCGGCGACGAGTCGCTGGCCACGACCGACGACGACTTTCTGTACTTCATCGAGCGCGCCACCGGCATCGCCGCCCGCTACGGCAAGACCCTCGTCGGCTGGCACGAGATGGGCCGCAGCACCGCCCTGCCAGCCGGCACCGTCGGCCAGTACTGGAACTTCACGACGCCGGAGGAGAGCCACGGCGAGCACACCCTGTCGTTCGTCACGCAGGGCGGATCCGTGATCATGTCACCCGCGAATGTCGCGTACCTCGACATGCAGTACCCCGGTACGAGCGAGTTCGGGCTGCTCTGGGCGCAGGGCCCGACGAGCGTGCAGGAGGCCTACGAGTGGGACCCCGCCGACGTTATCGACGGCGTCACCGACGAACACGTGCTCGGGGTTGAGGCACCCATCTGGACCGAGACCCTCGCCACCATTGACCAGGTCGAGTTCATGGCCTTTCCGCGCATCGCCGCGATCGCCGAGAAGGCGTGGTCACCGGCCGGCGGCGAATGGAGCGCGTTCGAGCCGCGGCTCGCCGCCTTCGGCGAGTATCTCTCAACGAGAGGGATCACCTACTACCGAACGGACGAGGTGTCCTGGATCCGGTGACGGCGGCGGTGCCGCAGGTCGTCGATCGTGCCGACGATGAGCGCCACGGTGACGAGCGCCGCATAGGCGAGCGGAAGCACCCCCACGCCGAAGGCATCGAGCAGGATGCCGCCCAGCAGCGCTCCCCCGCCGATCGCCAGGTTGAACGACACCGTCAGCGACGCACTGGCCAGGTCGCGGATGCGCGGCGAGGCCACCCCGAGCACCCGCCCGTGCAGCAGCGCGGGCAGGCCGCCGAAGGCCATACCCCAGGTCGCGAGCAGCGCGATGACGGCGATCTGCGTGCCGCTGAACACGAAGAGCAGCAACATGCTCACCCCGACGACGCCGAGCATCGCCGCGAAAGTGCCCCGCGGGTACTTGTCACCGAACACGCCAGAGAGCACGAGTCCGACCGCACCGGCCGCACCGATGACGAAGAGCAGCGGGCCAACGGACCCTGCGTCGAAGCCGGCCGGGCCGATCACCCACGGCGCGACGTAGGTGTTGAAGGTGTTCTGTCCGAGCATGATGATGATGCAGAGGATGCAGGCGGCGACGACCGCGGGGATCGTTCTGTCCTTGTAGCCGGGCAGCCCGATCTCGCCCGTCGTCAGGGTGTGATGGTGGTCGACGTCGGGCAGGAACAGGGCGACGAGTGCGGTGAAGACGAGAACGACGCCGGCCATCACGAAGAAGGCGATCTGCCATCCGAGCGCGTGTCCGAGAGCCGTGCCGAGGGGCACACCGAGGATGAATGCGACAGTACCGCCGGCGTTGGTGATGCTGAGCGCACGCACCAGCTGCTTACGTGTGACGAGCCGCGAGGCATAGGGGCCGGTCACCGCCCAGAACAGGCCGTGGGCGAGCCCGCCGAGCACGCGGGCGAAGACGAGAAACTCATAGCTCTGCGAGAGGCCGGCGAGCACGTTCGCGAGCGCGAAGACGAGAAGCAGAATCACCATGAGGCGCTTGCGCGAGAAGCGCTGGGTGAGACGGGTCAGCGGAATCGTGGTGATGGCGACCGTGAACGCGAAGATCGTGACGAGCAGGCCGACCCGCGACTCAGAGACCCGCAGCGTCTCGGCCATGTCGGGCAGCAGGCCCGTCGGCAGAAACTCGCTCGAGACCGAGACAAAGATCGCGCCGGAGATGACCAGCAGGCTGAAGAGGGGAAAGCGCGGCTGGGACATTTACCCAATCGTACCGTCCACCGAACAGGCAATACCCTTGGAGACGTGACCTCGACCCACTGGATCCTCACCCTCGTCTGCGAAGACCGCCCCGGCATCGTGCACGCGATCAGCGGTGCCATCGTCGAAGCCGCGGGCAACATCACCGAGTCGCAGCAGTTCTCGAGCGACGACACCGGCACCTTCTTCATGCGCCTGCAGGTGGAGTCCACCATCTCGCGGGAGGGCTTCGAGACCGCCCTCGCCCCGATCACCGAGACGTACGGGATGACCTGGCACCTCGACGTCGTCGGGCGCCCCCTGCGTACCCTCGTTCTCGTCTCCACGGCCGGCCACTGCCTCAACGACCTGCTCTTCCGCCAGCACGCCGGGCAGCTGCCAGTGGATATCCCGCTGGTGATGAGCAACCACGCCGAGCTGGCTCGCACGGCTGAGTTCTACGACGTGCCCTTCGAGCACCACCCGGTCACCAGCCCGGGTCAGAAGCTCGCCTTCGAGGACCGCGTGCTCGAGGTCGTCGAGCAGCACGACATCGAGTTGGTGGTGCTCGCGCGCTACATGCAGATTCTGTCGCCAGAGCTGTGTGCGGCGCTCGCGGGGCGGGCCATCAACATCCACCACTCGTTCCTCCCCGGCTTCAAGGGGGCCAACCCCTACAAGCAGGCGCACGCGCGGGGGGTGAAGATCATCGGCGCGACGGCGCACTTCGTCACGAGCGACCTCGACGAGGGACCGATCATCGAGCAGAACATCGTGCGGGTGGACCATTCACGGTCACCCTCCGAGCTTGTGGCCATCGGGCAAGACGAAGAGAGCCGCACGCTCACCCAGGCGGTCAGGTGGTTCGCGGAATCCCGCGTGCTGCTCGACGGCGCACGAACGATCATCTTCCGATGAGCACGATCTTCGAGCACGCGCGCAAGCTCGACGCGCACGGCGAGGTTGACGACTTCTGGATGCTGATCGAGGGCGACCGCATCACCGCGACCGGCCACGGAGCGGCCCCCGATGCCCGCGAACGCATCGACGTCGGCGGGCAGTGGCTCGTGCCGGGGTTCATCGACCTGCACTGCCACGGCGCTGGCGGCTTCTCGTTCGACGACGGGGTGGAGTCGATCGCCGCAGCCCTTGCCGTGCACCGCGCGCACGGCACGACCCGCTCGCTCATCAGCCTCGTCGCCAATCCGCTGACGTCGCTCAGAGAGAGCCTGTCGGCGATCGCGGCGCTCGACGACCCGCTGATTCTCGGCTCGCACCTCGAGGGCCCGTTCCTGGAGCGGGAGCACCGCGGCGCCCACAACGCCGACTTTCTGCGCGAGCCGCTGCCGTCGGATGTCGCCGAGCTGCTGCGCGCCGCCCACGGCACCCTGCGGCAGATCACGCTCGCACCCGACCTGCCGAACGCCCTCGAGGCGATCGAGGTGCTCGTCGAGGCGGGGGTGACCGTCGCCGTCGGCCACACGAATGCGACCTTCGAGCAGACCCGGCTGGCCTTCGCGAGCGGGGCGCGCCTGCTCACCCACGCGTTCAACGCGATGCCGGGCATCCACCACCGGGCGCCCGGGCCGGTGGTCGCCGGGTTTGAAGACGACCGCGTTGTCATCGAGCTGATTCTCGATGGGCTGCACGTGCATCCAGATGTTGCCCGTCTTGCTTTCGCGTCGGCCCCGGGCCGCATCGCGCTCGTCACGGATGCGATGGCCGCGGCCGGCAGCACCGACGGCGACTACCAGCTCGGCTCCCTCGCGGTCACGGTGGCCAATGGCAGGGCCGTGCTGCGTGGCACCGACACCATCGCGGGCTCAACCCTCACCCTCGATCGCGCCCTGCAGCTCGCCATAACGGCGGTCGAGCTCAGCCCGCGTGAGGCGGTGGAGGCGGTCACGCTCACGCCAGCCACGGCCCTCGGCATGGAGAAGCAACTCGGCCTGCTGGCGCCCGGGTACGCGGCCGACGCGGTGATGCTCGACCACAGCTGGAATGTGACCCACGTTTGGGGTGCCGGTTCACGCCTATCGCCCTAGCGGTGGGGGGTTTAGTGTGTGAATCGAACTCAACTCCACTATCTGAGCGCTGACCCGACAGCGGCTCCCGAGAGGGCCTTGTCGTGAAATCACGTCGGATCGTCGCAGCCGTTACCGCCGGCCTGCTGCTCGCAGCCACTCTCGTCGCCAGCCAGCCCGCTGCGGCAGCCTCGACCGCGCCGACCCCGGTCGTGCAGGGCAACAAGCTCGTCGACTCGCGCACCGGCGCCACCTTCGTGCCTCACGGGGTCAACATCCCCGGACTCGAGTACTCGTGCGTTCAGGGCTGGCGCCACCTTCCCGAATCGGGCGAGTTCGCCGCGATCGCCTCGTGGAAGGTGAACACGGTTCGGCTGCCCATCAACGAGAGCTGCTGGCTCGGTCTCGACGGCGCGCCCACCAGCGGCAGTGTCGCGCAGTACAAGGCGGATGTGAAGGCCTGGGTCGACGGCGCCGTCGCCGCTGGCCTCGCGGTGATCCTCGACCTGCACTGGAACGCCCCCGCCGGCTACACGGCCAGTGGGCAGCGGGCGATGCCCGACGAGCGCTCGGCCGATCTGTGGAGCTCGGTCGCGACCGCCTACGCGTCGAACAAGTCCGTCATGTTCGAGCTGTTCAACGAGCCGTACTCGAGGAGCGGCTTCACCCTCACCTGGGAGTGCTGGAAGAACGGTGGCTGTCTTGCGCCGGTCGAGAACGATGCCACCGCACCACTGAGCGGCACCACATACACCGTCACGGGCATGCAGACCCTCGTCACAGCGGTGCGCACCACCGGCGCGACGCAGCCCCTGCTGCTCGGCGGCCTCAACTACAGCAACGATCTCAGCGGCTGGCTGGCGAACAAGCCAACCGACCCGCTCAACCAACTCGTTGCCGCCTGGCACAACTACCCCGGACAGGGATGCAGCACCAGCTGCTGGAACTCGACCGTCACCACCGTCGCCGCGAGCGTTCCCATCGTCACCACCGAGTTCGGCAACACCGCAGAGACCACGTCGACGGCTGCCAACAACTCGGGCAACTACCTCGTGCCCTTCATGACCTGGGCTGATGCGCACGGCATTGGCTACCTGCCATGGGCATGGTGGGATGTCGGCGCCGCCGAGGCGAACGGCAACGGCAGTGACATCTACGCCCTCTACTCCGGCGCGGGATTCACACCGAAGGCACCCAGCGGCACCAAGTTCTACAACTACCTTGCGTCGCTGTCGGGTGGTGGCACCCCACCCACTGCACCGCTGCCGCTCAGCGGGTCACCCATCGGCATCGTCGACTCCGTCACCGCGGGGTTGGGCACCATAACCATCACCGGCTGGGCGCTGGATCCCGACACC
>Ga0247738_10000702_pt1 | contig 12203 bp, 8 predicted proteins | sample UWRJL013104B2_FD_180936 | JGI IMG/M metagenome (GOLD analysis project Ga0247738, IMG submission 180936) | Plant litter microbial communities from Arlington Agricultural Research Station in Wisconsin, United States - UWRJ-L013-104B-2 | ecosystem: Environmental > Terrestrial > Plant litter >...
GCACGCCGCTGGCATCAACCTGGGCGGCGGCATAGGCCACGGCCTCGAAGTCATTGACGATGTAGACCTGGTCCAGGCCGACCTCCCGCTCGATCTGCCGCGCCGACAGCGGCCAGGGCAGGTTGGCGGTGATCACCGTGCCGTCGTCGCGGGCATAACCGGCGGTGGCGACCACGCAATGTGCGGGGCGCGGGCCATCGGCCAGGAAGTCGGACAGGATCGCGCTGAGGCCGGCGTAATCCGCATTGCGGAACTTGCGGTAGTCCAGCAGTTCGACCGGATGGGCCGGATCGGCACTGGCCTGGACCCGGCCAACCCGGACATGCGTACCTCCCACGTCGGCGGCCAGGAACGGCGGCAACGCGGCGGGCGGGGCATGGGCCGGAACAGCGTGGGCGGCGTTGGTCACACGGACTCCATCGGTTGGGCGTGGGCAGGGCGGACCCGGCGATTGAGGCGGAGTCTGTAATCGTTCTGACAACGATGTCAACGATAACCTCAGACTTTCGATGTTGCGTCGCAACGCGGGTTTGCGCGCGAAAACGTTTTCATCACGGCGCCGTCATGTTTTTGCAAACGGCCGTGAATACGGGCTCCGCTCCGGCCGTCGCGAGCATTGCCGCCACATTGCGCAGGTGCAGCAAAGGAAAATGCGCGGGGGCGGCGTGAACCAGTTGTTGACAAACCCGGCGGCCGCAACGAATAAATGTGACAACGTTGTTCCCAGCCACTCTTCCGAGGCCGCTCCGGCGGCGTCGATGCAGGAGCCTCCCTGATGTCTGCCGTGCCTGCTGCTTCCGCGCGTTCGAGCGTGCTCACCTCGATCCTGATCATCGGCGTGCTGTTCTTCCTGATCGGCTTCTTCACCTGGCTCAACGGCCCGTTGATCACCTTCGTCAAGCTCGCCTTCGAGCTGGACGAGGTCGGTGCCTTCCTGGTGCTGATGGTCTTCTACCTGTCGTATTTCTTCCTGGCGCTGCCGGCCTCGTGGATCCTCAAGCGCACCGGCATGAAGAAGGGCCTGAGCCTGAGCCTGCTGGTGATGGCGGCCGGCGCGGTGGTGTTCGCCCACTTCGCCCAGCAGCGCTGGTACCCGGGCGCGCTCAGCGGCCTGTTCATCATCGGCAGCGGCCTGGCCCTGCTGCAGACGGCGGTCAACCCGTACATCAGCATCCTCGGCCCGATCGAGACTGCGGCCCGGCGCATCGCGCTGATGGGCATCTGCAACAAGATCGCCGGGATGCTCGCCCCGGTGCTGATCGGCACGCTGGTGCTGCACGGCATCGGCGATCTGGATGCGCAGGTGAAGGTCGCCGACGCGGCCGCCAAGACGGTGCTGCTCAATGACTTCGCCGCCAAGATCCAGCTGCCGTACATGGCCATGGCCGGGCTGCTGGTGGTGCTGGCGGTGGGCGTGCTGTTCTCGCCGTTGCCCGAGCTGAAGACCTCCGAGGCCAACGCCACGCCGGCCCGCGCGCCGGGGGTGGCCGAACGCACCAGCATCTTCCAGTTCCCGCACCTGTGGCTGGGCGTGCTGTGCCTGTTCGTCTACGTCGGCGTGGAAGTGATGGCCGGTGATGCGATCGGCACCTACGGCCACGGCTTCGACCTGCCGCTGGACCAGACCAAGATGTTCACCTCGATCACCTTGGCCTTCATGCTGTCGGGTTACGTGGTGGGCCTGGCGCTGATTCCGCACCTGGTGACGCAGTCGCGCTACCTGAGCATTTCCGCCGTGCTGGGCGTGCTGTTCTGCATCGGCGCGCTGCTGACCCACGGCTATGTCTCGGTGGGCTTCGTGGCCGCGCTGGGCTTTGCCAACGCGATGATGTGGCCGGCGATCTTCCCGCTGGCGATCCGCGGCCTGGGCCGTTTCACCGAAACCGGCTCGGCCCTGCTGGTGATGGCCATCGCCGGTGGCGCGATCATTCCCCAGCTGTTCGCCGTGCTCAAGCAGCACTTCGATTTCCAGTGGGTGTTCGCCGGCCTGATGGTGCCCTGCTACCTGTACATCCTGTTCTATTCGATGCGCGGCCATCGCGTCGGGCTGTCCCGCGACGGGCAGTGATCGGCGATCATGGACGCTCAACCGGTCAGCCAGGAAAAGACGATGCGCAGAGCGACCATCAAGGATGTCGCCGAACGGGCCAAGGTATCGCTGAAGACGGTCTCGCGGGTCATCAACAACGAGCCGTCGGTGATGCAGGCCACCCGGGCGCGCGTGTTGCGTGCGATCGCCGAGCTGGACTACGAGCCGGATCCGGCGGCGCGCAATCTGCGCACCGGCACTACCCTGGTGGTCGGGCTGGTCTATGACAACCCCAACCCGTACCACATCATCGGCGTGCAGAACGGCGTGCTCGCCGCGTGCCGGGAGACGGGTTTCGGGCTGCAGATCCATCCCTGCGATTCCAGCTCGCCGATGCTGGCCGAGGAACTCGCCGACTGGGTGCAGCGTTCGCGCCTGGCGGGGTTGGTACTGACCGCGCCGATGTCCGAGCGCAAGGACCTGGTGGCCGCGCTCACCGCACGCGGGATCAAGCTGGTGCGCATCATCGCCGCCACCGCCGATCCGCAGGATGGCGCCTGCGTGTTCGTCGATGACCGCGAGGCCGCTTATGAAATCACCGAGCACCTGATCCAGCTCGGCCATCAGCGCATCGGTTTCCTCTGGGGGGGCAGCTCGCACCGTTCCAGCGGCGAGCGCTATGCCGGCTACGAGGCCGCGCTGCGTGATTACGGCATGACCATCGACAAGCACCTGGTGGTGCAGGGCGATTACACCTTCGATGACGGCTTCCGTGGTGCGCGCCGCCTGCTGGCGCTGCGCGAACCGCCCACCGCGATCTTCGGCTCCAACGATGAAATCGCCGCCGGCGTGCTGGCGGCGGCCAAGTCCACGGGCATGAACGTGCCCTACGACCTGTCGATCGCCGGCTTCGAGGACAGCCCGTTCTCGCGGCAGTCCTGGCCGCCGTTGACCACGGCCAAGCAGGCCACCGAGGACATCGCCCGGCATGCCGCACGCCTGCTGATCGCGCAGCTGCGCAGTGATGCCTACGACGACGCACCGCTGCAGCTGCAGAACCAGGGCTTCGTGCCGCAGTTGGTGGTGCGTGGTTCCACCGCGCCGATGCGCCCGCAGGGTGCACGGCTTCCTTCTCCTGAAACGACCTGAGTCCCCATGTCCCTGCCTGCTCCCCACGACACCCTGATGTACCGCGAAGCCGCCGAGGCCGCCGATGTGATCGCCGCGCAGTTCGCGCGCAACCAGGTGGCCGTGGAGACGCTGGCGGCCAGCCTGCGCGCGGCGCCGCCGCCGTTCGTGGTGACCTGCGCGCGGGGCAGTTCCGATCATGCCGCTACCTATGCCAAGTACCTGCTGGAAACGCGGCTGGGGCTGGTGACCGCCTCGGCCTCGCCGTCGGTGGGCTCGGTCTACGAAGCGCCGCTGAAGCTGCGTGGCGCGCTGTACATCGTGATCTCGCAGTCGGGCAAGAGCCCCGACCTGCTGCGCAACGCCGAGGCTGCCCGTGCGGCCGGCGCGCGCGTGGTGGCGCTGGTCAATGTCGAGGATTCGCCGCTGGCGCAGCTGGCCGAGACGGTGATCCCGCTGGGCGCGGGTGCCGAGCGCAGCGTCGCGGCGACCAAAAGCTACCTGGCCTCGCTGTCGGCGATCCTGCAGCTGGTGGCGTACTGGACGCAGGACGTCGGGTTGATCGCTTCGCTGCGCACGCTGCCCGATGCCCTGCGCGCGGCCTGGAACAACGACTGGTCGTCGCTGACCGAGGGCCTGGTGCCGGCGCACAACCTGTTCGTGCTTGGCCGTGGCCTCGGCCTGGCCGCCGCGCAGGAAGCGGCGCTGAAATTCAAGGAAACCTGCGGCCTGCACGCCGAGGCCTACAGCTCGGCCGAGGTCAAGCATGGCCCGATGGCGCTGGTCGGCCCGGGCTTCCCGGTGCTGGCGTTCGCCCAGCCGGATGAAACCGGTGCCGGCACCCGCGCGGTGCTGGCCGAGTTCGCCGCGCGCGATGCGCAGGTCTGGCTGGCCGATGTCGATGGCGACCTGCCGCTGCCGGTCGCGCCGCACCCGGCCTGCGCGCCGCTGCTGACCATCCAGAGCTTCTACCGCGCGATCAACGCGCTGGCGCTGCGTCGCGGCCACAACCCCGATCTGCCGCCGCATCTGAACAAGGTGACGGAAACCGTCTGATGAAAACTGTCCTGCGCAACGCCCGCATCCTGGCCGGCGACGACTTCCGCGACGACCTGGCGGTGGTGATCGAAAGCGGGCGGATCACCGCGCTGGTTTCCGATGCCGCGCCGATGCTCGGCCAGGCCGATGAGCAGGTGGACCTGGGCGGCGGCTGGCTGCTGCCGGGCTTCATCGATGCGCAGGTCAACGGCGGCGGCGGGGTGCTGTTCAACAACAGTCCGGATGTCGCCACGCTGCGCACGCTGGCGCAGGCGCACCGCCGCTTCGGCACCACCGGGCTGCTGCCGACCCTGATCAGCGACGACGTGCAGGTGATGCGCGCGGCCATCGCCGCGACCCGCCAGGCGATCAGCGAAGGCGTGCCGGGCGTGCTGGGCATCCATCTGGAAGGCCCGTACATCGCGCCGGCGCGCAAGGGCACCCACGACGCCAAGAAGTTCCGCGTCCCCGATGCCGCCGAAATCGCCCTGGCGGCATCGCTGGACAACGGCGTCACCCTGCTCACGCTGGCCCCCGAACGGGTGCCGCTGGAGAGCATCCGCGCGCTGGTCGAACGGGGCGTGGTGGTGGCGGCCGGTCACACCGCCGCCAGCTATGAAGAGGCGCGTGCCGGCCTGGAGGCGGGCATCCGTGGCTTCACCCATCTGTACAACGCGATGTCGCCGCTGACCGGGCGCGAGCCGGGCGCGGTCGGGGCGGCGCTGGAAGACCGCGACAGCTGGGTCGGCATCATCGCCGACGGCGTGCACGTGCACCCGGCCAGCCTGCGCGTGGCGCTGGCGACCAAGCCGCGTGGCAAGGTCATGCTGGTGACCGATGCGATGCCGCCGGTCGGTGCGGAAGACCCCAGCTACGAGCTGTACGGCGAGGTCATCACCGCAGTGGACGGCGTGGTGCGCAATGCGGCCGGCTCACTGGCCGGCTCGGCGCTGGACATGGCCACCGCGGTGCGCAACAGCGTGCAGCTGCTCGGGGTATCGCTGGCCGAGGCGGCGCGCATGGCCTCGACCTATCCCGCGCAGTTCCTGAATCTGGATGACCGCTATGGGCATATCGCCGAAGGGCATCACGCCGATCTGGTGCTGCTCGACGAGGCCCTGCAGGTGCGCAGCACCTGGATCGCCGGGCAGCGCGAAGACGTATGAGTGCCACGCCGTCGGCACGGATGGGCTCGATCGACGCGCTGCGCGGCCTGACCGTCGCGGCGATGCTGCTGGTCAACAACCCCGGCGACTGGAGTCATGTCTACGCCCCGCTGCTGCACGCGGACTGGCATGGCTTCACCCCGACCGACCTGATCTTCCCGTTGTTCCTGTTCATCGCCGGCGTCTCGATGGCCTTCAGTCTGGCCCCGCGCGCAGGCGACCCGGCCGCGCGTCCGGCGCTGGTGCGTGGGGTACTGCAACGCGCGCTGCGCATCCTGATCGCCGGTGCACTGCTGCACCTGCTGGCGTGGTGGTTGTTCGAGCTGCCGGCGTATCGCCTGTGGGGTGTGCTGCAGCGGATCGCGTTGTGCGTGGCGGTGGTCGGCGTGCTGGCGATCTACACGCGGGCGCGGACCCAATGGGCGGTGATCGTCGGCCTGCTGGTGGCCTACGCCGCGATCCTGCTGTCCGCCGATTCACTGGAGCCCTGGGTGAATCCGGCCAGCCGGCTGGATACCGCGCTGTTCGCCCCCTTCCTGTACAAGTACTCCGCGCTCACCGGCCTGGGGCATGACCCGGAAGGGCTGCTGAGCAGCCTGGGGGCGATCGCGAGTACGCTGCTCGGCCTGCGCGCCGGTGCGTGGCTGCGCGCCGGCCGAGCGCCGCAGCTGGCGATGCTCGCAGCGGTGTGTCTGGCCATCGGCGGACTGCCCACCCTGTGGATGCCGCTCAATAAACAGCTGTGGACGCCGAGCTTCGTGCTGTGGACGGGCGGTCTCTCCGTGGCGGCGCTGCTGCTGGCGCATCTGCTGATCGACCGCTGGGGCGCGCCTGCGCTGGGCCGGCGCTTCGGCGTGAACGCGATCGCGGCCTATCTCGGTTCCTCGGCGATGGCCCTCGTGCTGGCGGCCACCGGCGCGTGGGCCGGGATGTCCCATGCGCTGGAGCGGGCACTGCCGGCGGCGCCGAAGCTGGCCTCGCTCGGCTGCGCCGTGGGCTTCGTGGCGATCTGGTGGGGTGTGGTGTGGGTGCTGGACCGCCGGCGTGTCTACCTGAAAATCTGAATGCGCGGGCATGCGGGCGTGCATGCCGTCGGCACCTGCATCCGTCCGGATTCTTTACCTTCGCATCACCTTTGCGCAGTAAAAGTACTTACGCCGGTCATCCGTAAAAGCACTGGGCCGTTGCTGTCCCCCTTCTGCTGAACAGGAAAGGTACATGCGCCAGATGCTTGCTCGGCCGGCTCGGCCGCTGCTGTCCGTCCAGATAGCCCGCCTGCTGCATGTCGGCCGCTATGGCGCCCTCGGCACCGCACTGATGGCCGGGGCATTCCCGGCCTGGGCGGGCTGCGACAACCCTGCGCCCACCACCGGTCAGACCGTGACCTGCTCCAGCCAGCTGCCCAATCCGGACACTGTCCCGGTCACCAGCGCGGCAGGCAGCAGCACCATCACCCTCAATGTGCTGGGCAACGCCCAGCTCGCGCCTGCCACCGGCAACGCCATCACGCTGCAGGCCGGTGGCGGCGGGCACCTGATCATCAATGACGGAAGCATCCTTGCCGGCGCCGGGCGTGCCCTGCAGCTGGATGCCGCTTCCACCGTGATCAATCGCGGGGTAATCAGCGGCAGCACCGGCGGTGTCTTCTCCAGTGCCGGCAATGATCGGCTGGAGATGCTGGCCGGCAGCATCCGCGGCGGCGTGGTGCAGGGCGCAGGCAACGATACGCTGCTGATGCGCGATGGGGTCATCGACAGCGTCGACCAGGGTGATGGGGTGGATACGCTGGAGGTCAGCGGCGGCACCATCACCGGCACGGTTCAGCAGGGCAGTGGCCAGGACGTCTTCCTGATGACCGGTGGCACCGTCGGCGCGCTGCTGCAGGGCGACGGCACCGATCGCTTCCGCATGACCGGCGGGCAGATCATCGGTGGCTTCGACGACGGTGACTACGCCGAGATGACCGGCGGCCGCATCGGCCGGGTCAACATGAAACTGGAAAACAACACCTTCGACATGTCCGGCGGCACCATCGACGGCAACCTCGTCACCGGCTTCGGCAATGACACCATCCTCCTGTCCGACGGGTATATCGGCGGCAACATCAGCGTCAGCGGTGGCGACGATGCGATCACCATCACCGGTGGCACCGTGCGCGGCGAAATCCGTGCCAGCACCGGCACGGACCGGCTCACCTGGTCCGGCGGCGGCGTGGTCTACGGCGCCGTGGACCTGGGCGAGGGCGATGACGTCAGCACGCTCAGCAGCCTCAACAACAGCCATCTCGGCGCATTGCCGCTGTTCACCGGTGGCGCGGGCACCGACCTGCTGACCCTGAACAACGTCAAGGCCAACGGCGTGGCGCGTTTCACCGGCTGGGAGCAGATCAACCTGCGCCAGGACAGCCAGCTGACCGTCGATGCCGATCTGGTGCTGGCCGACGCCACCACCGCCGGCGGCACGCTGGATATCGACAGTACCAGCACGGTGTTCGCCGGCGGCCTCGACGCCAGCGTGCGCAGCTTTACCGCAGGCCAGCAGGTCAACGTCATCAATGCCGGTCGCATCGACCAGAGCAACGGCAGCAATGGTCCGGGGGATGCGTTCACCATCGCGGGCAACTACGTTGGCAACAACGGCGGTGTGTACCTGCAATCGGTGCTGGCCGGTGACGGCGCGCCCTCGGACCGCCTGGTGATCTCCAATGGAGTGGCCAGCGGCAGCACCGGCCTGGGCATCCTCAACGCGGGCGGCAGCGGCGCGGCGACGCTGGCCGACGGCATCCTGGTGGTGCAGTCGATCAACGGCGCCAGCACCGCGCCGAACGCATTCGCGCTGTACAACCCGGTCGCGGCCGGTGCGTTCGAGTACTTCCTGTTCAAGGGCGGTGTGAGTGCCGGCAGCAGCGAGAACTGGTATCTGCGATCGACGCTGGTCACGGGTGTCCTGGCGGCCCCGGCGCCCGCGCCACCGGGTGTATCCACGGTTACCCCGCCACCGCCGCCGCCGGAGGATGCAGGCACCCCACCGCCGCCCCTGCCCCAGCCGCCGTCGCCGGATCTGCCGGAGAACCCGGACCCGCTCGCCCCCGAACCGGCGCCGCCACCGCCGCCGCCCGAACCGGCACCGGTGGCGCCGCCGCAGGCCGATACCCCGCCGCCGGTACCGACGACCCCCGCCGCAGTACCCCGTCCACTGGCGGTGCCGCCGACGCCCGGCGCGGTGCCCGCCGACGGCGACATCATTCCGCTGTACCGGATAGAGGCGGCCACGTATGCCGTGGTGCCGCCGCTGCTGCGCGAGACCAGCCTGCTGAGCGTGGGCACCTTTCACGAGCGCCAGGGCGAACAGCGCCTGCTGGCCGGGCAGGGCGGCTTCCGCGCGGCGTGGGCGCGGATGATCGGCCAGAGCGATGAGCAGCATTGGGAAGGCGACGCCAGACCCAGCTTCGACGGTGACATCCGGGGCATCCAGGCCGGCGTGGATCTGTTCGCCAACGCCGCTGACCGCCACCGCGACCAGTTCGGTGTGTTTGTCGGGCGCACCCGTGCCCAGGGCAACGTCAACGGCTTCGCGATCGGTTGGGACAACGTGGCCGTCGGCCGCACCCGCCTGGACGACAAGCACGTCGGCCTGTACTGGACCCGCGTGGGCAGCGCCGGGGGCTACCTGGATGCGGTGGTGATGCAGAGCCGCTACGACGGCAATGCGTGGTCGGCACGCGGGCTCGGCATCGATCTGCGCGGTGACGGCACAACGGCCTCGCTGGAAGTCGGCAAGCCGCTGCTGCAGCTCGGGCAGTCGGCCTGGTGGCTGGAGCCGCAGGCGCAGATGATCTGGCAGCGCACCGCACTGGATGACAGCGCCGACCGCATTTCCACCGTGGGCTACGACAACGACAACGCGTGGACCGGCCGCGTCGGCCTGCGCCTGGCGGCCGACTACAACCTCGCGGGCAATGGCTGGCAGCCCTACGTCAAAGTGAACTACTGGCAGACCTTCGATGGCGAGGACCGCATCACCTTCGGCACCAATCAGTTGACCAACCAGCAGGGTTCGCGCGCAGTGGAAGTGGGCGTTGGCGTGGTCGCGCGCTTCAATGCCAACGTCAGTGCGTTCGCAGTGGCCGACTACACCCGCGACCTGGAAAGCAGCGATCTGAAGGAACGCAGGAGCATCGAGGGCAACATCGGGCTGCGGTTCGATTGGTGAGCCGATTGCGGGTGAAGGATGATGCTCGGGAGGCAGCCCGGAAGGGGTGAGGCCCTCTTCATTTCGGGCTGACGTGTTGCTGGAAGTGCGCAGTGCCTGCTGTTCCCGGGCCGCATGCAGCGCTATGCTGCGGCCCACTCAACTACACGGATGTAGCGCGATGGTGATGTCCAGAGGGTCTCGTTCTTCGCTCCTCGGGCTGCTGGCCGGTGTGCTGATTGCACCGATGGCGAACGGACAGGCCATGCCGACGCCGGCGGTGCAGGCACGGATCGTCGAGGTGCTGGAACGCGAGGCGCTGTATCGCGGCAAGGTCGACTGGCAGGCACTGCGCACCCGCTTGCATGCGCCCGATGCCGATCCCGCGCAGACCTGGCCTCTGTTGCGCGATGCCATTGCCGTGAGCAGCGGCGGCCATGGGCGGTGGCTGCCGGCGACGCACCCGTCGCTGCAGCCGCCTTTGAAGCGCGGCACGGTGGCAGCAACCAGTCCACCGTCGGCCACCCGGCAGACAGACGAGGCCAGCGCCACGCCGCAACGCACGGATCTGCAGCGGGATATGGAGACGGTGGGCCGCCGCATTGGATGGATGACGGTGGGCGCCTTCACTACGAGCGGTGCGGGTGACAATCGGGCCTGGCAGCAGGCGAGCCTGGCGTTTGCCGGCACGCTGCAGAACGCGATCCGCGGCAAGGACCGGGCGGAACGATGCGGCTGGGTCGTGGACCTGCGGGGCAACAGCGGCGGCAACATGTGGCCGATGCTGCTGGGCCTGGCGCCGCTGCTGGAAGAGGTCGATGGCGATGCGCCGCGGATCGGTGCGTTCGCCACGGCCGATGCGGAGCGGTCATGGTCGTCGCACGATGGTGCCGTCTGGCTGGAGCAGAAGAAACTGCTCGACGGTGGCGCGGCGGTGTATCGCCTCCGGCAGCCGGGCGCACCGGTGGCGGTACTGTTCGGTCCGCGCACCGCCAGCTCGGGGGAGGCGACGGCGCTGGCCTTCCGTGGGCGGGCCAATGCCCGGAGTTTCGGCCAGCCCACGGCGGGCTTCTCGACCGGCAACCGTACCGAGCGTCTGCCCGACGGAAGCACACTGCTGGTCACCGGCAACGTCATGGTCGATCGCAACAGCCAGGGTGATGGCGGCAGGATCGCCCCGGATGTGGTCGTCGGTGAAGGCGAGGACGCGGCGGCAGCGGCGCGCGATTGGCTGCTGGCACAGCCCGCGTGCGCGGCCAACGCCAGCTGAGACGGCCTCCGGTCCGCCGGGATCAGGCGGGGCCGGGGTCTGCCAGGCAGGGATCGATCAGCGCGTACGCGCCGCGCTGATCGCTTTCACCCGCGCGTTGGCCAGCGCTTCACCTACTGCCGGGCCCTTCAATCCGCTCAGATCCAGATCGCGCGCCTGCACTGCCAGCGCGGCCCGGTGCAGGCGTTTCAGCGTTTCACCCTGCGGGTAGTCGCTGTGCTCGAAGCCCAGCCGGCCGCGCTTGTCGGCTTCGCAGCACAGCGCGATCTGCGCGATCCGCTCGGGGCGGCGGAACCCGTCGCAGCGGCCGAGCAGCTCGAGCACGGTGGCGTCGCGCAGTTCGTCGATGCGGTGCACGTTGAGATGATCGCGGCAGACCGCTTCGGCCAGCTGGCGGTGATCGACCGGTACCTTCAGGCGTTCGGCCAGCACGCGCAGCGGGGCGACACCGCGCTGCTCGTGCATGATGTGGCGCGGCCACTCGTCGGACGGCGTGAGGCCCTTGCCGAGGTCATGGGTCAGCGCGGCGAAGCCGATCAGGTCATCGCCGGGCGCCAGCTGTGCGGCCCTGTCGCTGACCATTTCCTGGTGCACGCCGGTATCGACTTCCGGATGGAACTCCGCGCGCTGCGGCACGCCGTACAGCGCCTCAAGCTCGGGCAGGATCGCGCCCAGCGCATGCGCATCGTGCAGGGTGCGCAGGAAGGCGGACGGCCGGGCGGAGGCCAGCGCGCGGCGCAGTTCCTGCCAGACGCGCTCGGGCACCAGCGCCTCGAGTTCGCCGCTGGCGGCGATCTCGCGCATCAGGGCCATCGTCTCGGCGGCCACGGTGAAGCCGAGCGGGGCGAAGCGCGCCATGAAGCGGGCCGCACGCAGAACGCGCAGCGGATCCTCGACGAAGGCCGGGCCGACATGGCGCAGCACGCGCTGTTCGATATCGCGCACGCCGCCATACGGATCCACCAAGGCACCGGTGGCTTCATCGCAGGCGATGGCGTTGAGGGTGAAATCGCGGCGCTGCAGATCCTCTTCGAGCGTGACCGAGGGATCGGCATCGACCACGAAGCCGCGGTAACCGCGGCCGGACTTGCGCTCGGTGCGGGCCAGCGCATATTCCTCACCGGTATCGGGGTGCAGGAACACCGGGAAATCCCGGCCCACGGCCTTGTAGCCCTGCGCTTCCATCTGCGCTTGGGTGGCGCCGACGACGACCCAGTCGCGGTCACCAGGGGTCTGCTGCATCAGGCGGTCGCGTACGGCGCCGCCGACAAGATAGATCTTCATGCGCCCATGATGCCGCAGTGGGCCAACGCGACGCCAACCGGTGGTGCCCGGAGATCGCCAGGAGCCGGCCAGCGGCCGGCAATACCGGGGTGTTCCT
>Ga0247738_10000703_pt1 | contig 12194 bp, 10 predicted proteins | sample UWRJL013104B2_FD_180936 | JGI IMG/M metagenome (GOLD analysis project Ga0247738, IMG submission 180936) | Plant litter microbial communities from Arlington Agricultural Research Station in Wisconsin, United States - UWRJ-L013-104B-2 | ecosystem: Environmental > Terrestrial > Plant litter >...
CCAAACAACCGTATGGCCTGTTGCACGGCGGCGTGAGCGTGGTGTTGGCGGAAACGCTGGGCTCCTGCGGCGCGGCCTACAGCTGCCCCGAAGGCCACCGTGCGGTGGGGCTGGACATCAACGCCAACCACCTCAAGGGCGCCACCAGCGGCTGGGTGAGCGGCATCACGCGGCCGGTGCACATCGGCCGCACCACGCAGGTCTGGCAGATCGACCTCACGAACGACGCGGGTGAACTCACCTGCGTCTCACGCATCACGATGGCGGTGCTGGGGCCACGCTGACACCGTCGTGCCCCTCACAAGTCCAGGCACATGATGGACACCGTTTCGCCGTGAACCTCGGCTTCTTCAACCTCCTGCCAGCCCAGCCGGGCGTAGAGCGCCTGCTGGTCGGGCGTGTAAAGGTACAGCGCCGGCAAACCCAGTTGCCGGCTTTCTTCCAGGCAGGCCCGTGTCAACGCGGTGCCAATGCCCCGCCCGCGCGCGGCCATGGGCACAAACACCTCGCCCAGCCAATGCACCTTGTCGGTGTGCTCGGGCAGTTCAAACAGCTTGACGCTGGCCGTGCCCAGAAAGTCGTCGTCTACACCCATCGCCACCAGGGTGAAAGGCGCCCGCCCAAGCTGCGCGCCTTGCGCGAGGCGCTGCTCGATGTCGGGCAACGATGCCCACGGGGGGAAATCGCGCCACGCTTCATGCAGCTGTAGCGCGATATCGGTGATCAGGTGGGGGTGACGGTGCAGCGCATCGATGCGCATGGCTAACTCCGTTCGCAACGCCCCTGCGACGTGGCTTGCCCCCGGAAGTCGCTGGTCCAGGTCTGGGCGGCGGTGTCGATCTGGATGCGCTCGTTGTCGATGGCGGTGAGAATCACGGTCTCCTGCACCGTGAAGGTGTAGACCGGCACGCCGTCAATCTTCACCGCGTTCACGCGCTTCCTGTCGTAGCCGATGCTCACGGTGCGCGTCCACGTGGTGCGCGCCGGCAGGTAGACCGCCTCGCAGACCAGCGTCACCTCGGCGGCCTTGTCTGCCTTCCTGTTCTTGCCTTGCGCCACGGCGGGTGCCGCCACCACGGCGGCGGCGATGGACAGCGCCAGCAGCCCGACGGCTTTCATGAGGCGTCGGCTTTCGCCAGACGCTCGCTCTTCCAATAAACGTCGTCACCCCCGTTCATGCGATTGAGCACGCGAGCGAGCACAAACATCAGGTCGCTCAGACGGTTGAGGTACTGGCGCGGCGTTTCCTTCAGCTCTTCGGCCTGGCCCAACGCCACCACGGCGCGTTCGGCGCGGCGCGCCACCGTGCGACACACGTGGGCCTGACTGGCCGCGCGGTTGCCAGCCGGCAGGATGAACTCCTGCAGGCGCGGCAGGGCTTCGTTGTGGGTGGCCAGCGCCTGGTCCAGCGCGAGCACGGCCTCCGGCTTGAGCAGCTCGAAACCGGGAATGGAAAGCTCACCGCCCAGGTTGAACAGCTGGTGCTGGATCTCCACCAACAAGTGGCGCACGTCGTCGCCCAACTCTTCGCACAGCAGCACGCCGATGTGGGAGTTGAGTTCGTCCACGTCGCCCATGGCGTGCACGCGCAGGCTGTCCTTGGAGACGCGGGTGTTGTCGCCCAGCCCGGTGGTGCCGGCGTCGCCGGTGCGGGTGGCGATCTGGGTGAGTCGGTTGCCCATGAAATGCCTCTTGTTGGGGGAAGTGAGGCATCGATTGTCCCTGAGGTCGGGCGCCAGACCGGAACCCGTAACCGGATGAGGGGAAATGTGTCTGAGGCAAAGGTGTTTTGTAAGACGCAACGGCAGGCAAAAGCACTTGGCCCGCGCGGGCGATGCGGGCGTAATGCGGCTTCGTTCCCCGTTTCAAAGGAATCCACCGATGTCCCGTTTTCGTCTTCAGTCCCCGTTGTCCATCTCGGACTTCGAGAAACGCAGCGTGCAGCTCATGGCCGCCTGCGCCCTGGGGCTGGCCGGTCTCTCCAGCGTGCAGGTGGCACCACCCACGCGACATGCCCTCACCGTCTTCACCCCGTCCTCCCGCCAGGCCGACGCGCCACGTCCCATGCGCCTGAACCTCCACACCGCCCTCTTGCCCGTCCGTCGCTAGGGACGAGGCGTCAGGGGCCGCACAACGCGACCCCCAAGGCTTAAACTGGCCGGCTGCACCCACCCAGCTGCCCGGAGACAAGCCCATGAACGCCCCCACCGCCCTCAGCCATCTCGCCCCCGAAGTCCACCAGCGCGCCGTGCCGGCCGAATTTCTCGCGGCCCTGCAGGCGCGCTTTGGCGCGCAGTGCTCCACCGCTCTGGTGGTGCGCGAGCAGCACGGCCGCGACGAATCGGTGTATGAAGTGCCGCCACCGGTGGCCGTGGTGTTCGCCGAAAGCACGCAGGACGTGGCCGATGCCGTGAAACTGGCCGCCCAACACCGTGTACCGGTGATTCCCTTCGGCGTGGGGTCCTCGCTCGAAGGCCACCTGCTGGCGGTGCAAGGTGGCATCAGCATCGACGTGAGCCGCATGAATGGCGTGCTGTCCATCAACGCCGAAGACCTGACCGTGACCGTGCAGCCCGGCGTGACGCGCAAGGCGCTCAACGAGGCGGTGAAAAGCGAAGGCCTGTTTTTTCCGATCGATCCGGGGGCCGATGCCTCCATCGGCGGCATGTCGGCCACGCGCGCATCGGGCACGAACGCGGTGCGCTACGGCACCATGCGCGAAAACGTGTTGGCACTCGAAGTCGTCACTGCCCGGGGCGACATCATTCGCACCGGCACGCGCGCCAAAAAGAGCAGCGCGGGCTACGACCTCACCCGCCTGATGGTGGGCAGTGAAGGCACGCTCGGCGTGATGACCGAGATCACCCTCAAGCTCTACCCGCTGCCCGAGGCGATCTCGGCCGCGACCTGCTCGTTCCCCACCATCGAAGCCGCCGTGCGCTGTGTGATCCAGGTGATCCAGCTCGGCGTGCCGATCGCGCGCTGCGAGCTGATCGACCACAACACCGTGCGCATGGTCAACGCGCACAGCAAGCTCGGCCTGCGCGAAGAAAACATGTTGCTGATGGAATTCCACGGCTCGCCCGCAAGCGTGAAGGAGCAGGCCGAGACGGTGCAGGAGATCGCCAGCGATTTCGGTGGCAACGCCTTTGAATGGGCCGACACGCCCGAAGAGCGCACTCGCCTGTGGACCGCGCGGCACAACGCCTACTTCGCCGCGATCCAGAGCAAGCCGGGCTGCCGCGCCATCTCCACCGACACCTGCGTGCCGATCAGCCGACTGGCCGACTGTCTGCTTGACTCCGTGGCAGAGGCCGACGCAGCTGGCTTGCCCTACTTCCTCGTCGGCCACGTGGGCGACGGCAACTTCCACTTCGGCTACCTGATCGACCCGACCAAGCCCGAAGAGCACACGCTGGCCGAGGAACTCAACCACAAGCTGGTGGCGCGCGCGCTGAGCCTGGAAGGCACCTGCACCGGTGAACACGGCGTGGGCCTGCACAAGATGGAGTTCCTGCTCACCGAGGCGGGCGCCGGCGCGGTCGACATGATGCGCACCATCAAGCGCGCGCTCGACCCCGACAACATCATGAACCCGGGGAAGATTTTTTCGCTTTGAGCATGGCGGAATCGGAGCTGTCTGCGGGCGGCCAACGCAGCTCCTCAGGTGAGCGCTCTGGCAGCGGCACGAGCTGGCGCAGTTCCCTCCCCGCGAGATGCGTGCCACGAAGCTCCTCCAGCATTTCGCGGGCACCTCCGTAGGGTGTGAACACATCGATCAGCCAGGCTTGTTGGCCGCTGTTCCAGTCTGGCAAGGCCAGCCGATGCGGCGGCTGGCGCCAGCGAGACGCGGCCTCCTCCGACAGGAAGGCCCAGGACGCATAGCCGACAGGCGCATCGCCGCGCATGAAGAGCCTGGCCTGGCCGAGCATCAAGGGTGGAAGAACGCGCCACTCCAGATCGCCCAGCAAACCGGTGCGCAGCGCAGACTGCTGCAGCATCAGCCACGCCACCGCCCCCAACATGGGGATCTTCTGCAGTGTGTTGTTTGCCTGGGCACGCGCGAGTTCGGCGAGCTCGTGAACGGCACCCGAAGCCTCCTGCGGGTTCTGGGTGAGGGTCTGTGTCGATGGCTCGGAGATCATGGTCATGGGATTGAAGGCGTCAGAAGCGCGTTGATGGAAACAAGATCGGATTCGGACAGTTCGCCAGCAGCGGCCTTGAGCCGCAGGCCACTCATCAGCCCGTCCACGCGCGCCTTGTGCCAATCCCGCTGCGCCGCGTGCAATTGCTGTTCGGCATTGAGCACATCGGTGTTGATGCGGGTGCCGATGCGATAGCCCATGCGGTTGGACACAAGGGCGGCCTCGCTGGACCGCACCGCCGAGGCCAGTGCATCGACCTGTGCCTGCCCGTTGACCAAGCCGGCATAGGCCTGGCGCGCTTGTGTGGACGCCTGTCGCCGTGCGGCCTCCAGCTCTTCCTCGGCCTTGTCCTGCAGCGCCAAGGCCTCCCGCACGCGAGATTGCGTGCTGCCGCCCGCGTACAAAGGCACCGTGAAGGTCACACCAAGCTGAGCAGAGCGCACCCGGCTGGCAATGTCCGCTGGCGAGTTCATGCTGCCGGAGGCGTGGGTCGGACCATAGGAGGCCGTGAAGTCCAGGGTGGGCGAATGGCCAGCCCTCTGGCGCTCCACCTCCGAGCGCGAGACGTCCACCGCAGCCTGCTGGATACTCACGGCGGGGTGCGTGGCACGGGCTGCGGCCAGCCAATGGTCGAGTCCCCCTTGTGGAAGCGGCGGCAATGAGGCCGTGGCATCCAGCGGCTGCAAGGCATCTGGCGCAGCGCCCAACAGCCGCTCCAGTTCCGCCTGGCGCTGTTCGACCTCGTTTCTCGCCGCCACCCACTGCGCCTGAACCGCGTCGCGCCTGGCCTGCGCCTCATGCACATCGGTCACGGCGCCTGTACCCACCGCGAAGTTGCGCGTGGCCAGCGCGAGTTGCTGGTCCACAGCTGCCCTGTAGGAGCCAGCCGCTCGCAGGCCTTCCTGGGCCACCAGCACATCCAGGTAGGACTGAGCCGCGCGCAACAAAAGATCTTGCTCAGACTGCCGGAACTGCTCGCGGGCCTGCGCGTGCTGGGCCTCGGCCTGGCGCCAGCCAGCGTGGTTCGCCGGCCGCCAGATCGGCTGCGTCAGTTGGAGGTTCCAATTCCGGTTGCGCACCTCGCGGTCCATGGGCGCAGCGTCTGCAAACGCTGCCTGCCCCGACTGCCGGTTGCTGGCGGCCGACGCATTGACCACGGGCAGCAATGCAGCGCGCGCCTGCACGGGCCGCTCAGCCGCCGCGTCCAGCGCGCGGCGAGCCGCCAGGTAGGTGGCGTCGTGGGCTTGAGCGCTGTGCACGATGTCCAGCAGGTCCGCTGCCCGCGCAACGCCCGAGCCGAAGCAGAGCAGCAACGCCAAAGGCGCCATGCTGCACAAGAATCTTTCAGCGTTCACGGATCGCCTCCTGCTGGTAGCGCAGCATCGGCGCGAGGAAATACTCCAGCATGCGCCGCTGTCCCGTGCGAATGTCGGCCACCACGTTCATGCCGGCGCCCAGGTTCCCTTGCCGACCGTTCACCGCATTGGGGGTGTGCATCTCAGCCAGCTCGATGCGCACCGGATACACCGGGCCGAGCTTGGGATCGTTGACCGCATCCGTGCCCACCCAGGAGACACGCCCCTCGATGTAGCCATAGCGCGTGAAGTCGAAGGTCTCCACTTTGTTGACCACCCGTTGGCCAGGGCGCACGTGGCCAATGTCCTTGTTGAGCACCTGCGCTTCCACCTCCATGCCGCTGCCTGCCGGCACGATGGTCATGAGGGGCTGCGCTGGCGTCACCACACCGCCCACCGTGGTCACCACCAGCTGTTGAACCACACCGTCGATCGGGCTGCGCAGCGTCTGCAGATCGCCACGCAAGGTCGCCTTGACCAGATCCTGCCGCGCCGCCTCGCGCTTGCGAAGTGCGTCGCTCAATTCCGCACTGGCCCGCATGCGGAATTCGGCGCGCGCCTGTGCGCGCTGCTGCAAGGCAGCTTCGCGCCCGGCGGCGGCTTCCCGCAAGCGGTTCCGCTGAACCGCCAGATCTTTCTCCATGGCCATCAGTTCGAGACGGGACTCGATCACACCGGTGCGGGGTATGTGTCCCGTGATGGCCAGTTCCTCGCGCATGGCGTGCTTCTGACGCAACAAGGGCAGGCTTTGTTCGAGCTGCTCGATGTTTGCCGCAATCGCATCGCGATCGGCCTCGCGGCGCGCCACGTCGGCATCCAGCGCGGCCAGGCGTTGGGCATGTTCGGCGCGCTTGCTGGCCAGCAGCAACTCCTGCTGCTGGGCAAGATCCGTGGGCACACCGTCCGGCCATGCGACGCGCACAGCACCCCCAAGCTCGGCCTGCAAGCGCGCCACGTCTGCGCTGGTGTCCCAGAAGTCGCGTTGCACGCGGCTCTGATCCGCCTGCGCGTTGGTGGGGTCGAGCTCGACCAGCAGATCACCCGCTTTCACAACCTGGCCGTCGCGCACTGCAATCGTGCGCACCACGCCCGATTCCAGCGGCTGCACGACCTTGCTGCGCCCCGAGGGGATCACACGCCCTTGCGATGACACGACGATGTCCATGGGTGCCTGCCAGGCAAAAACCAGGGCACACAGTGACATGGCACAAATGCCCAGGCTGATCATTCGCGCCACGGCCCAAGGCACAGGCCGCTCCATCGTCATGACATCGGGAGAGAAGGCATGCACGGTGGATTCGACCGACGATGAAGCGAGAGAGGCTGCTGCGCTCATGCGGCCTCCAGCACTTGATGCGCGCGATAGAGCGAGGCATACCGTCCGTTGTTTTGCAGCAGATCCCGGTGGTGGCCGCTCTCGATCAGCCGGCCTCCATCAAGCACCAGCACGCGGTCCGCCAGCCGCAGGGTCGAGAGCCGATGCGCCACGATGAACACCGTGCGGCCCTCGCAGATGCGGGCCATGTTGTCGTGAACGGCCTTTTCGCTTTCGTAGTCGAGCGCGGCCGTGGCCTCGTCCAGCAACAGGATGCGAGGATCGACGGCCAGCGCACGGGCAATCGCCACGCGCGCCCGCTGGCCGCCAGAGAGGCGGCCACCCCGCTCCCCGATGACCGTGTCATAACCATCCGGCAGCTGCAGGATGAACTCATGGGCTCCGGCCAATCGCGCCACCTCCATGATCCGGGCCATGGAAATGTCGCTTCTCCCCAAGGCAATGTTCTCGCGCACGCTTCGGTTGAAGAGCACCGTGTCCTGGCCCACCACACCGATCTGGCGCCGCAACCACTGAGCGTCCATCTTCGCCAGGTCCATGCCGTCGATCAGCACACGACCGCGATCCGGCACATAAAGGCGCTGCACCAATCGCATGAGGGTGGTCTTGCCAGCGCCGGAGAGGCCGGTGATGCCCACGACCTCACCCGGGTTCACGTTCAGCGTGAGGTCTGACAACACCTCGGGGGTCTGCGGCGCGTAGCGGAAAGTCACGTGCTCCAGGGTGACGCGGCCTTGCAGATCGGGGAGCGCACTGCGCCCCGGGCGGAACGCCGGTTCCGCTGGCGCGTCCATGATCTCGGCCAGGCGCCGGATGCTCACCTTCATCTGCGCGACTTCCTGCCAGACCGATGCCAGCTTGAGAATGGGCGCATTCACCCGGCCCGCGAGCATGTTGAACGCGATCAGCCCACCCACGGTCAGTTCACCATCGATCACCAGCCGCGCGCCAAAGTACAGAAGCAGCACCGTCAGCACTTTGCTCGCCAGGCCCATGAACTGCTGGGTGGCATTGCCCAGGTGGCCAGATTCAAACGCGGCATGGACGTAGTCGGCCTGCCGCTGCTCCCATTCCCGCTCCCATGCCGGCTCCACGGCCTGGCCCTTGAGGGTTTCCATGGCACCCACCGTTTCCTGCAGGAAAGTCTGGTTCTCCGCACCCAGCGAAAACTTGTCTTCGAGCTTGCTGCGCATGAAGGGCGTCACGATCCAGGAAGCCGCGAACAACACGGGCAGTGAGGCCACCACGATCAGCGTGAGCGTGGCGCTGTAGTGAAACATCACCCCCAGGAAAACGATGGCGAACGCAAGGTCGAGCCACCCCGTGAGCGCGGTGCCCGTCAGGAAATTGCGCGCATTCTCCAGCTCGCGCACCCGCGCCACCGTTTCGCCGCTGCGCCGCGCGCCGAAATACGACATGGGCAGATGCAACAGATGCTGGAACAGACGGGAACCCAACTCGACGTCCACGCGGTGCGTGGTGTGTGAAAACAGGTAGTGGCGCATGGCGCCCAGCACCACCTCGAAAATGCCGAGTCCGAGCAGCGCAATCACCAACACGTCCAGCGTTGCCATGGAGCGGTGCGCCAATACCTTGTCGATCACCACCTGAAAAATCAGCGGGGTGACCAGTGCGAACACCTGCACGAACAACGAGGCCAGCAGCACCTCCCCCAGCAGCTGCTTGTGGCGCGCAAGCGAGCGCCAGAACCAGCCCAGCCCGAACGCGGCTGCGGCGCCACCGGCCTCAGGATCGGGCGCTGCGCGGTAGGTCTCCAGCCACTCGCCCGTCCAAAGGGACGCGGCGGATTTTTCATCCATGCGGGTCGGATGAACGTCGCTCGCAACCTGAATCAGAAAGAACCCTTTGCCTGAAGGCCAGATGAGCATGAGCCTCCCCTCGACATCCTGGGTGATCGCGGGCTTTCGACCGGCCGCAAAGCTCGACAGCGTGCCGCGACAAGGCTGCACGTGAACCCCCACATGCCCGAGCAGGCGAGCGGATTCGGCCAGCGTCAAACCCTTCCCGTCAGACCGATGCCCAGCGCGCCATGGGGCGGTATCGACCGTCTTGCCTGCGAGCTGGGCAAACATCGCCAGCAAGGACCATCCTGCCGCATCCGTCTGCGGCGTCGATCCTGTGGTCGAGGCCATTGGGCCTTCCTTGTTCATGCATTTCTCCCGTTCATTGGTTGTTGTATTGCTCACGTGGCCATCGCCACAAACGAAGAAAGGCTGGCGGCCGTGGTTGCGGCCACCCAGTCGTCGATGGGGGATGTTTGCTCTGCTGGAACGAACACGGTCAGGCCGTGTGACTCCGAGGGATCGGGCAGGGCGGCGATCTGGTTGAAGAGCAGGACCATGTGGGCCACGCGTGCGTCCAGGTCGGCCTCCAGGTCGGCGTCTGGAAGCGGCATCGGCTGGGGCAGCGGCAGGCTCTCTGCGGCGAACATGACATCGGCCGCGCGCGTGGAACTGCCATCGGTCCACTGAACCGCCGAAGTCCCGAAGACCAGGTTGCCCTGGTTCATCTCGCTCACCCCTTCGCGGGTGAGGGAGAGGCTGCGAAGCCCTGCTGCGTCCAGGGAGACGAACTCGCCCGCGTCCTGCACGCCGTTGGCGTTGCGGTCCTGGAACAGGCCGAAGTCCGTCCAGCGGTTGTCGGCCGAGGTGATCAGGCCGTCGCCATTGCTGTCGTGGGCAGCGAGGCCTTCGAGGTCGGTGCGCGCACCGGGCAGGTGGTCGATGAAGCTCACCTCGTGGTCGAAGTCCACGCGGGCATCCTGGTTGGCGTCGAACACCAGCACCGCATCGCCAGGGGCGGCCCATCCGATGCGCTCGCGCTGGCCGTCGCCGTTGAGGTCCATGAAGACGTTGGAGTCCTCGGGGCGGATCAGCTCGATGCCGTCGTGGTGGAGGTCGATGACGATGGGCGAGAGGCCAGTCCCCACGTGGTTCGCGCCGATCGACACCAGCGAGGAGGCACCCTGCCCATCGGTGACCCTCACGGTGAACGGGTCGCTGCCGCTGTAGGGGTCGCCGAAGTGGCTGTAGTACTGCCAGGCGCCGGTGGAGGAGACCCAATAGCCGCCGGCGTAGGTGTGACTCACCCCGGGTTGGTAGGCGGCCGAGATGTAAGTGTTGGCCCAGGCGTGGCCGTGCTGGGGTGAGCTGCCGATGCTGAAGGTGATGGCCGAGGAATTGCCGTCCGGGTCGTAGGCGACGATGCCCCCGTTCTGACGATACTGGTCATCCACGGGAATGAAGAAATAGATCTCGCCCCCGTAGTCGCTGATCGCGGAGGCGTCCGCCGTGTCGATCTGAATGGGTCGCAGCTGGCCGTTGAGGTAGTACGTTGGCGAGAAAGCGGTGTAGTTTGTGATCAGGGAGCTACCCCCGTCACCGTCCGGCATCCATGCGGTGCTGGCCCGGTACAACGCGCCACCACCGGAGAGCACGGCCTGGGCGGCGCTGGCATCGGTGACCAACTGGTAGGCCGCATACCACATGCCTTCGCCGTCGTAGGCATCCACCCGGCGGTAGCCATAGACGGGGCGGCCGTACCAGATGTCTTCGATGATGGGCGCGTCGTTGACCGATTGCACATTGAGAAAGGCCTTCGCCCAAGTGCTCGCGCCTTCGGGGTCCGTCACCTGGTAGCGGAAGGAGGCTGCGCCGTAGAAGTTGCTCCATGGCACGAAGCTCACGTTGCCCTGGGCGTCCAGGGAGGCGGTGCCGTTGGAGGCATTGGCCACGGCCGTCACCCGCAGGCCCAGGTTGGCCAGGGCGGGGTCGCCGTCGTCCGTGTCGTTGGCCAGAAGCTGTGCACCCGAGATGCTGAAGCGGATGTCCTCGAATCCGGTGAAGCTGTCGTCCGTGGCGGTGGGGGTCTGGTTGATGCGCGAGAAATCGATCTGAGCAGACGCCCTGGTGTAGACATTGACGCCGGCTGCATGCGCCTCGGCTGCGCCCACCACGGTGTAGCGCCGTGCCTGGAAGTCGCCTTCCTGCAACTCGTAGACGCCCCACACGGCGAGAAACAACAAGCGGTGCGTTTCGGCGCGCTTGATGGCGTGGCGCAGGGCGAGGTACACCATGGCAAAGGCGTACACGGTGCCGCCCATCACGAGCATGAGGCGCGAGGTCTCGGGCCTGAGGATGGCGATCGTGGGAACCACCACCAGCCAGAGCCAGGCGCCGGCGCGAAGCAGCCCATCAGCCACAGGGTCGTCCTCGCACGTGTTCAGGAACACCCGGGCGTGCAGGGCACTCAGGCCCAGCAAACCAACATATCCCGCCCAGCCCAGCCACCCGACCTGCCAGCGATCCACCCAGGGCAACAGCTGGTGCATCACCCCCGAAACCCACATGGCGCCCAGCATCTCGCAGGCGGCCATGGCCAGGAACAGCGGCAGGGACCGGTCCGCCGCCACGCGGATCAGCGTCAGCACATAGAGAACAACCACCAGGGGCACGGCCAGCACCAAGCCAATCCACAGTTGCAGCTTTCCTTGGGTCAGCACGAAGGCCTCATCACTCACGGCAAAGAGCGGAAAGCGCATGAGGTTGTAGCCATCGAGCCGCAGCATGAGGTGGACCTCTTGCCGGCCCTGCAGCTTCAACCGCCAGGCCGGGTAAAGCAGGCCGGACGAAGGGCCAAGCGGGCGCAGGGCTTCGAGTTGCGGATGCTCCACCCACCGGCCACGGTCGTCCTTGACGGTCGCAATGCAGTCGCTCGCATGGGCATCGGCGTGCAGGGCCGCCAGACCGGCCCTGATCGAGCGGATCATCATCGGATGGTCTTCGACCACCAGGATTTCAAAGGGGGCTGGCCTGCGGGCCGGCGCGGCGGGTGGGGTGGGGTCGTTCATCGAGCCGGAGATGAACACTTGAACGGCGAAGCCATGGATGAATTTCCTCCCTCGGTTCTTGAATTGTTCGTATGGGCACGCCAGAGGAGGCGTGCCTGGGCTCAAGAACGGTCAGCCGCGCAATCTATTTCGGAAGGCGCGCGGGAGCGCGCGTGACGCACGAAATAGCATCACGCTTCATCGAAATGGTCTATTTCGGGAATGAAGCGCGCCATCGCACGGATGCGCGCCTCGGGATGACGACGGGGCGTCGTTCAGGGCGCCGGGCGCGCCTCCAGCACCGCCACCTGCGCGCCGAGCCGGTCCAGCAGGCGCAGGCGCGTGCCTTCCATGGCCCACTGTTCGGTGGTGGCCAGCGCAAACATGAAGGCACGTTCGCGCTCCATGTCGGCCGCGCACAGTTGCAGTTCGCGGCGTGGGCCACGCAGCATTTGCAAAGCCTGCCCGTTCAGGGTGTAGGTGCCCATGAGCTCGTTGCAGCCCCCGGA